>Ga0307378_10005895_pt1 | contig 16925 bp, 9 predicted proteins | sample UN1MG_FD_202238 | JGI IMG/M metagenome (GOLD analysis project Ga0307378, IMG submission 202238) | Soil microbial communities from Risofladan, Vaasa, Finland - UN-1 | ecosystem: Environmental > Terrestrial > Soil > Coastal area > Acid sulfate soil | place: Finland: Risofladan, Vaasa | collected... | reverse complement strand
GTTCCGCGAAGTGCTCGGGGCCCGCAAGGGCCACGTCCCGGTTGAAAAGGGTTATTGGGTCAGCAAGATCGCAATCTTGCCAACCGAGATGCACCACGTATTCATGCTATCTCTGTTTCCGCCGACGGTGGGGAGGAGATGGCCTGTTACTCGCGTATTCCCAGGGCCACCTCCACAGGGATCTACATCTTCTACATCGGCGTGTCCTGGATCCGAAATGCCCTCTGACGCCCTGGTCGGGCGACCTCATTGTTCCGCGACGTCCACAGGCTGTCCGACTTCCACGATGGCGTTGTGTTCGTGGCCGTCATCGACCAAGTGGATCTTGCTATCGCCTTGTTCAGCATCGTCCAAGACCACCCGCCGGACGTTCCACGGTTGAGAGCCAGCCTTGACGATTCGTATGTGGTAGAACGTATTCCGATAGCGGTAGTGCAGAGTATATCCGTCCCACTCCGCCGGCAAGAGGGGGGAAAACGACAACGTGTCCACCTCAAGCCTCAGGCCTAGGAGTTCTTCAATGAGAAGTCGGTACATCCAAGCGGCCGATCCGGTGTACCAGGTCCACCCTCCGCGCCCTTCATGTCCCTTGGCGGAATACACATCCGCCGCCATCACATAGGGCTCGACCTTGTACATCGATGCACGTTCCGGCGAATCGGCATGGCGGATCGGATTCAGCAGCGAGAACAGCCGCCAGGCTTCGTCCGCCTTTCGGAGACGGGCCATGGCGATGGCGGCCCAAATCGCGGCGTGGGTGTACTGACCGCCATTCTCACGGACACCAGGAACGTAGCCGCGAATGTAACCAGGATCCATAACGGTGCCGTCGAACGGCGGGGCGAACAGGCGGATAATCCGGGCCTCCGGATCGACCAGGCGGTCCAGCGCGGTTTGCAGGGCCTGCTCGGCTCTTGCCGGGTCGGCAGCCCCGCTGATGACCGCCCACGCCTGGGGCAAGAGGTCAATCTGGCACTGGCTATTCTTGCTGGACCCGAGGGTCTGTCCATCATCGAAGAAGGCACGCAGGTACCATTGGCCGTCCCATGCGACGGTCTCGATCTTCTCCCGCAGGCGTTCCGCTTCCGCGCGGCATTTCAAGGCATAGGGCTGATCGCCGCGCCGCTCAGCCAGGTCCGCGAAGGAGCGGAGCGTGTCATAGAGGAAGAAGGCCAGCCAGACGCTCTCTCCTGAACCTTTACGGCCGACGCGGTTCATCCCGTCGTTCCAGTCCCCGCTTCCCATCAGGGGCAGTCCGTGAGGTCCGTACCGCAGGCCATGATTCAGGGCGAGGACGCAATGCTCATACAGTGTGGCCTGGCGGTCCGACACGTGGGGCAAGCCATAGCGGCTCTCCTCCGCCGGGTCCAGGGCAGGCGCCTCCAGGAACGGAACCTTCTCGTCGAGCACGCCGGTATCACCCGTCACAGCCACGTAGCGGCTGGTGACGTAGGGAAGCCACAAATAGTCGTCCGAGATGTGGGTGCGGACGCCTCTCCCCGACGACGGATGCCACCAGTGCTGAACATCCCCTTCCTGGAATTGCCGGCTGGCACACGTCAGCAGATGTTGCCTTGTCAACCCGGGGCACTCAAACAGGAAGCCCAGGGAATCCTGTAGTTGGTCGCGGAAGCCGTAGGCCCCGCTGGACTGATAGTACCCGCTGCGCCCCCAGAAACGGCAAACCAAGGCCTGGTACAGCAGCCAATGGTTGCCCAGGAAGTTCACGGATGGATCCGGAGTTTCGAGATAGATCCCGCCGAGATTGTGCTTCCAGACCTGCCAGACATCCTCCAGGGCGCGTCGAGATCCGTCGATGCCACCCCATTGCGCCAGGAGAGCGCGGGCCTGCGGTTCACTGTCCGCCGCACCGAGTACGAACACGACCTGGGTCTCGTCTCCGGGCGGGATCTCCACGTAAGCCTGGATCGCCGCGCAGGGGTCTACGCCTGCCCCCACGCGGTTGGACAGCCTGGCCCGACGCATGGCCGCCGGCGCGGCGGGCGACCCGTGGCGCCCCAGGAACTCAGTCCGGTTCGTCGTCAGGGTTCGCCGGGGATGGCTGCAGTAGAACATGGCGACGGCCGTGCCGAAGTCGGGCCTGAAGGCGTTCCACGCGAATAGAGCGCCGCTCTGCGGGTCAAGCCGGGTCGCGACATGCATGGAGTGCCGCTCGCGGCTCTCGCCCAGGACCCATTCGACGAAGCCGGTCACGCTCAACTTCCGCTTGCGGTTCGACAGGTTGCGAAGCGTGAGGGTCACGAATTTCAGGGGCGCCTCCGTGGCCACATAGGTGAGGAGCTCCGTGAAAATCCGGTCCTGAGTGTGCTCGAACGCGGAATAGGCCAGTCCGTGGCGGGAGACGTAGGACGTGGGGCCTCTCGCCGGGCCGGGCATGGGTGACCAGAACGTGCCGCTCTCTTCGTCGCGGATGTAAAAGGCCTCCCCACTGGCGTCCGTGACGGCATCGTTGTACCAAGGGGTCAGCCGGAATTCGTGGGCGTTCTGGTACCAGGTGTATGCCCCGCCGGACTCGGTGACGACGGAGCCGAAAACGGGGTTGGCCAGGACGTTGGCCCAGGGCGCGGGCGTGACCGCGTTGGGACGCAGAGGCATCACGTATTCTCTGCCGTCGGGGGTAAATCCGCCCCAGGCGTTGAAGAACACCAGTTGGCGAGGGGGCAAGTCCGTGTCGTCCTGCGATACCTGCGGCTCCCGCGTCGTCCTGAGCGGAGGTACGTTCAACTCAGGATGGACGTATCTCTCCAGCTGCTCGCCCAGAGTGCCCGCGCGATCGCTCAGGACGATCCGGCTGACCGCCTGGAACAGCAGCCGGTCGTCCTCGGGCACCTGGCCGACGTTTCGCACGAAGATGCCCGCAGGCTGATCAAGCCTCTTCGACTCAGGCCCGGCATTGACCAGGCCGATGATGGCATCCAGAAGGTTCTGGCGGTATCCGGCGAACGCCTCGGTGAGTATGACCAGGTCGACGCGCAGTCCCTTCTGGCGCCAGTAGGCGTGGGCCTGGAGCACCTGGCGCACCAACTCAAGCCCGGACTCCTCGGATACCCGCAGCAGCACAATGGGCAGGTCGCCGGAGACGCCGTAGGCCCACAGGCTGGACTGTCCCTTGCGGTTGCGGGCGATCAGGCTCGCGCGGGCACGCAGACTCGGATTGGCATAGACGAGGGAACCGGCCATCCGCATGAACAACTTGGCGTCGGCCTCGGTGGCCCCCAACGGGTGGAGCAGGACCTGACTGTGCGTCCACGCCATCTCGAACACCCGATCCGCCAGGTGGTGGTCATAGTACTTGTCCACAAGAGACAGGGCTCTGGCGGGGTCTGGCGCCACGCCCCAGACGGCGTCCAGTTCCACGGACTCCCCCGGCCCGAGACGAAGGGTGCGGCGGATGGCCATGGCGGGATCCAGGACCGAACCTTCGCTGCCCGACAGTGGCCCTGGATGGCTCAGGGCGGCGGGGGCGGCCACCGTCCCGCAACGCCCCAGGAACCGGGACCGATCCGTCTCGAAGGAGACCTCCTCGCCCACCGGCGCCTCGTGGACGATCATGCCGTGAAAGAAGCAGGGCCAGGTCTCTTCGGGTGACTTGGACCGTCGCAGGCACAGGATGGCGGCCTTTTCCGGCACGATCTGGGTCTGGATGAACAGGCCGTGAAAGGCGGGTTGTTCGCCGGCGTCGAGACCGTTGAGAATCACCACTTCGGCATAGCTGGTAACCTCCAGATGGCGCCTGTGGGCCGAGAGGTTCGTGATGACCAGCCGGCGAACTTCCACGTCGTCCTCCGGGGAGACGGCCACGCGCATCCGCACTTCCACCTTCTCGCGGACCGACTGGAACTCGGCGACGCCTGGCGAGAAGATGGCCTCATATCGGTCCAACTTCGCGTGGGTGGGCTGGGCCGTTACGGACCAGACGGTTCCCGAATCCAGGTCGCGGACGTACAGGAAGGATCCCCAATGATCCCGCGTGACATCCTCCCGCCAGCGGGTCAGGGCCAGGTTTTCCCATCGGCTGGACCCACTGCCCGCCACGGTGATCAGGACGTGGTAGCGGCCATTGGAGAGCAGATGCACCTCGGGCGTGGGAGTCTGCGCGGTCGTGAAGGTCCGCACGGTCGTCTGCGCGGGCTCGGCGGCAGACCAGAGTTCGGGCCTTTCGGGGGCCGTTCCAATCCGTGTGCGCACCTGGGCAACGGGGATGCGCTCCTGCAGCAGGAGCAGGGAGGCGCGGATCCGTGGGTCGGCCAGAAAGCGGCGCTCCATGGGCCGCTCCAGGAGCGTGTGGGTCAAGGCCAGCAGGCTCATCCCACTATGGTGGGCCATGTGGGTGCGGACGATGGCGAACTCCTCCCCACGCCGCACGCGGACGCCCGTGTAGTCGACCGCCTCGTAGAAGCCATACCGGCCGACGAATCCTAGCGCGGCCATTTTCTGAAGGTTGCGGCAGCCGGCGCGGGGCTCGACCATGAGGGCCAGGATACTGGCATACGGCGCCACGACCAGGTCGTCGCCTAATCCCCGTTTCAGCCCGAGTTCAGGCATGCCAAAGGCGCGGTACTGGTAGGTTCTACGAACGTCAACCTGGTTGTAGCAGGACTCGGAGATTCCCCAGGGCGTTCCGTGCCGCAGACCATACCGGATCTGGTGCCGCACGGCCTCCCGGCACGATGTTTGAAGCAGAGTCGCCTCGTAGGTCGGCATCAGCAGCATCGGCATGAGGTATTCGAACATCGATCCGCTCCAGGAGACCAACACGGCTCTCCCGCCGCCCGGGGCCAGTTGACGTCCCAGGTGGAACCAGTGTTCGAGGGGCAATTGGCCCCAGGCTATACCCAAATAGCTGCACAGTCGGGCCTCGGAAGCCAGCAGGTCGTAGTAGCCAGGGTCTCGCCGGTGCGTGTCGACGTTGTACCCGATCGACAGGAGATTTCGCGAAGAGTCGTACAGGAAACCCATGTCCATCTCGGACAGTTCCGAGCAACGGGTCCGGAGGTCCTCCAGGTCCTCGATGCGTTGGGCGGCCCGCCTGGCGGCCAGCGAAAGGAGACTGCTTGGCGCCATCGTGGCGGGAGCCATCCCGGAAGACCCCGCGCTCTTGGCGGCACGGGGAGTTCCGCCGGGATTCGCCATCCGCGCCAGTTCGAGTAGGGATGGGATCTTGTCCATGTCGGGCGGCGCCCCGGAGGGTTGGCCTTCGACCTGTTTTCGGTCCAGCCATGGGGCCAGGTAAGCCAGGTCGTCCCGCAAGTCCTCACACTGGTGCCGCAAGGCCTGAAGCCAGAAGGCCACCTCCTCGTTCCCGCCCCAAAGGCCGTCAAGCTGCGCCGTGGCGGCGGCCAATGCCGACAGGGCCGCGAAGGTGTCCGCAAGGGTGGCCGGCACAGAGGCCAGGGCCTGTATCTGCTGGGTCACGGCTTTCTGCAGGCGCTGGATGTTGGCGGCGTCGTCCACCTCCGACTCGTTGTCAGGCATCCGCCGCAGTTCCTCGAGCAAGACGCGACTCGTATCCTCCAGGCCTTGACGCCACAGGTCTGGCACGATCGGGCGGTCGGCCATTTCCGCCAGGCCGGCCTGAAGCGTGATCAGCGCCCCGGCCAGATTGCCGCTGTCGGCCGTGGACACATAGTGGGGCGGCAAGGGTTCCAGAGATCCCGTATCGTACCAGTTGTAGAAGTGTCCGTGGTGTCGAGGCAGTTCTTCCATGGTTTTGAAAGTTCCCGCCGTACGCTCAACGAGCGTTCTTGCGGAGATGTAGCCGAAGTCCCGGGCCGCCAGATTGGCCAGCAGTGCCATTCCCATGTTGGTGGGCGACGTGCGGTTGGCCAGGCCAACAGCAGGCTTCTCCTGGAAATTGTCCGGCGGCAGCCAATGATGCTCAGGCCCAACGAAATGCTCAAAGAACGCCCACGTCCGCCGAGTGATCACCCGCAGGAATCGCTTCTGGTCCTCGGTGATCTTCATCGCCCGTCGCGACGTGGGACGGCCGAGCAGCCAGACGACCGCCGGCGAGATGAACCAGCCCGCCAGAATCGCCCAGATGATGGCCAACGCCGCAGGGTCGGAGAACTCTGGCAGGCCCCATGATATAGGCAAAGCCTCGGTCACCGTCGGGAACGCTGCTGCGGCAATCAACGCCGCCGCGGTCGCCGAGATCACAGGGGCGGGCCACATGGCCAGGAATGTGCCGGCCAGACCGGTCCGAACATCGTTCTCGGCATCCGAGGCCGTCTGCCACTCCAGCAGGTGGCGATGGCTGACCAGGAGCCGCCAGAAGGTTTTCAGAATGTCTCGGAGGTAAATGGAAGCCTGGAACGGGGTCAGCAGCAGGTCCAGCGAGTTGACGGCCCAGGCTCGGAGTTCTCTGACTCCGACGTGCCTCACGTGGTTGATCCAGTGCAGCAATCGGGGCTTGACGAAGTTAGCCCGCAATGTCCTCAGCAGGTCGGGCAGAAAGTAGACGGCCAGAAGCAACGCTGTCCATGCGATGGCCGTCTCTGGCATCCCGAACCATCCCAGCACCAAGGCGGCCAGCAGGGCCAACGGCATCAGCGTCCGACGGAGGTTGTCCAGGATCATCCACTGGGCCAGCGCCCCCAGGGGATTGGGGCAGGGCATCCCGTCCGGTCCCGGCACGTGGGGTAGCAGCCAGCGGGCAATCTGCCAGTCGCCCCGCGCCCAGCGGCGTCGCCGGCTGACATCGGCCAGATACTGGGAAGGATGATCCTCGAGCAGGTCCACGTCGTTCAGAAAACCGCAGCGGGTATAGCAGCCCTCGATCAAGTCGTGGCTGAGGATCCGGTTCTTGGGGAAGCGGTCGCCAACCACGGTGTCAAAGGTCTCGACATCGTAAATGCCTTTCCCCTGGAACTGTCCCTCCCCGAACAGATCCTGGTAGATGTTGGACACCTCGCGGGTGTAGGGATCCAAACCGACGTCGCCGGCATACAACCGGGCGAAGAAGGACCGCTGCGATGCGGGCAGGCTAACGGCCAGCCTCGGCTGGAGCACGCCATAGCCCTCTTCCACGCACCGGCGCTGGGGATCTACCCGGGGGCGGTTCAGCGGATGCGCGAGTGCTCCGACCATCTTCCATGCCGACCCGGGCGGCAGTTCCGTATCCGCATCCAGCGTAATGACGTACCGGACGTTGCGAAGACCTTTGACATCGCCTTCGATGACGGAGAACGGGTCCGCGATGCCCTCCCGCACCAGACGGTTGAACTGCTCCATCTTGCCGCGCTTGCGTTCGTATCCCATCCAGCGCCCCTCCGCCGGATTCCAGAGGCGAGAGCGGTGCAGCAGGTGGAAGACCGCCTGGTTGGCCTCGGCGTACTTCTCGTTCAGTCTTCGCACGCCCGCCAGGGCGGCATCCAGCAGGGACCGGTCCTCCGGCATGGATTCCTGCGGGGCGTCTGGGAAGTCCGTCAAGAGGACCATCTCCAGATTGGGGCTCCGGTTGGCCAGGTACCGGATCTCCAATTGCTCCAGCAGTCTTTCCACCGTTTCTGGAGAAGACAGAAAGGCCGGGACGGCCACGGCGGTGCGGTAGGCCGCTGGAATGCCCTTGGAAAAATCCAACCGCAACAGACCTCGCGGCGGGACCAGCAGAACGGCTGCCCAGTTGACCAGTGAAACGGCCGATCGCGAGGCGACCAGGCCGACGGCGATGACCGCGGCCGCAAGCCAGGTCCAGTTCGGCCCCCGTCCGATGCCCCAGAATACCGCCACGCTCAGTGTGGCCAACAGCAGCCCGATGGCCGCCAGATAGACCCCCAGTGCTCGACGGCCGAGAAGGCGCCCCACGCGCCGGCGCAGGCTGGTCCGATAGCCGATCCGAGATTCGAGTTCCTGCCGACCTTGGCCGGTGAGGTAGTAGCCGACCGTTCCCCCGCGCGGATCGGGTCGCCACGGGCGACTTGCCGCGGCCAGGCGAACGGCCATCTCTGCGACGTCCGTTTCCTCCTGGCCGCTTCTCCGCGCCAGGTCTTCCACGTCCCTCCGACACACGTCGCGGGAGCCGAAATCCATCCGGGCATACACGTCCTGAGGATCTCGGCGAAGGACGGCCTCGATGGCGCTGAGCGATTCGACGAAATCCTTCCAGTCGATCGTGCTGAGGTTCCGCAGGCTCGTGATGCTGTTGCTGATGGAGGCATGGACGGCGGCCTGGTCGTGGCTTTCAGCCTCATGGATCAGTTCCAGGGTCTGCCCTCGTTCGGAGAGTTCCTGCTCGACCCAGGTGATCACCAATCCAAGCACCGGGTGCATCCCCTGCAGGTTGGCTGTCAGTTCGGCCAGGAAGGGAGTGGACATCGGCGGATGGGAACGGACCAGATCCGCCAGCACCGTGATCGGGCTCTTGGGATCCTTCTCTAGAGCGCGAAGGAACTGTTGCGACCAGTCCAGGGCCCAATCCTGCTGTCGCCGCCGCCAGACGATCCGGTTCGAGACGCGACGAAGGTTCTCGATGAGCGCCAAGCCGATCATGATCGGAACGGCCCACAGTTCCCCCAGTTTCAAAGGACTGACGCTCTGGTAGGACCGGATGAAATGCGAGATGTTCCCGATGTCCACTCGCCCATCCGTATGGGACACCAGCTCCAACACCAGATCATATATTCGGGGGAAACCCCGTAACGATCCCGATGTCAAGCGTGGAAGCTGCCGGCTGTACCCCGGCGGGAAATTCAGGCGGATCTGGTCAATCTGCGCCTCAATCAGGTAGTGGTTGTCCAGCAGCCATTCCGCCGCCGGGGCGACCGTGCGGCCTTTGCGGACCGTCTCCGCCACCTGCTCGTAGGCCTCTCGGATGACCTCTTCATTCTCTTGCAGACGGCGCAAAAACAGCTCGCGCCCGGGTCGCGAGTCCAACGGGTGTCCGGCCGCTAGCGTTCGGGCGTGGCTCTCCAACTGGGTGATGCTAAAAAGCTCCTCTCGGAGGGGTGGCTCGGCTTCCTTCATCTTCTCGAAGTCAGGAACCCGGTACCTGTCCGAGAGGACGCGAAGCCTTTCAATGATTCTCCGAAAAGCAGCCATTTCCGGCATTCTCCAACGCCATGACTCCCGGCGCGGCGATACGCGAATGCTCTTAGCCCGGCCGGTGGCTCGGCGAATCCGAGCCGCCGCCAAGACAGTGCCCGGCACGCGGGGATATCGCAGACACCCACGTTAACGGAGACTCCCATGGCTCACGGTCATCTGTAGGCCGAGGCCGCCCCCGTCAACAGGTCATCTCTTCCTAAGTTATACACCCCGGACGGCACCGACGATAGGCCTTGCGGTTGCCGAGCCATTGGCGTTGTGACGAGTTCTTGAGCGTGACCAGCTGCGGTGCGAGGGGCAGCGCAACTCGCACCAGGTGCCAGTGAGGGCAGCCAATGCGACACCCCGAATCGAGACAAGAATGCGCACCTGGTCCATCCACGCGTGCAGCGTTGATTGAGAAGGCCGGGCGGTTCCTTGCGGTATCGTAACACTCACACCCGCAAGAGTCGGGCGGCAAGGACAGATACCCCCGCAGCCAGGCAGGAAGCCAGCGCGCCCATCTTGGCGGCGCCTTGCACATCGCCGGGTTCAAATGCCACTGTGGCCACGAACAGCGCCACCGTGAAGCCTACTCCGGCTATGCACCCAATGACCGTCAACTGGCGTTTGCCGACGCCTTCCGGCAAGCGGAAACCCAGCAGGCTCGCGGCCAGAAGACCACTCAGGACAATCCCGAGCGGCTCCCGGCAACCAGGCCGGTTAGAACAAGGCACGTCGCGGCGCCTACCGCCGTGATCGCCACACCGGCATTCATCAGGCCAAACAGGCCAAGAATCACCTCGACGGGCCGCCTCCACCACATGCCGAACTGGTGCACTGTGTCGTACTGCACTGCGTCGCCCCAGTGCACCTCGGTTTCACCGCGGCCGTGAGGCATAGTGGGGATAATGGGCAAGAGCCCAAGGGCCGGGTGTAGACCCGATGCAGCAAAACCGATCCAAGAGATTGTTCCCGGCACAAGGAGATACCACCAGAAACTCTTGACGCGTATCTGACGCAGCCCCAGGCCCAGCAGGACCGCCATCGCCGGAAGGGCCAACCAGAGCGGTTCTACCGGCTTCTCGGGGTAGAATACAGCCAGCACGAGCAAGCCAAGCGCGTCATCGGCAATAGCCAGGAGCAGGAGAAACGGCACGGCCGGATGATGCCTGCCAAAGATCAGCCGTGCAATCATGTAACTGAAGGCGATGTCCGTGGCACACGGAATAGCCCAGCCCGGACCAAATTCATCAAACCGGCCCAGTGCCGCGGCACCGCTCAGATAAATAGCCGCCGGGCCGAGCATGCCGCCGACCGCACAAACGATAGGCATTGCCGCACGTCGGGCCTCGCGCAGGCTTCCTCCCGGCAGCAGCGCCTCCCACACCTCCTTGCCCGCCAGGGCAAAGAAGAAGGCCATCAACACATCGTTGATCAGGTAATGAAGCCCTATGCCGTGCTGCGACGCCTCTCCGTGCAGGTGGACACACGGGATCGACAACAGGCAGACGTCCTGCAACCACCCATAGGTGCTAGGTTCGAGGTTCGCCCAGAGGAGGCCCGTCACAGTCCCCGCAATGAGGAGCAGCGCGTTGTCGAAGATGTAATCCGCCAGCCGCCTGAGCATTGCGTAGCCCCTCGCTGCGGCTAAGCAATTGGCCTGAGCCTTGTGTTCCCCACGTGTCCGTGCCCCGCAGAGCCCCAATCGGATCGCCGGTGCGAAGTCCTACATAGGCGGCCGTCCGCGTTGCCATTGCGCCACTTACGGTTGTGTCCCTCCCAAGGGCTCCAACCCGCGCCCTTCGCGCTGGCCCCAGCGATGCCCCTCGCCGCCTTTTCCCGCTGTGATCTCAGGCCTGACCCAGAGCGAGAAGGACATCAGCAGGGCCGCCAGAAGAAGGACCCCCAAGACCATCACGAGGCGGACCGCAAGCGACCGACTGACCGCGCTGAGCAGGCCGAGAATCTGGCCCCAGTGGAGGATGATGTGCAGGACAAGAATCGCCAGCAGCGAAATGCCGATCCACATGTGAATGGTGCCCCACTCGTGTCGCTCCAGGCCAAGGAGTCGGAGTGCCAGGCCTCTCCCGTAAAGGACGTTTCGTTCCTCGCCAGGCACCAGAACGTACTTGATAAGGAATCCGATGCCAGCCATAGCGCCGATCTGGAGCGTCATGACGGCGTCAATGACGAGATTCCATAGCGACTTCTTCACAACCACCTCCTTTCGCTTCTGGGCGGTTGCCCGCGGCGTCTGTCTTCGGTGCGCGGTCCGGTTTCACGCTGAGGACAGCAGATCGTACACCTTGGCGATCTTGTTGTAGAACGCCTTGTCTCGCTCTTCAACTGGAGTACACGAAGCACTCCGGGTTGGTGGTATGCGCCGTCATCTTCCGGCGGTACGGCCGATTCTCCGCGTGCATGGGACCTGCGCATCGTCGTCCTCCGGCCCCCAAGGCGCTTCCCCGCGTCATCCCTGCGGAGCGGTGGCAGGCGGCTCGGACCTAGCGCAGCAGCAAGCCAAGCATCGGTACAGCCACGCCGCAATCAGGGTGCCGACGAAGGCGTCCAGGAACCCCCATCCTGTTCCGATGAGGGCGCCGAGCCAGGTCGAGTCGTAACCCCAGTATATACTGCCGGCCACCTCGACGAGCCGATGACCGTAAACTTCGGTGTAGACTGTCACGGCACCGAGAATGCCAAGCCCCAGGCCCCAGACGATCCCCAGCGTCAGGGCCAGCCGCCATGCGTTGAACCAGTTTGTTGATTTGTCTTCCGAGTTCATGGCTTTTGCTCCTTCCATCATCGGGTTCCCCTCGCGATCCGCCTCTGCCGTTTGTGAACGGCAATAATCTCCAGCATCGGTGCGGGCTCGGTCTCGCGGGCGCCCATCAGTTCGGCCAGTCGTTCCATGCTGGTGGCCAACCGCTGCCGCTGGCGGTCAGAGAGTTGCTTCAACGCCTTGTCCAGGGAGTATTGGAGGGGGAAGGGCGTTTCGGATGCCAGCACTCGCCCGGCGTCGCTAACCGTCACCTCCACGCGGCGGCGGTCTTCCACGTCGCGGACCCGGCGGATAAGCCCCTTTCCCTCGAGCCGGTCCAACACCCCCACGAGCGTGCTCGGGCTCAGATGGATGCGCTCGGCGATGTCTGTGGCGGTGGCCGACCCCTTCTCCACGACCGCCAGAAGGCACATCAACTGGGGCGCGGTGACCTGGTGGTCGGCCGCCAGTTTGCGGGAGTCGATGTCGGCGGCCCGGATGATCTGCCGGACGGCGTTCAGGATTCGGAAATCACAGCGCGAACCTCCGTCCTCCGCGCCGGCCCGGGTGTCGTCGTGGCGACGTTTCTTCGTCGTGGCATCCATCGGCCGCCTCTCCTTTCGTCCCCGCCCTCCGATATATCCTGGGGATTTCGCTTGATGTCTTCTCCACAGTCTATTATACTTCAAATGGTTTGGGTTGCAACGGTTAATGTCAGAATCATTGCTTCCCATCCCCATAGGGTGTGGCGGTACGGTGCCGTCACAGGTTTTCTCGGGTGGTCGGGCCGCCACTCGGAACATTAGCACTGTTCGGAGTCGGCCATGTCCAGAACCGAGAGAGATACTCCCTTCAAGACCGGCATGGGTCCCGGTGGTTGCCTGGTTCGCCTGGGCTGGATGGTGCTGGGCAACGTCGTCCTGCTGTTCGCCCTGCTCGGCATCGTTCAGCGGCAAGGCCTCTTCTCCTACGTCGATGCGGTATTCTGGGCTGTCGTCGGAGCCTGCCTGCTCCTGCGCTACGTGGACATCCGATACTTAGGCGGTCTGACCGTCACCGCCCAACCCGCCACTCTGGCTCACTGGTACCGGTATGCCCTGGTCCTGGTGTCTCTGGCCGCGGTGGCCTGGGGGGCGACGCATGCGATCGCCTATGGCGTCCTGTGAGGCGGTAAGCGGCAAAAGGAGCGTCCAAACGCACCGCGATTGAAAAGGGAGGACCGGCCATGAGAATCGCAGAACTCCTGCGTCCCGAAGTGGTGGTTACCGACGTCGCAGCGGCCGGCGCCGAGGCAGTCCTCGCTCAACTCGTCGGCCTGCTGGCCAAAGCACGGGGCGTTGATGCCGAACTGGCCATGAAGGATTTGGCGGCCCGGGAGCGCACGGGTCCTACTCTGCTGGAACTTCCCTCGCGCCTGATTGTCGCCGTGCCGCACGCCCGCACCCAGGCCTGCAAACAACTGGTGCTGGCCGTGGCCACCTCGCGCGAGGGCATTCCCTGGAATGGGTCGGGGAAGAAGGTCAACCTGATTCTGGCGCTCCTCGGGCCGCCCGAAACCCATTCCTTGTATCTGCGGGTGATCAGCCGTCTGTCGCGGCTCTGCCTGATGGAAGCCTTCGCGGAGTCCCTGGTCGAGGCCGCCACGCCAGCAGCCGTCATCGAGCGATTGTCCGCCGCCGAAACGCCGCTGGGCGACATTGTGGCCGCCGAGGGTATGCCCTCGTTCTGTGTCCTGGGGGCTGGACACGGTGGCATGGCCATGGCAGCCCACCTGGCCATAACCGGGTGTAAGGTTAACCTGTTCAACCGGACCGAGGAGCGCATCCAGGCCGTGCGGTTGCGCGGCGGGATTGACGTGAGCGGGGAAGTGGATGGCTTCGCGGCCCTGAACCTCGTCAGTTCCGACCCGGCCGAGGCGATGGACAATGCCGACGTCCTGATGGTGGTCGTGCCGGCCACCGGCCACCGGGGCATGGCCGAGATCATCGCGCCGCACATCAAGGACGGCCAGATCATCGTGTTGAACCCCGGTCGGACAGGGGGCGCTCTGGAGGTCGCGCAAGTGCTGCGCGACAAGAACCCGTCGGTCCGGCCTTACATCGCCGAGGCACAGACGCTGCTCTATGCCTCACGGGTCACGAACCCCGCCCAGGTGCACATCTTCAAGATCAAAAACTCGGTCCCCCTGGCGGCCCTTCCGGCTTATCAGACCGTTGATATCCTGCCGGTGATCCGGAAGGCCTTGCCGCAGTTCGTCCCCGGCGACAACATCCTGAAGACCAGCCTCGACAACATCGGGGCGGTGTTCCATCCGGCCATCACGATTCTGAATGCCGGGCGGATCGAGGACACGCACGGAGACTTCGAGTACTATGTCGAGGGCGTGACCCCTGCCGTAGCAAGCGTTCTGGAAGTCATCGACCGCGAGCGTGTTGCCGTAGCGAGTGCCCTCGGCATCCGCGCCAACACGGCCCGCGAGTGGCTCTACTTGGCCTATGATGCCGCCGGCAAGACGCTGATCAACGCCATGCGGGCCAACCCTGGCTACCGCGGCATCCGGTCACCCGGCACCATCCAGCATCGCTACATTACCGAGGACGTGCCGGCCAGCCTGGTGCCCATCGCCTCCATCGGTGAGATGCTGGGCGTGCCCACGCCCATGATCCGATCCATAATCCACATGGCATCGGCCATGCACGGGGTGGATTACTGGACGGAGGGGCGAACCGTCGAGCGGCTCGGCATCAAGGGGCTGTCGGTCAAAGACATCCGGTTCCTAGTCGTGGGGGCAGAATCCTCGACCGGCGGTGCCGTCGCACCTGGTAGCCCGCTCCAGCCATTGGGGGGTCCTGTCGCGGAAGGGAGGTGAGCGATGCTCCGCTTCTACTGTACCTGTGGGAAACGCCTGAAAGTGGAAGAGACCTGCGCCGGTCGCGTTGTGCAATGTCCGGCATGCGGGCAAAAGTTGCGGGCGCCCTCGCCGGAGCCTGTTCCAGAAGCGCATGACGTGACCACACTGGAGTCTCTGGCTCGAGACCTGGCCGGCAGGCCCGCATCCCATGAATCCGCCATCCGACGCATCCTTGTCCGGAAGTCGAAAAGACCGGTGCTGGTTGGTGTGGCGTTGGGCTTGGCAATACTGGGCGCCATCCTGATTCTGTGCTGGTTAGGCAGCGGTTCTGGAACCTCGAAAGAACCCTCTACCGGCTCAACAGTCCATACTACCGCTCCGGCAACGCACTCGCCGGCTGCGGCCGGTTCACGGTCCGCCGGGAGTTCCGGAGAGACCGTAAGCAGGGGTCCGGCTCGGGACCCGACAGGGGAGATTGCCCAATGAAAGCGCCTCTGACGAAAAAGGACCGCTTCGGACTCGTCCGTCCCGCCGTGGACGCCCACACGCTCGGGATCAGTTCCGTGGAGCAGATCCTGAGGGATTGCGGCTACCCGTGCATCGTCGCCGACGCGGCCACGTGCGAGGCGTTTGGCGCGCCACAAGACATATCGAGCATGGCCATCATCTCCTTCTGGCTTCGCGAGAATCGGATCACGTATCTGGGGTTCAGTTATCGGCTGGACCCGGACGAAGGGGCGGCACTGTTCGGCCGGCTGGTCCGGCAGTTGAAAGAAGGGCGCCTGCTGACGGCGCAAGGCGGCCCGGTCAAGGGCCTATTCTTCGCGGGGCTTCCGAACACGTGCTGGCTCGTCAAGACCCAGAATCCAGACGTGGCGGGTGTCTTCTGCGGCGACGAAACGCCGGCCGAGACTCTGCGCATCCTTGGTATCGCCCCGGGGTCCTTCCCCTCCGAACTGGCCAGGGGCATGGCCTATGACGAGGCCCGCCTCGCCTTCGGGCGGGACCTGGTCCGGAAGGGCGAATATCTGGGAACCATGCCGCTGGGCCGCACCGGCTATGATGGATTCGGTACGCGGCGCGACACGCTCGTGGCCCGGATCAGGCACGGCATCGAGAACCGGTTTCCGCCGGTCATGCGCGCCCACGTGGGACCTTACATGTCCGACCATAAAGAGGCCGTCCGGCTGTTCCTGGCGTGGGCCAGGCGGTTGGCGCGCAGCGGGTTCTTGGACGTGCTGTCCATCGGGACGTCGCAACTGACCCAGTCGGCCTTCGGCGAGGACTGGGGCGACCGGCCCAACGGCGGCGGGGTGCCCTTGAACTCGCCGGAGGAGTATGCGGCGGTGTGGGAGGCAGCGCACCCGATGCTGGTCCGCACCTATGCCGGGACCCACCACATACCGGCCCTGGCCCGCATGCACGAGGAGACCATCAACATTGCGTGGCACGCCCTTTCCCTGTGGTGGTTCTGCCGGATCGACGGCCGCGGGCCGTACGACGTCCGCGAGAACCTTCAGCAGCACGTAGAGACCCTGAAATACATCGCCACCACCGGCAAGCCGTTCGAGGCCAACGTGCCGCACCACTTCGCCTTCCGCGGCGCCGACGACGTGACATACGTGGTCTCGGCCGTCCTGGCCGCAAGGCTGGCCAAGACGATGGGCATCCGCCACTTCGTCCTCCAGAACATGCTGAACACGCCCAAGTACACGTGGGGCGTGCAGGACCTCGCCAAGTCGCGCGCCATGCTTACTCTGGTCCGCGAACTCGAGGATGAGCGGTTCCACATCTTCCTACAACCGCGCGGCGGACTGGCCTATTTCTCGCACGACTTGGCAAAGGCCAAAGCCCAACTGGCGGCCGTGTCGGCCCTGATGGACGACATCGAGCCCCGCAACCCGGCAAGTCCCGAAGTGGTTCACGTGGTCAGTTACTCGGAAGCTGCGCACCTGGCCGACCCCAACGTGGTTGATGAAAGCATCCAGATCACCCGCCATGCCATCTGGGAGTACCGCCGGCTCCGGGCCAAGGGCGACATTGATGACATGACCGACCATCCCGAAGTGGCCGCCCGGACAGGAGAGTTACTGAGCGATGCCCGCACGGTCCTCCGGTCCATCGAGTCGGCGGTGCCGAACACCTACACGGCCGAAGGCCTCTACCAGATTCTGGCACGAGGCTACCTGCCGGTCCCGTACCTCTGGGAATGCCGGGACGAGTTTCAGGCCGCCACACGCTGGCCGACCCGGCTGGTCCGCGGCT
>Ga0307378_10005893_pt1 | contig 16927 bp, 2 predicted proteins | sample UN1MG_FD_202238 | JGI IMG/M metagenome (GOLD analysis project Ga0307378, IMG submission 202238) | Soil microbial communities from Risofladan, Vaasa, Finland - UN-1 | ecosystem: Environmental > Terrestrial > Soil > Coastal area > Acid sulfate soil | place: Finland: Risofladan, Vaasa | collected... | reverse complement strand
CCGGATCGACGCTCACCGACCCGTTTGACGGCGGACTGGTGATCGCCACCGTCGTCGGATCGAGGTTGCCGTCGATATCGGAGTCGTTGTTAACCACAGCAATCGCAACCGGCGTGTCCTCCGGGGTGCTCCTCGTGTCATCATTCGCCACCGGCGGGTCAGGCTGGGCTACCACATTCACCGTGACGAGCGCCGTGTCGCACAGCGCGGTCGTGTCGCAGATCTGGTAGGTGAACGTGTCGGTCCCGTTGAAGTTGGGATCCGGGGTGTAGGTCACCTTACCGGTCACTGGATCGACGCTCACCGACCCGTTTGACGGCGGACTGGTGATCGCCACCGTCGTCGGATCGAGGTTGCCGTCCACGTCGGAGTCGTTACCCGGAATGTCGACCAGCACTGGCGTGTCCTCCGGTGTTGACGCGCTGTCATCGTTCGCCACCGGCGGCGTATCCTGAACCGTGATCTGCTCGGACGACTGGTTGTTCCCCGGGACTGGATCCTCTTGATCAGCCACGACCGTAGCGGTATTGGAAAAGGTTTGCCCAGTGGTTCCCGAGTTCACGCTCGCTGTCACATTCAGTTCGGTCGTGCCACCTGCAACAAGGGCGCCGATCGTCCAGATCCCGGCGACCGAGTCGTACGCCCCACCGCCGTCATCGGAAACGTAAGTGACACCGCTTGGAAGAAGATCCGTTGTCGTCACGCCCGTCGCATCATCGGGGCCGGCGTTTGAAACGGTGACGGTGTAGGTAATCGACTCGCCAGTTCTCGGGGCCGCATTGCTGACGTTCTTTATCACCGACAGGTTCGCGCTCTGTACTCGGATTTGGCTGCTCGCCGTGTTGTTGGCCTGCGTCGGATCGGGTTGGTCAGCGCTCGCTGTGGCCGTGTTGACGAGCAACTGACCGGCCGTGCCAGGAGCGACTGTCGCTCGTAGGATGAGAATTGCCGTTCCGCCACCGCTTTCAAGCACACCGACGGACCATACGCCCGCTCCCGGATCATAGGTTCCTCGGGTTGCCGCGGAGGAATCGTAGATCAGACCGCTGGGAAGAAGGTCTGCCACCTCTACGTTGGTCGCACTGCTCGGTCCGATGTTCACAACGTTCACCGTGAACGCGATCGTGTCCCCCGCGTTCGGAAGCGGGTCATCGACCGATTTGGAGACCACCAGGTCAGCTCGAGCGATGACGGTCGTGTCTGTCGTTGCGGTCTCGTTGCCCGGATTGGAGTCCGGCGTATCGGCTCGTACGACCGCTGTATTGATCAAGGTCCCGATGTATGCCGGATCGACGACTCCGCGGATCAAGACCGCGACACTCGCGTCCGACGGGACCGTCCCGATCGACAGCGACCCGGGCCAGGCGGCCCACGTTCCACCGCCGTCGGTCGAGTATTCGGGGCTCTGGATCTGAACCGGCACCGCATCAGCGAGGACGACACCGGCGGCATCGGACGGACCGGGGTTGTTGACGGTGAGCGTGTACGTCAGGACGTTCCCCGCGACGACCGGATCGGGAGAATCGGCCTTCCCGACCGCCAGATCGGCGACTGCCGTCACTGTTGTGTTTTCTGTCGTGGCATTGTCGGACAGATCCGGATCCGGGGTATCGGCGGCGACGTCGGCGCGATTGGATATCGTTCCCCTAAACGACGGATCGACGGTCGCTCGAATCAGGATCTGTGCGGACTGGCCATCCTGGACGACACCGATCCCGATCGAGCCGGCCCACAACCCCCACGTCACGCCTCCATCCAGGGAGTACTCCGGGTTCTGAAGCTGTCCGGGGAGCGCGTCGCTGACGACTACGTTGCCTGCGTCGGAAGGACCGGCGTTGACGACCGTCATCGTGTAGAGAAGTTGCGAGCCGGCAGCAACGGGGTCAGGCGCGTCGGTCTTGCCGATCGAAAGATCGGCCTCCGCAACGACCGTCGTGTCCTCGATGTCGGCGTTGTTGGCCGCGTTGCGATCGAATTGATCCGAACTTGCGCTCGCTGTGTTTGAGAGGGCGCCCACGAACGCCGAATCGACCGTCCCTCGGATCAGTAGCTGCCTTGATGCGCCCACTGTAATCGTCCCCAGGCCGATTGAGCCGCCCCACGGGTTCCACGTCGTTCCCCCGTCTGTCGAGGACTCCACGCTGGAAAGCTGCGCCGGCAACGTATCGGTCACCACAACGTTTGTCGCGTTGCTGGGACCGTTGTTCGTGATCACGACCACATAGGCCAGCAGCTCTCCGGCGAGAACCGGATCGACCTGATCGGACTTCACAACCGCCACGTCGATCTCGGAGATCACCGTTGTGTCAGAGCTCGATGTATCGTTGGCCGGGTTCGCGTCGAGGACGGCGGAGGAGACCGTTGCTGTGTTGGGCAGGGTTCCGGTGAACGCCGGATCGACGCGACCGCGTATGAGGGCTGTTTTCGAGCCTCCAGCGGCGATCGTTGCCAGGGACACCGAACCGCCCCAGCTTGTCCAGGTCGCCCCGCCGTCGTTCGAAACCTCAGGGCTGAGGATCTGAGTCACCAGCGCATCGGAGAGCACGACGTTCGTCGCGTCACTCGGCCCGTTGTTGGTGACCATCATCGAGTAGGTGAGGAGCTCACCCGCAACGACGGGATCGGGGGTGTCGGTCTTCCCAACCGCGAGATCAACCACTGCGGTAACACTCGACCCCTCGGTCGCCGTGTTGTTCGTCGGATCGGGATCGGCGGTGTCCGAGGTGACCGTCGCCGTGTTGGAGAGCGCCCCGGCGAATGACGGATCAACTGTCCCGCGCAAGAGGACGCTTCTCGATCCCCCGGCGCCGATGCGGCCTAGGGATACGCTCCCAGTCCACGGGTCCCACGTGACCCCGTTGTTCTGGGAGTACTCGGCTCCCGCGATCTCGCTCGGCACGGCATCGGTTACAACGACGTTTTGCGCGTCGCTCGGGCCGGAGTTCGTCACCGTGATGGTGTACGTCAGTACCTCGCCCGCGTTCACCGGATCGGGCGCGTCGGTCTTCCCGATCGCCAGATCGGCCAACGTGGTGACTTGCGTATCCTCGGTGGCCGTGTCGTTCGCTGCCACCGGATCGACCGTGTCCGAGCTGACACTTGCTGTGTTGGACAGAGTCCCCGTGTGCGACGGATCAACCGTGCCGCGGACGAGGATCTGCCGCGTCTCGCCAGCGCTGAGAGAGCCGAGCGCGACCGATCCCGGCCACGCCGCCCACGTTACCCCACCGTCGGCCGAGAACTCGATGTTGAGGAGCTCGGCCGGAGGGCTATCGGTCACGACCACGCTGGTCGCGTCGCCCGGCCCGGCGTTGGCCACGGTCATCGAGTAGGTCAACGTCGTTCCTGCGACGACGGGATCGGCGGTGTCGGTCTTCGTGATCGACAGATCGGCTTCGGGGATCCGCACGAGGATGTCGACGCTGTCGCTGTTGTTCGTCGGATCGGAGTCCTCTTGATCGACGGCGGTCAGCGCCGCGGTGTTGGTGATCGTCTGCCCACCTGTCCCCGCGTCGACCGCGACGGTGATATCAAACGATACGCTTCCTCCGGCCAGGATTCCGCCGGCGTCCCAAAGGCCGGTCGCCGGGTCGTAGACCCCGTTCGAGTCAACGAACGTCACTCCGGCCGGCAGGATGTCGGTGACCCACACCTCGGTCGCCAGATCGGGGCCGTTGTTCGTCGCGGTGACCGTGTAGACGATCGTGTCGCCCTCACTTGGGTTCGGGTCGGTCACCGTCTTGGTAACCGCGATGTCGACGAGCTGAACCGTGACCGATGCGGAATCGCTGTCGTTTGCAGGAAGCGGATCGGCCTGATCGACACCCGTGATCGTCACGGTGTTGGTCAGTGTCTGACCTCCGATGCCCGGATCGACGGTCGACGAGATCGTCAGTGTGGCTGTCGTCCCGCTCGCAAGTATTCCCACCGTCCAGATTCCCGAAACGTTGTCGTAGCTCGTTCCGGCGCTCGGGGTCGCGCCGGCGAACGTCAATCCGGCCGGTAGGCCGTCGGTCAGCTCGACGCCCGTGGCCGTATCGGGCCCGTTGTTGGTCACCGAGATCGAGTAGATCAGCGTTTCGCCGACGTTGGGCGCGATCGTCGACGGGATCTTGGTCACGGCGAGCTCGGCGCTCTGCACCGTGATCTGGGCCGAGTCCGAGTTGTTGTCCGGAACGAGATCCTCCTGGTCCACCGCGCTCACGGAGGCGGTATTCGGAATCGTCTGTCCACCGGTGGCGGGATCCACGTCCGCGGTGATGGTCAGCGTTGCCGTGGTCCCGCTTGTCAGCGAGCCCACAGTCCAGATACCGGTTCCTGTGTTGTAGCCTCCGATGCCGGGTACGGCGCTGACGAACGTCAGCCCTGCGGGAAGGCCGTCCGTGACCTCGAGGTTCGTCGCGATGTCGGGTCCGTTGTTCGTAGCGGTGATCGTGTAGACGATCGTGTCTCCCTCGTTGGGAAGCGGATCGCTCACACTCTTGTCCACCGCGATGTCGGCCGCCTGAATGTAGACACTGGCGGTGTCTCGATTCGGGTCGGGGTTGGCCTGATCGAAGGCGCTGATGATCGCCGTGTTGACCAGCACCTGGCCGGCCGTGCCCGTGTCCACCGTCACGGTCAACGTCAAGGTTGCGGTGTCTCCGTTGGCGAGAGTGCCGACGAGCCACAGTCCGGTCCCCGGATCGTACGTCCCCTGGCTTGCGGAGTTCGATACGATCGTCAGGCCCGCGGGGACATTGTCGGTGATCTCGATGCCCGTCCCGTCGTCCGGCCCGGTGTTGGTCAACGTCACATCGAAAACCACGGTGTCTCCCGCAGTGGCCACAGTCGGAGCCGCCGCCTTGTCGATCGTGAGGTCGGCCAGCGGAACGGTGATCACCGCGTCGGCGAAGTCGGCGTCGTTGGCCGGGTTCGGGTCGACGACATCCGTGGCCACGACGGTCGCGACGTTGGCGATCGTCGTGCCACCGGTGCCCGTATCGACTGTCACGGTGATCTCAAGCGTCGCGGCGGCGCCGAAAGCGAGTGCGCCAACTGTCCACTCCCCTGTAGCGTCGTCGTAGATCCCCTGGCTCGGGACATCGGACACGTACGTCAAGCCGGCGGGCAGGACATCTTCGATGACCACGCCGGACGTCCCGTCCGGACCAAGGTTGGTGACCGTCAACGTATACGTCACGGTCTCTCCCTCGTTGGCGCTCTGATCCGAGACGGTCTTGGAGACGGCCAGATCGGCGCTCTTCACCGTGATCGACGCCGAAGCCGTGTTATTGGCAGGCGTGGGATCTCCCTGCTGCCCGGTCGCCGTTGCCGTGTTCGTGATCGTCTGCCCCGCGGTCCCAGCGTTCACCGTCACTTGAAGGGTGAGCGTCGCAGAGGCACTGACGGCGAGATTCCCGATCGTCCACACGCCGGTCCCTGCGTTGTAGGTTCCCGGGCTGGGCGTCGCACTGACAAACGTGACTCCGGCAGGGAGCACGTCCGTCACCTGAACGCCGGTCGCGGCATCCGGTCCGACATTGCGGACCGTCACCGTGAACGACACTGAATCTCCTTCGTTGGGTCTCGCGACAGACGACACCTTCGTGACCTGGAGATCAGAACTACCGATGAACACCGACGCGCTCGATGTGTTGTTGGCTGGGTTCGGATCCTGCTGCGCACCGGCGACCGCTGCGGTATTGGTCAGCGTCTGTCCTCCGGTACCGCTATTGACGGTCGCCTGCACGGACAGCGTCGCCGTCGCTCCGCTGGCCAGACTTCCGACCGTCCACGTATCGGAGCCGCTCGCATAGCTTCCTTGGCTCGGGGTTGCCGAAACGAAGGTCACGCCGACCGGCAACGCATCCGTCACACTGACGCCTGTAGCGCCGTTGGTGCCGAGGTTTTGGACGACGATCGTGTAGGTGATCGTCTGCCCGATCGCTGGGAACGCGTTGCTGACGGTCTTCGTCACCTTGAGGTCTGCGCCTCCGACAACCATCGTCACGCAATCCTCATCATCCTCGCGCGGGGATGAGAGCGGTCCCGGCGTGGAGTCGCCGTCCGGCGCATCGTTTCGTGTCACGTAAGCGCAATTGGTGAGGGTTGTGTTCACTGGTGCGGTCACCTTGACTTCGAGAATCAGCCGCTCGCAGTTGGGGGGGTCGAAGTTGCCGATGCTCCAGACGCCAGTGCCACTGTTGTAGCTGCCCCGTGTGACCGAAACGACGCGAACAAAGGTGAGACCGCCGGGCAGCGTGTCCTGAACGAGGACGTTGGTCGCCCGGATGTTCCCCTCGTTGCAGACCGTGATGGTGAAGAAGATGTTGGTTCCAGTCGTTGGGGTATACGGTGGCAACAGCGGTGTCCCCGTACTGGTCGTGATCTGCTTCGTCAGGCTCAAATCGGCGCAGTTCACGATCGCGCTGACTGATCCGCTGTTGTTCGTCGTGCTGATCTCGCGCGAGGTCGTCGAGACCGTGGCCGTGTTGGTGATCGTCTGACAAGCACAGCCAGCGTTGATCGAGACGTCGATCTCGAGTTTCACGGACTCCTGCGCTCCGAGTCTCAGCTCGTCAAACCGCCACGTGACCGTTCGCGTGCCGGCATTGTACGTTGCGACCGCGTTGGCCCCTTCGGCCCGGTTGATCTTGACGAACGTCGTGCAGGTCGGCAGCGCATCGAGGACGGTGATGGCGCCCGGACTCGCGACGATCGGAGCCGTGCCGACGTTGGTCACGGTGATCGTATAGCGAATCGTCTGTCCGACATCCGGCGTGGTGTCGTTGACGGACTTCGTGATCTCCAGATCGGGGCAGTTCACCGTGAAGGTGACCGAGCCGGTGTTGTTCGCCGAGTTTCCATCCTCGATCGTTGTCGCGGTCACCGTGGCCGTATTCACGATCGTCTGACAGGCGCAACCGGGATTGATCGACACGTCGATCTCGAGTTTCCGTCGTTGTCCGTTGTCCAGCTTGTCAAACTGCCACGAGACCGTGCGCGTGGCGGGGTCGTAGGTGGCCACGGCGTTGTCTCCCTCGGCCCTGTTGATCTTGACGAACGTCGTGCACGGCGGGAGGACGTCCGTAACCCGGATCGCGCCCGGGCTGAGGGCGATGTTGGACGGGCCGTTGTTGGTGACCTCGATGGTGAAGCGGATCGTCTGACCCACATCGGGGGTGCTGTTGTTCACGGACTTGGTCAGACTCAGGTCGGCGCTCTGAACCAACAGGCTTCTGTTTGCCGTGTTGTTGGTCGAGACAGGATCGTAGGACGTCGAGCTAACCTTCGCCGTGTTGACGATCGTCTGCCCGCCGGTTCCCGTGTTCACGGTGGCCGTGATCGTCAGGGTCCGTGAGGTTCCGGGCGTCACCGTCCCGATCGTCCAGACACCGGTCGCAGCGGTGTACGTACCCACCGACGGTGTCGCGCTGACGAACGTCAAGCCAGCGGGGAGAAGGTCGAGGACTTGGGCGCCCGTAGCGGTGTTCGGTCCGTTGTTCGTCACCGTGATCGTATAGGTGATCGTGTTCCCGACGCTTGGATTCGCGTTGCTGACGGTCTTGGTGACGGCGAGGTCGGCGATCGGCACCGTGATCGACGCCCTGGCGCTGTTGTTCGCGGAGACGGGGTCTGGCTGGTCGGAGGCGACCACCGAAGCGGTGTTGGTCATCGTCTGCCCCGCCGTTCCGGCCTTCACCTTCGCAGTAATCGTCAGCGTCGCGGACGCGCCGACGGTCAGATTCCCGACCGTCCATCGATACGTCGCGGTGGTGAAGCTCCCCTGGCTCGCGCTATGGGAAACGTAGGTCGTTCCGTTCGGTATCGGATCGGACAGCACGACATTGGAGGTATCGTTCGGGCCGAGGTTGGTGACGGCGATTGTATAGATGATCGTGTCGCCTTCGTTGGGGAGCGGATTGCTCACGGACTTCGTCACGGCGAGGTCGGCGCCCTGCACGGCCAAGCTGGCACTGGCCGAGTTGTTGGCAGGATTGGTGTCGACGTTGTAGTCGGTTGAGGCTGTTGCGGTATTGGTGATCGTCAGGCCGCCGGTTCCCGCATCGACGACAGCCACGATGTTCAGCGTTGCGGTGGCGCCGACGGCAAGATCGCCGACGCTCCAGACCCCGGTCGCGGAATCGTAGCTTCCCTGCGTGCCGCCATCGTCGGAGAGGTAGGTCATCCCCGCCGGCATCGGGTCGGCCACCTCGACGAACGTCGCATCTTCGGGTCCATTGTTGGTTACGGCGATCGTGTAGGTGACCGCGTCGCCCTCACGCGGGTTGGTGTCAGAGACCGCCTTCGTCGTCGCCAGGTCGACGTAGACCGGGACGATGACCACTGCCTGGGCATCGAAGTTCGTCCGACCGCAGAAGTCGGTGACCGTCACGCGGACGACGCAGTCGGTCTCCTCGAGAACCGCCGGAGCCGTGAAGGTGGTTGAAGCGGCTGTGGGGTCGGCGAACGTCCCGCCGCAGCTTGAGGTCCACAGGTAGGTGTAGGGGGGCGTCTCCTCGACCACGGTCACACTTACAGGGTACGTCACTCCGCTCTTGACCGGCGGGGCGGGTAGCAGGGTCTCGCTGATCTTCGGCCGCGTATCCACACCGGTCAGCGTCACCAGATTGAACATCGCGCTCTGCGCAGCGATCTGACACTCCACTGTCCCGTTCGTGTGCGAATGCCCGGCCTCGTACATGACCATGCCGTAGGATGGATCTCCGTAGGCTGGACCGTAGGCGACGATCGCCGCCTCCGTCGATTCCGGATGATCGGGGTCGGTCACGGCAAGGGTCGTCGATCCGCGCCAACCTGCTATTGGAATATAGACCTGCTCCGATCCGTTCTGCGTCGCGCAGTCGAGCGAACCGCTGAACTGCATGAGCGGATCGCAGAACGTGGCCGGATCATAGTCGTACGGCGGGGTGCCGTCGCCGTGGTCTCCCCACAAGACGAGTCCGGCGTTGCTGAGGAGATTCCCTTCGGGGACGAGCGTCTCCAGGGCGCTCGCCGCGTGGCAGGCCGCCCAGAGACTCCCTCCGTTCTTGATGAAGTTGATCAGGGTCTGCTGCTCTTCGATGCTCCAGTTCTGCGGATCGGCGTGCGGCAGGATGTAGATGTCGTCGCACGGTCCGAGATCCGACGGGCTGCCTACCACGTACGATGTACTGGGCACTCCAGCGTTCTGGTAGTACTTGACGGCAATCGACCCGTTCTGCAGATCCATAACTGCGTTGGGGAAGCTCGTCACCACGTCGTAGATCGGCGCGGTGAACGGAGCCGTCGCCGAGCAGTCGACTACCACGCCGGGCCAGGCGGCGAGGGTCGCCGCAGCCTCCGACGAGAACTCGGCGGGGATTATGAAGTCCGCCCCGTCCAGGGTCGATGGACAGTCGATCGACCAGTAGACAGGAATCTGCGCGTTGATGACCAGATCGTACAGCAATCCGTAGATCTTCAACGCAGCGCTGGCGGTTGTCGTCGGCTGGTCGTCGGTTCGGATCACGCAGGAACCGGCGGCAAAGACTTTCTCGGTGATTACGGTTGCCGTTGCCTGGTCGTCCTCGGTCGGATCGTGGTTGTTCGGCGTCGAGTCGGGATCGACCTGATCCATGGCGGTGAGCTCGGCGGTGTTGTCGTAGGTGGCCGCTGCGGAAACGACTGCGCTCACTGTGAGCGTTGCCGAGGCGCCTGCGTTCAGGATGCCGACCGACCAGAGGCCAGAGGCCGGATCGTACGACCCAAGGCTTGCCGTCGAACTGTCGTGGTCCAGGCCGAACGGCAATACGTCGGTTACTTCCACCGTGGTCGCCGGATCGGGCCCGGCGTTGGAGACGGTGACGGTGAACGTGATCGTGTCGAACTCGGTCGGCCGGTCATTGTCGACGATCTTGGTCACGCTGACGTCGGCCGACGTCGGATCGGACACGGTAACGTCCCACGGATCGTCAACACTGACGCAGGTCTCCGAGCGAAGCTCGGCCTGGAAGTCGTAGCGCGTCGGCGGGGTGGTCTTGTCTGGACTGAGGATGATGTAGTTTCGCATTGCTGAACCGACGAACTGCCCCAGCGGCCAGCGGATCGTGCGTGCCGCTTCATCGACGATCCCTCCGCCCGCATCGAGGACTCTCCACCCTTCCGGATACTGATCGGCAAGGACCGCATTGGGAATGATGGATGCGGCAAACACCTCAAGCGTCACCTCGACCGGGACAAGCGGTGCAACCTTGTGTTGCCCTATCCGCGGGCCGTCGAGCCGGCGGGAAAAATCGGGCGGCAGAACGCGAACGGGATCGGAGGCAATCGGCCCAACGGAGAAATCGGCCGTGTTGTCGGCCGGGCAGAAGTCATACGTGGCATTTGTTTCAAGCGTGGCGCCAGGACCAGGTCCTACCGCAGCGTCTGTGGCCCTGAGGATCAGCTGCGTCGTCCAGCGCTCTCCGGGCTCCAAGCGATCGACGACCCAGCTGAGCGTCTCGGCGATTGGAAACGCCCCACGGCTGTCCTGCACAAACTGGAAACCCGCCGGGATGGATGCAGCCAGTGCTACGTCGCAAGCGGCCCCGTCACCCGTGTTGACGACATCGAGCGTGAAGGGGGCCTCTCCGCAGGCCGTCGCCTGCGCTGGGGCGAGGATTTCGATGGACAGCTCGGGGGCATTCGGGACAACGACAACGGTGACCACCGCTGTGTCGCACGCTCCCTCGGCATCACAGACCTGATAGCGGAACGTCTCCGTCCCACTGAAGCCCCTCGGCGGTGCGTAGGTGATTTTGCCGCTTGTGCGATGGACCGTCACGCGGCCGCGACCCGGCCTTTCGACCACGGTCACGGATTTGGGGTCGAGATTCTCATCGACATCGGTGTCGTTCTTGAGGACATCGATGAGAATGGCGACCCCTTCACTCGTCGTCGCCGAGTCGTTCTCGGCCTGTGGCGGGTCGTTGACCGGCGTCACCTCAATCGTGACCGTCGCCGTGGCGCAGAGTCCGTCGGGATCGCAGACCTCGTAGGTAAACGTATCGGTGCCTGCGAAATCCGGATCGGGTGTGTAGTTCACGGTGTGATCCGGGCCGCGTTCGACCGCTCCGTGGGTCGGGGGCTCGACACAATCGCAGACGATTTCAGCAAGCGTGTTGTCGGTATCGGCAACGTCGAGGGAGAAGAACCCGGTGAAGCGATCCTCCGTGGTTGTGCGGGTCTGATCTCCGGCGATCGGCGGATCGTTGACCGGGAAGACCGTCACTTCGATGCTGACCGTATCTGATCCTCCCTTTCCGTCATCACAGGTGACCGTGAAGGTATCCACTCCGTGAAAGTCGGGATCGGGGGTGTAGGTCAGCCAATCGATGCGCGGGTAGGCCGGGCTGATAAGGGCGGATGGCAGCCTGATCTGCCCGTGCGCCGGGTCGCTGGCCGTACAGTAGAGCGAGTCATTGTCCGGATCACCGTACGTTACGGGAATGTCCACCGGGGTGTCTTCCTGCGTGACGTGATAATCGGCCGCCACGATCGGATTGTCGTTTTCGCTGGTGACAACCATGGTAACAGTGGCCGTGTCGCACAGCCCTTCCGGATCGCACACAATGTATTCGAACAAATCCTCCCCGGAGAAATCCTGATTGGGTGTGTAATTTACGGTGTGATTGGGGCCTCGCTCCACCGTCCCGTGTTCGGGAAGGCGCACGCAGTCACAAACCAGTTCGTCCAGCGTGTTGTCCGGGTCGGAGATTGCCAAGGCGAAGAACCCCGTTTGCGTGTCCTCGCGGGCGACGTGTGTCTGGTCCTGAGCATCGGGCGGATCGTTGATCGCGGCGACACGAATCTCGATGAGCCCCACGGCGGTGTTGCCGCTGCAATCGGAAGCCACATAGGAAAAGTTGTCCGTCCCTGCAAAGCCGAGATTGGGCCGGTACTCGATCGCGCCGCCAACAAGAGAGACCAAGCCGTGAAGCGGCGTCCCCACTGAATCGATTTCAAGCGAGACACCGCACTGATCGGAGTCGTTTTCAAGCACGTTTAGTGTGACCGGCGTATTCTCCGGTGTGTCCGCGAAGTCGCCGGAGACGAGCGGCGGAATGGTGTCCGCTACGGCAAGTGTCGCGCTCCGCTCCGTAACGTTGCCGCAGGTGTCCTCGGCCCTAAACGTGACCGTAGCTGCCCCCGTGCCCAGGCAGAGGGTGGTCAGACCAGTGTAGTCGTGGCTAACTGTGACAGTGGCGCACGCATCTGCGGCAACGGCCGAGGCCAGCCAGTTTGTGATGTCTGTTACATTACCCGCTCCGTCGCACTCGAACGTCGCATTCGGGATCGAGAGCGTGGGGGGCGTGGTGTCGGCCACCGTGATCCGCTGCTCGCACTGGGCGGTATTTCCAGAGACGTCCTCGGCCGTCCAAACCCGCGTGACGACCTTTTCCCCGGAGCACGCGCCTGGGGCTTCGATATCAACGTAGGAGATCGCCGGATTCGGGTCGCAGTCGTCGATTGCGGTCGCCTGACCGGTGGACGATGGATCCATTGGTCTTCCGCACTCGATTGTCGCATCGGGGGGACAGCTGAGCGCGGGGGGGGTGCTATCGTAGAACGCGAACGTTGCTTCAAGCACGGCGTCACGGTCGAGCGTCACGAAGGTAGAAAATGCTGTGGGATCGTCGAGAAGATCGGTATCGCCGGCCCAGCCATCGAATCGTTGGCATGTGTCCGGAGCAACCTGGATCTCAATACGACTTCCGGTTGTGTAGGAGAAGACACCCTCTCCGGGAGCCACAATCTGGCCGCCTTGTTGGCTGACCAGGCTGAGAGTGCGGAAGCAATCCAGTACCGTCACGTCGTAGGTGTGCTGATCCGTGGTTCCGGCTCCGTCGCTCACTGTCAACGTGACCGTGTAGATTCCGGGCGAGAAATACGAGTAGCTTGGATCCGCCTCCGTACTGGCTCCTAAGAAATCACCGAAATCCCAGCTGTGCGTGTAGAAGCCGTCGCCGCCCGTTGTAAGATCGGTAAACCCAATCGGATCTCCGGCGCATTGCGGGGCGTCGGACGTGAAATTGACGACCACAGGCGTTGATACCTGCAGCGTTCCCAGAAGGGGCGTAGAACACTTTGCCTGGCGCGCAGAGCATTGAGGGAGATCCGCACAGGACGCTTCAGTAGGCGACCACGAAACGATCACGTCGCGCAATTCCAGTGAACTGCCACACTGGAAGCTGGTTGTGGCAAGCGCTACCTCGCTGATCCCCGGAAAGATGGTCTCAACAACGCATTGCTCGATGCGGCTGACGAACGCGCCATCCTGGTACACGTCGGCCAGAAGCCACACGGCATAGCGGGTCGCATTGGCATCGAACACGCCCCAAATGGTCGTCGAGATCACATTCCCTGGCTCACAGGTCCCCGGAGGGATGTCCGCGTACGCTCGGATCAGGACGACGTCCTTGGCAGTGCAATTGAAGGAACAATTCGGCCAAGCCGCCTGTCCGACTGAATGTTGCCCCACGATGAGCAGGCCGAGTATCAAAAACAGCAATCCAAACAAAGGAAACGTTCTTCCCGTTACGAACCGACTATGCATGATCCCTCCTTACATCCTCAACCGCGTCGGTATGTGGGGGTATGAGACGAAAATGATTCCGAAGGTAACTGTGCTTGTGAAAGCGCGTAAAACCGATAAGACGCAAAACCACTGTTGCTGGTTCATGGAGTTCCACTGCCCACACTCCTCTTTTCGGCCTGGATGGGATACTCAGTATCCCACGCCCGGGTGTCCTCCACACAGCAAATATTCTAGCACACGCCGTTACAAGAGCGAACGCAAGAATTCTGGAAACATAATATAGACTTTCCCCCTCCTCTTCTGTAATGCGGATTACAAAAGGAAGGGGCATGCCTTGGTCCCCTCTCCACCAAAGCCAAAGAAGGCTGGTGTGTGGCAAGTGCTAGAGAACGCCCCATCCCGTCTCGGGATCCTTCCCCGGCGGTCCCACATCGATGGCGCTGCGCTTCAGTAGTTCTTCGACTTCCTCGGGGGAGAGGTTCGGACGCTGCGAAAGGTGCAGGGCTGCCAGACCCGCTACTCGAGGTGCTGCAAACGACGTCCCCGACTCCGTCGCCAGCAGTCCGCCTGGCATCAGTGAGAGCACATCAACTCCCAAGCTCGCTAGATCAACTTCTGGGCCCACGTTGGAGAACCGAGCGGGCCTACCTCTTTGATCGGTTGCCCCAATGGTGAGCACTTCTTCCCAGTTGGCGATTGAGCCCAATTCCGCGGAGGCATTACCGGCAATGACAACGACCAGCACTCCGTTCTGTAGAGCGCGCAACACCGCTTCCCGCACGGAGGGAGGCGGTTCTTTAGAGGCGTAGACCGACAGATTGATCATCCGCGCGCCGTTGTCTATGGCGTAGTCGATCGCACGGATTAGCTTCGGCCAATCCGAAGTGTAGAAGAGTCCTTCCGAGTCCAAAAAGCGCAGATCCATGATACTGACGCTGGGGACGCCCTCACCCATTTTGGTGTGCGGTTCCACCGCGTCGGCGATCACGCCGGCTACAAATGTTCCATGCCAATAGAGAGGGGAGCCGACAAGACTATCCGAGTCATTATCCCGGAAATCCCAACCGTATACATCATCAACGTATCCGTTCGCATCATCGTCTATCCGGTTATCTGGAACCTCGCCGTGGTTTCGCCACATGCGACAGGAGAGCGCAGGGATCGTGCGATCGATGCCGGAGTCGATCACCGCAACGACAACTTCACCGAGATCGCCCAGTACAGGCTTGGGATCCGTCGATTCAAAGAAGCTCAGGTTGCACGTCATCATCACATCGGCTTGGTGCGGGAGTTCACCTGTGCCGAGGATGTGAGACTCGCCCTCGTTCAAGCACGCATTCGAGCACATCACGCCCACACGACGGAAACCGTCAACCAACACCAATGCCCCGCCCTCGTTGCACAGCAGGTTGCAGTAACGAATGGAGATATCTACGGCGCGATCTACCTGAATCCCTGGTCCCGAACCAGTTACTGTCATCCGCTCAATGGTTATTCCCTCAGAAGCAACCACACGGATTGATCCCGAAAGAGCGATAGGAAGTACAGCATGCGATACGGTATCCCAACAAGCAATCCCTTCGGAGAACTCCAGATCGACCTCGCCACGGACAATCAGGTTCTTTTTGCGCCTGATGGTGACGGTTTCTTGGTAGGTGCCGGGGGAGATCAGCACGATGTCTCCACTTCTGGCTGCATCAACTGCAGCTTGAATGGTGGGGAAGTCCTCCGGAACGCGTCGTTCGGCAGCCACCGCAAGCCCGCCGCAGAACGCCATAATTGCTATCAGGAGCCAAAACAAGTTTCGCCGTGTCATGAGTGAACCGCCCGCTTGGCCAGTTGGGAGGCTGACTTCCCCCGGTGAAGGGCCCAGAGAAGACGAGTGCAGAAAACCAGTAGACGGATACTACAAAGGAACCTACCCAAGCCACCATTTGTCTACTTCGCGACCTATCTTACCACGATTTGACTTGTCTAACAACAGCGCTCTCATCCCAAGCTCAACCTCACACGACTATCCAGAGAGAAATGGAACCAGCAGTCAGATTGGGGATGGAATTGACAATACTCACTTGGCCAAGCTACTGTTGGTTATAGAGAAACCCTATAGGTAAATCGAAAGGAGGTGGAACCATGTGGAAAGAGTTTCGGGATTTCATCACCAAGGGGAATCTGCTGCAGCTGGCGGTCGCGTTCATTATGGGAGTGGCATTCGCAACGCTCGTCAAGTCATTCATCGAGGACATCCTCATGCCGCTTGTCGGAAAGGCCGCCGCAAACGTGGATTTTGCCAACCTGTACGTCAATCTGTCTGGCCAAGCATACGAGTCCGCCAACGTAGCTCGCGAGGCGGGCGCCGCCGCAATCTACTACGGCGCGTTCATTAACAACCTCGTCAATTTCCTCCTCATTGCCTTCGTTGTGTTCCTACTCGTTAGGGGCTACCAGCGGATGCAAAAGCCGAAGGAGGTCGGACCGCCAACAGCAAAGGATTGCCCCCATTGCAGGACGTCGATCCCTATCGACGCAACGCGCTGTCCCAACTGTACCTCGGAGCTTGCCTCCCCCTAACTCTGGAGGCTTGAAGTGCGAACTGTTCGTTGCACGGCCTGGGGTTGATCCCGCATCAGAGGAGCACACCTGAAATCTGGGGGTTGCTACTCCTGCTAGAACCGCGCGGAGAACCCGAACGTCAGGATGCGGCGAGGAGCAGGAGCGCTGCTTGGTAGCAGTTCCAGCTTGAGGCTACCCTGCGTGTGTTCAGCAAGCGGGATCTTCGCAAATACGCTCGCCTTGCCCCAAGCGAAAAGTGTAGCCGCTGCCTGATCCTCCTCGAAGAAGATCGCCACCTCCCATTCTCCGGTTCTGTCGCAGCATGAGCCTATCGGACCTATGAACTTCCAGAGTTCAAAGAAGTCCTCTTCTCCAGTAATACGCCGGTTCTTGGCCTCATCAAACGACGTGGTGAACGATGCTTCGATACCGCCTGCAAGCTCCGCATCAAACTTCAACCCGTAGAACGAAAGGCCTTCCATCGTGACAGGCGGACTCCACACAACCTCGGCAAATGGGGTAAGACAGCACGAGCCTGCTGTTTGGGATCTCACTCTCAGGCTGGGAGTCACCTCTTTACTGTCGACAGTAAACTCGCTCTTCAGATCAAAGTAGGTGGTAATCCTTTCGCCACTGAGATAGGGCACCACAATCCCTCTTGCTTTCAGCTCGAACTCGTCGAATCCATCCTCCTGATCGAAGGCGAGCCGAGACTCAACGGTTGCTTTGCACGGGAGCCACGTCCATCTTGCTTGCAGGCTGGCTTGGAGGAACTCAGGGCGACAGACTCCAAATCGCGTCCTGGCTGTGAAGCGGATTCCGTTGCAGGACCAC
>Ga0307378_10005887_pt1 | contig 16934 bp, 31 predicted proteins | sample UN1MG_FD_202238 | JGI IMG/M metagenome (GOLD analysis project Ga0307378, IMG submission 202238) | Soil microbial communities from Risofladan, Vaasa, Finland - UN-1 | ecosystem: Environmental > Terrestrial > Soil > Coastal area > Acid sulfate soil | place: Finland: Risofladan, Vaasa | collected... | reverse complement strand
CGCCATTATCGGTTTCACGGTTTTCCGGGGTGATCCCGTGTTCCGCACATACACGATGGCATTGTTGAATCAATTGCGTTGCCCGTGATCCAAGGTGGTGGCCGTGGCGGGTTGCATGGTGGGTCACATCCACAAATTGATCGTTGTTGGTGTTGGGCATATCGCCACCGATGGATGATCCAATCGCATCGAACAATTGTTTTGCCAATTTGAATTCACTGTGTTGGATCAATGTCATTCCCACATCGACCGCCAATTTGAAATCTGTTTGTACCTTCATTGTTTGTTTTCCTTATTTGTTCACCCGTTGTTGGGTGGTTTTCCGTATTCGTTGACATCGTTTGCATGTGACATCCATCCAGGCCCGTGCCCGTTTGTATGTGGTGGGTGGATACACGGACACCAATCCGCAAACGGTTCCGCATCCACCGCGTTTTTTATGAACGACCATTGGCCGCATCCAATCGATCAAAATAATCCTGTTTTGGTGTGGGGTTTCCCCGTTGGAATGGCACATGGGCACGGACATCACCCCACAATTCCAACCGTTGCAAATGCCCGGTGCATAATCGTTTGCCCTTTTGGATGCGGTTGCATCCATCCACTTTGCACCGATTGATCGTTCCGTTTTTGTTTGGTTTGTATTGTTTCATTCACGCACATCCGTAATTAATTGCGCCAATTGGTATCCATCATTGAATGACCCCAACCGTTTCAACGCCATTCGCACCAATGTTGCCGCACCGTGTTCGCGGTTGTGGTTTTTCACCGTTGTTTGCATGGTGGGGAAATCACCCGTGGCCGTCACATTGTAGTTCCCCATTTTCGGTCGGTTGTCATGGGACAAATCGTTGACGATTTGGATTTCGGCGATTGATTGACGGCCATGATATGTGATTGCTTCGATTTGTACGCGGATCATAATTCCACCAACATTTGTTCCAACGCCCGCATGGCGTTTTTCGATTCATCAATTTCCAACGCATATTTCAACATGTACCGCAAAACCATTTCATCCCAATGAACGTCCAAGAAATCCGCATACCATTGTTTTTCCGAACAATACCCGTGCAATTCGTTGTGGATGTCCGCCCGCAATGGGATGGTGCGGTAATCGGAAACCTTCATTCCAATCCCGCCACCGTTGCCGGAACGGACATGGTGGGCCACGATTTGACAATAATCGGATGGCGGGCAATCGGTGGCGCAACATGGTTGGGTTCGTATCCATGCCAAATATTTTGGGGATCGTGGGGTTTTGATTTTTTGAAATGATGTCATGGCAACAACGCCCAATAAAATATTTCCGTTCCATCGGATGGATCTAACACTAATTGTCGGATGTAATCACGGTATTTTGATGTTTGGTGTGGATCGAATGTCGCATCATCCAACAATGGCGTTTGTCCCAACGGTTCGGGGATGCGAATGATTTTTTTACGGTATGTTTTTGGATCGGGTAACAACGGATTGATGACGATAATTTGTTCCGCGTGTTCCAATGTTGGGAAATGCATTTTCATTGGAATATCCGTTCCACGAAATCCACCGGTTGTGGTTCCGCCCTGGATGTCATCAAATCAAACAACGTCACGCCTTTGCATCGCACATTGCACACCACCAATGTTTGTTGGATGTCCCGCCAATTTGGGTTGATTTCGTATTCACCAAAAAAATATGCATTGAATGTGTGGTATCCCATGATTTGTTCATGGAACATCACGGGTATCAATTTCAAATCCGGCCAATGTTCATATGCGACTTCCACGGATCGTGATGAATCGGTAATCAAAAAATTCATTTCAACTCCCAATATTTGGCATGTCCGTGAAATGGCAACATCAATCGAGCTGACTGTCTGTGCCAATGATGACGCCCAACATGTTTGTTTATTGCTACGGACCCACATGCGCGACACACATCAATTTCATTGGCCGCACCCCAACCGCAATCGCGGCACATCCAACACCTCATCCAACATGTCCATTCGATTGGTTTTGGTTCACGTTTTTTGAATGGCCAAAAATTCAACATGTCCGATCCCCGTTAATGAACACATATTGTTTTTCGTGATAACACGATGGCATCGATGTTGGTTTTTGTGTCCACGGTGGCATTTGATTGATGTGAACACGTTTGCGTTTTATCAATATGGCGGTTTTGAATGACCAACATTCGGCCACATTGTATGGGTTGCCGCCATTATAAAAATTGTTTTCGCATCCCGCGCAATCTGATTTTTTCATAACATATTCCTTTTCGACCAATCGCCGGAATCAAAAATCAATTTTCGCAAATCATCCACATGTTTTTGTTTGGCGTCCGCAACATCCATCAAATGTTTGGTTGACACATCGGGTTCAATCAATCCGGCATCACGCATGGCGGCCACAAATCGGTGTGGGATGTCGATCATTTCATCATCGAAAATGGCGGTTGGTTCAATCATTTCGCCATCGGATATGTCCACCCATTCCATTGTGATTTGCAACCGTTGGGATTTTCGGGAACCGCCGGTTTCAATCCGGCGTTTCACCAACATCGCCCAATGATCACGCATGTAATCCATTGCAAATTTGATTTTGAAATCATCTACCATCCGCATCCACCAAAAAACCCCACACCGGGATTGGCATGGGGTTTCGTTTTACATTATCCAATGGGGTGGATCAACCGGAATCCCACGGGGAATTGTTGAAATAATCCGAACATAATGCCCAATATTCGGGCGGTGAATCGTTGGTGTCATCAATCATGGCGTACACCCGCCCATCGTGGGTCAATCCATACAATATCCCATCGGTGTCACATGTGATTTGGGCGAACCGAATACCCCGTTTGAATCGTTTTTGGCGACCATCGTTGCGTGGTTCGGCCCGTTTCCCATTCCATGCACGGATGGCATCCACAACGGTTCGGTGGCCAGCTGGCCCACACGCATGGCAATTGGAACATTGGGCATGGTATCCCGTCCCACCATCACATTCATCCGCGGCACGTTCGATTGTGAACGAATGTTTGGAATGGCAAAACGGGCAATCGGTTGCATCAATCATTTTTCACCAACTCCAACATGGACAATTCGTGTTTTATTTCAATGTTCCAATGGATCACAAATTGTTCATCGCATGATGATTCATGTTTATCGCAACAATAAACAATTTCATCGCCAGATTTCCGGAACCCGGTTTCGAATTCGTGCAAATTTGGTTGTGCGCAATATGGGCATTTCGTTTTTATTTTGAATTTCATTTCCCCACCCCGTTTTTGTGTGCGTTGATTTCCCGTGTGTCGATTGATTTGTGGATCACCCCACGCAATGCGGCCACGAATGGCCATTCATGTTTGTTGGCACCGACACGTTGTTCGGTCACGGCCCACCGCCATGTTTTGATGATCGATTCCAACAACGCCATTTCCCGCCATGTCATGCGGATGGTCACATGGTGATCGGTTTGGATTATTATTTTCATTGTCCCACCCCAAATAGATTTTGTTTCGATAATGTCCACGCATCGTTCCAAATGTCCGCGTCCGTTTGTGACGCACAATCGTGTTCGCGTCCCAATATTTCCACGAAACATTCATCCATGATGACATTGGCATCGCAATAATCGTGCGTGTGACACACGTTCGGATCGGTTTGTGATTTGGTTTTTTTGATCAACGAATTGAATTCATCATCGTCCAACCATTCACGCATTTTGTTGTTGAATGCATTTGATATTTTTTGTGTGTCATTCATTCGGTCACATCCCGTTTCCGCGTGGCCCGTATTTCACGCAATGATCCGCGGGCCACATCCAAATCACATTTGAAATGTTCAATGGCATCCAATTTGGCATCCATGAATGTTTCAAATGGGCCGCGTTCGGGTTTGTCGAATGGGTCAAATTTATGGTCATCCGGAACACATTCGAACCCATTGAATTCAATTCCCGATACACGGTAATACCACCACATTTTTTCCGGTTGTTTTTTCATGGCAACATCCCCACCAATTCAACCATTTGTTGTTTTAAATGTTCACGCATATCCACATCGTTTGTTGTGTTGTAAATTTCGCGCAACCGGTCCAATGATTCCCACACCGCAAATGATTTCCGGATGCGTTCGTCCAATTCTTTTGAAATTACGTTTTCCATATTATTCACCATCCGTTTCGGGTTGATTCAATTCCACCCACCGCGTGACCATATCCGCGGCCATCATTTTGAATTGGACATCCAAATCAAATGGGAAATCCCCGGTTTTGATTTCCGGATATGCCGCGGCGATTGATTCCCAAAATGCATCCATCGCAAACGCCACGTTTTCAATGCACCGATCCGTTGCCATTTCCATGTGTTCGGTTGGGTTGAACAACCCCGTGGATTTCACCGCCCATATGATGTCGTTGGGTGCCAACGCATCATGGTGGCGTTCCACCGCACCCGTTTCATCATTGACCGCAACCCACAATTGTTTGGTTTCGGTGATGTCCATAACAATGTCATTCCACACAACATCGGTTGCCGTTTTGCGCCACCCATCATTTGTTTTTTTGATCATCGTAAACATGTTGTTTTCCCCGTTTGTTTGTTATTTGGACAATCCGTAATATTCGATGTATCCGGTTGTTGAAATTCCCATGCGGTCATATCGATCCATCAACACGGACCAATCGGCAATGATTTCCGATTCGGCATCCGTGTATTCCACGCGGTCATCGCCCATGGCCGTGACCAAATCATCCAATCGTTTGAATTCAACCATTTGTTTTTTGCTAACCAAATTCATGTGTTTCCCCATCCCGTTTGTTGGTTCGATTTATTTTTTGATTACATATCCGCGGCCAATTGATCCGATTTGTTTTCCGGTGTTCACATTGAATTTGATTGTGGTGCCACCGACCGTTTGAACATGGATTTGGGTTTTGGTTGTTTTGATGATCGTGCCGGTGATGATGCGGTCATGTGTTTCCGGTCCGTATTGAATTGATGATCCGTTTTCCATTGTGTTCCCCGATCCCGTTTGGGCATGGGGTCCATCCCCGTGCCACATATATACCCAATCGGCATTTCATCGCAAACGTAAAACAAAACTATTTATGGCAATGGTTCCAGGGCGTTGTGGTGGGTAATTTAATCCGCGGTCGGGATTTTACGGTCGGGCCGATGGTTGGGCATAACATCGGCATATCATTGTGGAATATTTAACGTGGTTGAAAAGGTTTTTGATTACGCGGTTTTACGGAAGTTTTTTACGAAATCCGCCAGTGTTTCACGGATCAAATCGGATCGGGATGGCAACCCCAATTGGGATGCAATGGATTCGAGATTGTCCGCCAACCCACTGGCCATTTTGCATCCCACAAACACCGTGGTGTCGTTAGGACTTAGCGGTGGACGCCCGCCCAAATTTTTTGCGTTTGGGGTTGTCGGTTCTTTTTTCGGCATTGGTTTCTAATTCCCCGCGATCAAATCGTGATAAAAATTCGAACAACAATTCATACACCAACCGCGTTTTTTCGCTTTTGATGTGGTCGAATCGTTTGTGTTGGTGGCACCACCAATGGTGGTATGCATATGGTTTGTATTCGTACATTTCGGACAATGCCGCATCCACCAACGTCAACGCACCATCATCCAATTTTTTGAATGTCCGTTTGTATTTGGCATCATTGGTGGCCCATGTGCGGAACGATCGTTGGATGGCCGCGGCAACCGCGGTGTGCGGTGGTTGTGCGAATGATGGTGTTCCAAGCATATGATCCCCAATTTGATTTGTGCGTCCGAACGGGATTCCAAACCACCCCGTACCGCCCATCACCCCGTTGGGCCGACTGGGCATTCCGATCATTGAGTGCTGGCACCCGACCGGTGGGAATCGATGGACCGATCCCCCAACCGTGGCGTTCCATACCACTCGGTTGCGTTTTACGTTTACTTATTCTTGGGTCCGGTGTCAAATGGTGAATGGGTGGTTGGGGTGTGGGGATACCCCGAACCAACCGTGGTGGGCGGTTCGGAATTTGAACACCGATGCCGCACCATCATCCGTGCGCCGCATCAAACGAAATTATTTTTCCACGATTGCCGGATGCCGTGACCCGGACATCATCGGATAGTTCTTCGAAAATACGGGTTTTTTTGTGGTACACATACCACGATTTATTGTCCAACCGTTCCACACCTTCCTCCCGCGTTTTCTCGATTTCAATCCGCACGAAATCATCCACCAAATTTAAATTGATGTAATTGTCGGCATCTTGGAATGTTTGGGAATACCCCTTTTGGTTTCCGGAATTGACGATTTGGGATCGGTCCACTTTGTTGGGTTGCCACACCACGATGATGTGGACGGCCCGTGTGGTGGCCAAATCAATCATCGCGCCATATGCTGCAGATTTTTCGGACGATGAATCACGGGTGATGAAATCGAGATTGTCCAATATGAGAAACTTTGCACCCCGGTCGATCATGGATTCAAATTCCAACACGCATTGTTGCCATGTCACTTGGGTGCCTTCGAGATTGGACACCATCAAATTTTGCAATGTGGATTGATATTGTTCGGGCTTGGCGATCCCACGAATAGGATCCTTTAATTTCCGTTTCAACGCATCACGAGTTCCCTCCAATGATACCAATCCCACTTTGACACCATTGACCGCGTTGTGAACTGCCACATTATTGCACCATGTGGTTTTGCCCACACCGGATGGTGCCAACACGCCGGTGGTTTCCCCAGGCCGGAACCCACCCGCAAACAAATGATTAAATTTTGTCCACGGTGCATATGCCACCGGTTCGGTTTTTTTGGATTCCAAATCATCCATGTCCATTGCCATGAACGATTCATCATTGGCCGATTGCAACGCAACCATCGTGGTCATTCCTTGGGCACACGCTTCCACTTCCGATGCCCGCAACAACCCATCCCGTTCCACCAACCAATCGTTCAAATCCTTGGCGGGAAATCGTAATCGTGCGATCCGGTCCGGACCCAATTGGGCGAAAAACTTTTCGACCGCCCGTTGTCCGGCGTCATCATTGTCCATCGCCAACCAAATTTCCCAATCATCTGGGATGTATCGCAACATATCCGCCACGCGAACATTGCCCGCGCCGTTGGGTAATGAGAAAACATTCCGCAATCCCAAATGCCATGCGGTCATCGCGTCCCATTGTCCTTCGAAAATAATTGCGCGTTTGGGACCGCTAACGTCCAACGTGTGGTTCCCAATTAGCAATCCGGTGGCACCACCCCGGATTTCAAAATAATCGCGTGTGGTGGCTTTTGGATCGGTACAAACGCGAATGCGTGAATTCACAATTTCCCATGTGTCGTTGCACCACGCATAAATCGGCCACCGCAATGAATGTTTGCCGCGTGTTGATACACGCCATGTGTTCAATGTTGCATCATCGATCCCACGGTTGTGACAATACTCGAGTAATTCCGGGTGATGGTTTTCCGTCACCGGTCGCCGTTTTTTCCCACGCAACTGATCAAAATGATGGGGATGAATTACACCCGGCCCATCTTTGTATCGATCCGATTCGGGAATCGGTGATCCGAATTCACGGGTCAACGTGAACCAATTCCCCACCCCATTGCATGCGAAACATCGCCACAATCCGGTTTGTATATTTATTTGGCATGCCGGGTTTTCTTGTTTGTTGTGCCCACATTTTGGACATCGGCGGAATCGTAATTCATCACCCTTGCCCGTCAAATTGCCTTGGCCTCGGACCCAATCGGCATGCGTTGATAAAAATGCGGCCACTTCACCGGGCCGCGGATCACGGTATTCACGCCGGAATTTCATGTGTTTACCTCACTTATGGTTGGGGTTTTTTGACCCATGTAAAATCCGATCAAATCGGAATCGTCCGCACCGGAACGTGGACCCACATCCATCATGCCCGCGAAATACCCACGCAATACGGGTTCCGTTTTGGGCCAATCGATGGTCGCCAATTCCATGAAATTTTTATCGGATAAAATCGCGTTGAAATGTTTTGCGAATTGGGATGGTTTTTTGTCCACCGATGCGAACTGTATGTGTGGGTTATGAATATCAAATTTGGTGCGTCCGGTTTTTTCATCCATGTCGGGAATCCCACCCACAAACACACGCCATGCCAATGCCGTCACACGCCCACCATATTGTTGGAAAAGTTTTGTTAATTCACGGCGTTCCTGCATGGCCGATGGTGCCAAATTATCACCGAACCAATTGGGCATTTGGCTTCCATATCCGCGATATGCTTGGATGTGTTGCCAACATTTGGCCGCACCCGCCACGAAATGTTTATCGTTGTCCCGCCATTCGGTAGTCTCCCGTAATTTCTGGGATTTTTCGGTGGCGGCACGTTGGGCCAAATTGTTGAATGCCGAACTTTCATCATCGGACAATTCCCCATCGCCGGTCAATCGTTTCAATCCAACCGCCGTAAAATACTTGGATGCTTCCGTTCGCATTTGGGTGCGGGCGGATTTCCCAATCGCCATTGCCAAATGTTTGTGCAATCGGAACGTGGTCACGTTGCGCCGGTTTTTTACTTCCGACCATTCGGATTCCGTGGTGATCAACCCAAATGTCACCAATCGATCAATTCGGGTGCGTGTGCATTGTTGCGACACATGGGCGGCCTCGGACAAATTGGCCAACGAAATTTTAAATTGGGGTTGGGAATTGTCTGCACACAATTCGCACATCGTGGCGATCAATCCGGCGGTGTTCAAATCGAACCAATTGATGGCCTGTTTGGGTACAAATTTTTTGTTCGAATATGATTTCCGGATGGTGAAATTTAACGTGTCCAGGAAATCCAAAATGGATGGGATGCGTTCAATTGTTTTTTTGTTCATGTGTATTTATCCTTTGAATATATATTTGTGTGTCTACAATTATTTAATTGTTTATTGATGTAATCTTGTTAGTTCAACACGGCCCAAAAGTGACCTACCTAACATGGACCCATGTGTTAAACTAACGTGGACTTTCCGACCGCCGAACCACACTTATCCACACCATTATCCACATGCAATGTGGATGGATTTTGATGCCGATACATCCGCATGGGCCGGGTGTTTTTTGGGTCAAATTTTATGGTGTCATCTTTGAATTTGGCGGCCACCAACGTGGCAATTCGGTGGGCACGATTGACTATTTTTTGTTCATCCATCGTGGGATTTGATTTGATGATGTCCGAAATGAAACGGATGGTCATGGGTAATTGATCGATTTTTCGCATGGCAATACCTCCAAAAATGGTTGATTTTGCATGCGGATCATGGCAGAAATACGGTCTTGTTTGTTTCCCTATGGGAACCGTATTTTGTTTGTGATCCGCATACACAACCCCGTTGCAATTAATTTTGTGACGGGGTTTTGTTTTTCATAAGTGGGGTTTTACATCCAAACGAAAAAACCGCCAACCCATAATTGGATTGACGGTCGCATCGCATAAATGTTGCACATCGCTGCCAGCTAAATGCACAACAAATCATTTCACATCAAAACGGAATACTGTCTAATGACGGCATATTGCCGGTGTATTCATCCGCCACCCGTGGTGCCGAATTATCAAACACCGGTCCATTCGATCCACCTTTGCGTGGTTCATTTACATACACATTTGTTTTCGATGGATCGTCCTTGCGTTTGACCACCACCACGGTACACGGACGGCTATCCAGGGCGGCCAATGACCCCACAACGGATCGTTCGCCTTCGTTCCAACCCGCGGCATCCGCTTCCGATTGTGACCACACACCGACCGCCACATATATCCCTTTGGCGAATCCGATTTTGCGCAATAGTTTTGCTTGGTCGCCCGCATTGGATTCGGCTTGCCGGATTTCATCGGCGGTGAAATCCCAAATGGTGATGTTGGTTTTACCGGATTCGGTGTTCAATGGGATTTCGTAAAATGTTTTACCTTCCCAATCCTTCTTGACGGGCATGCCCATTTGGCCGTCATATGTGCCGGGTGCCAACCCACCACCGCCCGTTGATGCCGCCGTTTTCGATGCCCAATTATTCAATACACTTGTCATATCAATACCTTTCCATTGTTATTTGATCGTGATCCGATCAATTTTTTTCGTTTCAATTTCCAATTTGTGGCCGCGGAAAACGTGGGCCACCCCATCCGTGCCGGAATCACCCAATGCACGAACCAATGCGGTTTTGGAATCGAATGATTCGCATTTCCCATTGGATCGAACAATGAAATATTTCCCACGGTTGCGTTTTGATTCCGACATATTTCCCCCATTATTCCGATAGTTTGAAACCCAATTCATGGGCCTTTTTGGCGTACAAATCACCCACCAATTTGAACCCATCATCGGGGTTTTCTGGCAATGGAATCACACCCAATTTGGCCAATATGTCCGTGCGATCCTTGGCGGCCACACGCGGTGATGGGTTGAATGTGATGATTCGTTGACCACTTTTGGCTTGGGTAATGAACCCCATTGCATTCACCACACCATCCAAATATTGCGCCGCACGGTTGCCGGAAAACGTGGGGATGAACCGTTCGATTTCTTCGTTGATGCCCGCATCGTTTTGCACTTCGGTCAATTCGGAACTGCAATGGGTCACGAATCGCACGTTGGTGATCCGCATCAATGATCCCAACCATGTGGTCCATGTACGGTTGCATTCGGCCCACGTTTTACCGAAATCCTTTTCGGATGGGTACGCCAACCCCTTTTGCCCACACACCCAATCACGGCACATGGTGTTCAAATTATCCACAATATCGATCACCACCGATGTGTATGGAAGTTGGCCGGCTTTTTTCATGTCCGCCAATTCCTTAACAACACCCGCGAATTTGGCCCATCCGGTGATGTCCACCACGGTGGCCTTGGTAAATTGTTGGCCGGGTTCGGTGGCCATGAATAATGTGTTGGGCGATCCCGCCAAAAACCGGGTTTTCCCGGCACCGGGTTTCGCAAAAATCATCATCGTCAATTGATCAAATGGTGGGATCGTGAACGATGTTTGTTGGGGTGGGATCAATGACCCCGATTGTTGTGTTGTTTCTATCATGTGTTTTCCTCGATGGTTGGTAATTCAATAACATTGTCAACCGGTTGAACCGGATTATGACCCCATATTTGGGTGCGGAATGCGCCGCCATCCAATGGCAAATTGTCCCGGTGTGGTTCGTATTGGCGGCCCAACATATCGGACCCCGTGGCACACAACTGGACGAAATCACACAACCCGTATTTGCCCACACACGATGCGGAATTGTGACCCCATTCATCGAATTTGTGGTTTGATTGCAAACACATAAGGACCGCCGCATTCATATGGTCCTTTTCGCGCCGGTAATTTTCGATTTGATTTGGCGCAAACGTGACCCGAAATTGTTGATACATGTCATCCATTTTTTCCGCATATGTGTCAATCACACGTTGGCAATACTCATCAATCGTTTCGGTTTTTTTGCATCGTAATTGTGTCTTTTTTGTTTCACGATAGATACACCCGGCAACGTCAATTCCAAAATCCTTTAGCAATATCACATATGACAATAATTGTTCATCCATGTGGCAAACGTATTCCAATTTTGGCGTCAATTGTGATCGTGTTTTGTCCTCAATGATCCATATGGACCCATCAATGGGATCGGTCCACAACACATCCACGGTGCCATGTTCCAAATCGGTTTCGATTTTCATTTCCGATTTCCATGTCCCTTTAAGATCATCCGCATATCGGACCATGTACCCATCTAAATACGCCCGTACACGCGCCAATTCCATTTGGGTGTCATCATCACCCCATTCGATTGCGGCCAACTCCGTGGCCAAATACGCCGCCGCATAGGCCTTTGCATCATCGGGTGTGGAACCCGACCGCCATTTGTCCAACCCCTCATGGAATGCGGACCCAATAAACAACTTTGGGGATTTGGGACGTTTGGGTTGGATGCCCGCCACGTTGGAATAAAACACCAATCGTGGGCATTGCTTAAATTTTGACCGGATCGAATACCGGGATTTTCGGGTGGGTTTCAATTCATGTTGTTCATCCATGTGGCACTCCATTGATATGGTTTCGTTTTACAAAATATACTTGACGGTGTATGGCATGGCATGATTCAAATGGAAATAACAATTTCGGATGTGGCAAAAATAAATTGAAAATGTCGTTGGGCACCATGGCAAAGCGGGAACGGAAATGATCATTGGCGGCGTTGACCCCGGCAGAACTGGGGTGGGATTGGTCATCGACACGGTGGCAAATAAATTGTGGTTCCACAAATTCAAATTCGATGATGACAACAATATGGAATTGGGCGGATGGTTCAATTTTATACACCGCACCAATCCATCGATCATATTCATTGAACGGGTGGCGGGCCACGGTGGGTCCAAATCCGGTGGGATCAAATGGTCGCCCGCCACATTATTCAAATTGGGCGATGCGTTTGGGCAAATCCGGGCCGCCGTGGCCATGACCGGGAAACCATTCCGATTGGTATCCCCACGGAAATGGCAAAAGAAAATGCACGATGGGATCGATGGACCCACGGCAAAAGCCAAGTCAATGGCATTGTATGATCAAATGTTTCCCAACGGTCCCATCCCATCACGGAATGGGTGCAAACCCAACAACAACGTGGTGGATGCGTTGATCATCGCGGCATACGGGCATGGGGAATTGAACGATGGTAAAATTGGAACATTGGAATATGAGGTTTTGAAATGACCGAAATACCCACATGGAAAGTTTTGGTTTTGATTTTGGGCGGGATATTGGTGATTCCGTTCGTATATTTTTTCAACCGGCGAAACGACATGCCGCGGGATTTGGATCGACATTTGATCCGTGACATGATCGACCGGAATGCACCGCGGAAACGGTAATCCCCACCAACATGCATTGGGTTGATTTATTTGACAACCAATGCACCCAACCATAATCCCACCGAAAAACTCACAGCTATACCACCAACAACAAATCCCGGCGATTGCCACCAATCGTTTGCCGGGATTCCTGCATCCACAAATTGGTGAATGCGTCCGTTGGCCATCATCAATTGTTGTTCGCACGATTCCAATCGTTTGATGCCATCGGCGATTTTATTCAACGCCCTGGGCGTGTAACAAAGGCAATCCATTTCGGTGGTGCATTCGGATGGGAATAATGATTGGTGATTATTTTTTTTGGTGGTTGTCGCCATCGCGGGAAAGGAAATCATCAATGATAGTGCGGTCGCTTTTATCCATGAATTTCGCATCGTGTTCCACCTTTGCTTTCATCACTTTTATTTCATGTTGTTTGTTCAATATGTTTTCACGTTGGCGGGCAACACGATTCCGCAATGATTGGTTCCAGGCGATCAAAAACGCGGGCAATATGGATTCAATTATCGACAACAATTTCAGTGATAGTTGAACCCATTTGCCCGCATTTTTCATTTGGATTTATCCTCGAGTTTTTTTGATTTGCCACCGCCAAACCAACCAAACAATGATGCGGCCCACCATGACAATCGGGCGATATTGGCGGCCCATTTGTCATCGGTTTTGGATTCGGTTTTGGATGCGATGAATGCAAACAATTCCGATGCGGCCCGCAAACCCACCATCAAAAATGCCAACACCGCAATCAACCATCCATTCACTTCGGGGAAATTTTGCAACAATGTTTGCAATCCCGATCCCCACCACGGCAATTGTTCGGGTGGTGCCGGAATCACCGATGCATCCACAACCGGACCCACCGCCGTCACCGTGGCATCAATCGTTGCGCCATCCGTGGCCAACGCCATGTCGGCACCGTAAACGACACCGATCATCAAAACCATTATCCAAATTGTTCGTCCAATCGTTCCCATACACCCTCCAATCCATATTGATCATAAATTAAATTTAAAGTTTTTATGGATGGTGTGCCCGCCAATTGCCAATGCGGCCAATCACCCATTTTATATAAACCTTTCAAACCCACCGATTCCATGATGGGCACCATTGCTTTGTAATATTTCATTGCCGACCAATCCCATTTGCCGTTGATGTGCATGACCATATCCGCGGCGATACCGTATTGGTGGAATGAAAATCCGGGTTTTGCGTTGGTGATGATTTTACCCGGTGTGGTGCGGCCTTGGGCATACAATTCCGATTGGCGTGAACGGAACCGGAACAATTCAAACATCCGTAATGGGATGCCTTCATTGATGGCGATTTCGTGACCCCGCATCAACTTGATTCGGAATGGTGGGTATAAAAGATTGAATGAAACATTTCGCAATTGACCGACCTCCATTGGGTGCTATCGGTCATGCATTGGTATCACTTAAACGTGATGGGATGACCACATGTTTGTTTGATTCTAACACGCGCCATAGGGCATCGATATTGCCGGACAATTTGGCCAATTGGGCCGTGGAATTATCCAAACAAATTTGGGATTGTTTGAATTGGCCTTGGGTTTGGGATAACTCGGATTTTGCCACATCCGATGATCGGGCCAACGTATTCACCGCCGCCGTCAATTTGTCCAACCGTTGATCCACTTGATTGACCCACCGTTTGAACCAAAATGCGGCACCCGCCACACCACCCATTCCCGACAATACGGGAACGGCAACATCAATCACCGTTTGTGTATTCATTTTCCCACCCGATCCAATATCAATCCACCCACAAATGTTTGGATTGCCAACCGATGATCATCACCATCCCGCATGTATTCACAATCCCATGTGGGTGACATCACCAATTCGGTTGCGTGGTTCAAATCACCGTCATCATAAACCGCCCGCATATACTCATAAAATGGGCACAACGGTTCGCGTGATGAATGTTCCACAATTCGATCATACATGGTGTTGGATATGTCCAACAATCCCGCACCCGGCCTGGGGATGGCATCGGCACTGTTTAGTTGTTCGGCGATGGTGCCGCGTATGTAAATGGACAACATTTGCAAATGGGCTTGGTAATCGTTCAACCCGGATGTGTATGTTCCCGGCCAAACCCGGTTGGCATTGTCCTCCCCACCCATTGCGTAAATGGTGGAATACAATTCACCGATGGATGACGGCGTGTAAACCGCCCGCCCATCGTCCAATGGTTCACCCATTTTCCAATTTTTTCGTTTGCCATATTCCGCATGCCGTTCCAACACATCACGATGACCACGCCGATAGGACCAAATCATAAGCCCTTTCAACATGTCACGGGACCATGTGGTTTTGGAACCCACATCACCATTGGTTTCGTCCCAACAATGGGGTGGTGGACGCCTTCCAAAACGTCCCGGTGATTGTTCATATTCGGATGCGGTGATGTCCACGCCTTCAACCCGTGGTGACGATGCCCACAATCCGGTCCACAGCATCCCATCGCATGATGATGGTGTGATCCACCCGTTGTGTTCCCCACGCATGGGGATTGATTGTGCGATCCACGCATCATAAGTGGTGGACAATTGATCGATCATGGTGGGTTCGGGTGATTCGTTGGCCTCGCGTTTTTTGCCGCATCCAACCACCACAAAAATTGCCAATATGATTGCCATCAATTTCATACGTCCACCCTTTTGATGTTTTTACTTGTTAGATACATGTCAATATCGAACGGTGATGCCACATCCAAATCAATGCCCACATCCCAACCCAAACAATGTTCCATGAAATATCCCACCATTTCCGAACACACTTGGGACCGGCGGCCATCACCGTATGGGTTTTTGATTTTCACCCCAAACAAACGGTTGATTTTCACCCATGCGATCCCCACCAATTGTTGGGTACCGTAATCCGCACCGGCATTGGACATGCAAAACCCGATCAATTGCTTGTATTCGGATCGTTTGATTTTGAAATGGTATTCGTGGGATGTGATCGCCACTTTATCGAAAAATTTACGGTTGAGGAAATGCAACATGGTTCCCGATGCGTGGTACACAATATCGGTTTTGGCGGTGTTGGAATGCCATGTCAAATAAATGTGGGAGTATGGAAGGATCGACCATCGTTTGTGCAACACCAATTGTTCAAATGATTCACCGTACCGGATGAAATTGGCAAACCATTTTTTGTATCCACCACGGGATCGGCTGAATCCAATTCGGATTTCCACATCATCATCCACATCATCACCCCAACAATTGGAATGCGTGGTCGATTTTCCGTTTGACATCATCATCATCGGTGGCGTGAATGATTGCTTTCATTCCCGATGGCCAAATGATTTGCCATTCGTCACCGCCGATGTGTTTGTATTTGACTTTTTTGTATTCCATGATTACGCCTTAAAAAATTCGTACACCATTTGCACGCCGACATTCACCCCGGCATCGTGTTTGATTATGGTCCCAAATTTATTTGAATTGAAAACGGGATCATACAAAACCGTTTTGGACCCACGCCCATTGACTTGGATTTTGTCCTTGGAATTGAAATATGCGAGATTCCAACCACCCGCAACGTGTGGAACCGAACCACCCAAATTTTCGGGGATGTCGGGTGCCACAACCGTCCACAAATATGTGTCCGTGGTGGGTGCATCTTTTATCATCAAAATTCCGCCGATGATGTCCATGTCATGGGTTGGTTGCCATGCCATTATGGTTTTGATGCAATCGGTGTCCAGGCGGGTTTGAAATTGGGTTTCCGTTTCCGATTCATGTCCGGTTTGTTGGAACGATAATTCATTACCCGCATCATCGTAAAATTTCAATGTGGCGTCACCGTAATCGGTCCCATCGGCGATCGTGTCGCCGTCATGTTTTCGGTTGTATAAACTCCCATATTTTCCGGTGGTAAAATCCAATGAACGGGGTTCGTAATGCCACCCAGATTTTGTGTATTTGGATCGTTGGATTTCGGACCCATCGGAATCGCGTGGGGATGGGTCCACACCTTTCAACCAATCGATCCCATCACTAACACCCATATCGGTTG
>Ga0307378_10005886_pt1 | contig 16937 bp, 12 predicted proteins | sample UN1MG_FD_202238 | JGI IMG/M metagenome (GOLD analysis project Ga0307378, IMG submission 202238) | Soil microbial communities from Risofladan, Vaasa, Finland - UN-1 | ecosystem: Environmental > Terrestrial > Soil > Coastal area > Acid sulfate soil | place: Finland: Risofladan, Vaasa | collected... | reverse complement strand
AACCACACCGGTAGCTGTAGCGGTATCAACAAAATCTCCGGGTAAAATCGGAATTTCTTTAATTCCATAGACGTCTCTAGCTTTTTTACCAATTATTTTACTTCCCTTAAAATCTTTTAATATTTTAATCTCTTTATTTTGATTTTCTAATAACTGGGTTGCCTCCTCAGAAATATACCATATCTCTTCATTTATAGATGCCTTAACATAATCTCCATTTGGTTTTATCCATATATTTGTAACTCCGTAGATTGTTTCTGGTCTTAATGTAGAAGCTATGAGAAACCCATCTTCAAAAGGGAATTTAATACAAATAAATTCATTAATATTAAGATCTAGCTCATCTCCACTCTCAATATCGTCTTCTCCTACAGCATTTTTATCTCTAGGACAATACAAAATAGGATATTCCCCTTTTTCAATATAACCTTTTTCTTTTAAATGAAAGTACTGCCATTCAATAAATTTATTATAAATTTTATCTCCAGTTGTGAATTCTCTTCGCCAATCCAAACTCATTCCTATTGATTTGAAATCTAGTTTAATTGTGTTAGAAAAGTAATTTACAATATTCCAAGGATCCACAAAACTATTTACAATTTCATTCACTTTTTTCTGATCTTTGGTATGCAACAATACATATTCTTTCATCCTTTCTATTTGTATTTGATCAGATCTTTCTATAGAAGAAGAAATCGCTAAAACGGGAGTACCAGTAATATGAAAAGCCATAGGATATAACACATTATAGCCTTTCGCTCGATAATATCGAGCAAATATATCTCCATTAACAAAACTCCTCCCATGACCTATATGAGTAGGACCTGATGCATATGGATAAGGAGAAGTAATAAAAATTTTCTCAGTTTTCTTATTTGGATTTACATCGAATATTTTTGCCGCTTCCCACTTATCTTGCCATTTTTTTTCAATTTTCTGTGGATTATACATTTTTTTAAACCCAATCTTGGCTTTTCTATGCTTTATTTCTATTTGAATTCTTATTTGAGTAATCAACCACCTATATTCTCTTTCAATTAAATTTACCTGCCAAGCGAACAAATCCGAGGAAAAGGTAAAAGAAAAAGAGTTTAGGGATTTGTTTCGCTCAAGATAATAATAAAACTGCGAGTAAATCAACTAAGGGTGATTTTTCCCTTATAACCATCTTTAAAGCAGTCTTATTTGAATTCATTCTTATAAAGAATATATCTGTTTTTATATTAAAATATTTCTAGGACCTTAAATTATATTTTAATAATCTAAATTATTTGAAGATAAATATTATATTTAATTCTATTGCGATAACTCGTTTTTAGAAAATATTCCAAATTGTTAAATATATCCTCTAATTTCATTTTTTAGACATTTATTTAAAATTACGCTATTTACTGACAAGAATGGAGAATATAAATCGTGAAAAATATTACTAAAGACAAGAAAGTTGAAATAAAATTCGAAAATAATAATAAACTATGGCAAATAACCCTTGATGCAATGAGTGAGTCTGTATTCCTCATTGATTTAGATCATAAAATCCTCCAATGCAATAAAGCCACTTTAGATATTTTAGGAAAGTCTAATTATAATGAGATCATTGATCATTCTTGTTGGGAATTATTACATTGTACTTCAGTACGATTTGATTTGTGCCCTCTAAAAAGGATGAGGCAAACTGGTCAAAGAGAGACTACTATACAAAAAGTAAATGGCAAATGGGTTGAAATTTCTGTAGAACCCGTCTTCAATGAAGAGGGAGGGATCACTGGAGCCGTTCATATTATTACTGATATTAACTCCCGAAAAAAAGCCGAAGATGCACTAAAAGAATCAGAACAAAAATATCTCACAATTCTTAATTCTTTAAGTGATCCTATGCATGTGGTGGATAAGGATTTAAAAATTACATTCCAAAATCCCGCTATGTTTCAATGGCTTGAAAATTTAAATTTAAAATCTGATAATATAGGTAAATCTATTTTCGAAGCGTTTCCTTTCTTAGACTATGACAAAGTCTATAATGAATACGATAAAGTCTTCAAAGATAGGAATCTTATAATCACTCCAGAGGTTAATGAACTATTTGATCGAATTGTATTTACTGAAACTTTAAAAATTCCGATTATTAGTGAGAATGAAGTTAACCATATTATAACCATTTTAAGAGATATTACTCATCATAAGGAAGCTGAACAAAAACTAAAAATATCTGAAGAAAAATATAAGAACATCATCAATAATCTCATAGATATTATAATAATTTTGGATTTAAAAGGGAATTTCCAATACATCAGTCCTCAAGTCTATGATATTTCTGGATTTAAACCCGAAGAGATTATTGGTAAAAATGGTTTTAGATTAATGCATCCTGATGATATAAAAGACTCTGCTGAAATATTAAAAGAAACAATCGAGAAAAATAAGAAAGTGAATATTGAATTTCGAACCATACATAAGGATGGACACTATATAAATGTATTAGCAAGTGGAAGAATAGTAAATATTAATGGAGAAGACAGAATTTTCGCAGTTGTAAGAGATATCTCTGATCAAAAAAAGGCTGAGGGAAAATTAAAAGATTCAGAAGAAAAATATCGATATTTAATTGAAAACGCATTGGAAGGAGTATGGGTTATAGATTCAAATGCAGATACAATTTTGGTTAATCCTAGTATGGCAAATATTTTAGGCTATTCTGCAGAGGAAATGATTGAAAAATCTTTATTTTCATTTATGGATAAAAAAGCAGTCAAAATTACTAAAAAGCATCTAGAAAAACGAAAAAAAGGTATCTCTGAAGAAAGAGATGCTGAAATGATTCATAAAAATGGTAAAAAAGTCTTTCTAAGAATAAGGCCAACTCCTATCTTTAACGATCTCGGGAAGTATGAAGGAACCTATGCTTTTTTAGCAGATATTACCCAAAGAAAGTTAGTTGAGCAAAAGTTGAAAGAATCAGAAGAAAAATATAGGTATATTTCAGAAAATGCTTATGATTTAATTACTATTTTTGATGATAATTTTAATTATGAATATATTAACGAACAGCCATATCTTAACTTACTAGGATATACTGTTGATGATTTAATAGGCAAGAACGGAGTAGAATACTTACATCCTGATGAAAAAGAGCATATAATTGAAAAATTTAAGAAAGTATTGACTGAAGGGAGAAATTCTGTGTTTGTACGATTAAAACATAAATTAGGACATTATATTTGGACAGTTACAAATGGTACATTATTTATTGATAAGAATGGAAATCGAAAAGTTATAGCAACTACTAGAGATGTAACTGATAAAATTACTGCAGAAGAAGATTTAAAAAAATCCGAAGAGAAGCACCGATTAATGCTAGAAAACGCAAATGATTTGATTACTATTATTAATCAAGAATTTAAACATGAATATATAAATGAAAAGGCATATTTTAGCTTGTTAGGGTATACTAATGATGATTTAATTGGCCAAAGTCCTCTTGATTATCTCCATCCCGATGATATAAATAAAACTGCGGATATTCTCAAAGAAGGTTTCGAAAAGGGAACCGCAATGAACATTTTTCGATTAAGAGATAAAAATGGTCATTATCATTGGTTAGAAAGTAGGGGTAAAACCTTTGTAGATATTGATGGAAAAAGAAAGGGATTGATTATTTCTAGAGATATAACTGAACGTAAAAAAGCAGAGCAAAAATTAAAAGAATCCGAAGAAAAGTATCGGTTAATTTCAGAAAACACAGATGATTTAATCTTAGTGTATAATGCAGATGGCATTTTAGAATATATGAATACCGAAACGCATTCAAGGATTTTGGGTTATAATCTTGATAAATTCTCAGATAAATCTTTTAGAGATGCATTAGTACATGAAGAAGATAAAGAGACAACTTATACTACTTTAAAAGAGAGCTTGAATAAGGGAAATTTTCAACATCAATTTAGATTAAGACATAAAACGGGAAATTTTTTGTGGTTTGAAGTTACTGGCAAAACTTTTATAGACAATTATAGCAATAAAAAAATTCTATGTATAGCTAGAAATGTTGATGACAAGAGATCAGCAGAGTATAAAATTAAAGAATCAGAAGAAAATTTCAGAACTATTGCGGAACAAGCTTTTATTGGAACGTTAATAATTCAAGATGATAAAGTGGAATATGTGAATAGTGCTTTGCTGCAAATTTTTGAATATTCTCATGAAGAAATCAACTATTGGAGAAAGAAAGATCTAATCAAGTTAATTTACCCAGAAGATTTACAATATTTAAGAGAATATCGCAAAAAATTACGAGTTGGTGAATCTGACATAAAACAGTACTATTCTTATAGAGTGTTCACCAAATATGGTAGGATAAAGTGGATTGACCAATTTTCAAGACCTATTATTTATCGAGGAAAATCAGCAGAAATTGTCACTATTATGGATATTACTGAAAAGAAGAGAGCTGAACAGGAGTTAATAAAACTCAATAGTTTAAAATCAGAACTTCTTAGAAGAACTTCCCATGAGTTAAAAACTCCGCTTGTTTCAATAAAAGGATTCTCTGATCTTTTATTAACAGTACATAAAGACAAATTGGATGATTATGTACTAGCTACAATTCATGAAATAAAACTTGGATGTGAGAGGTTAGAAAATCTTATTAAAGATATTTTAAAAACAGCTGAATTAGAATCTGAATCCGTTGAACTAAAAAAAACTGAAGAAGATATATCATTTTTAATAAAATTATGTGTTAAAGAATTACAGGGCCTAATAAGGCTAAGAAATCATAATATAAACTTAGAAATTCATGACAAATTGATAACTAGATTTGAACCAGACCAAATCCATCTTGTTTTGAGTAATTTACTCAATAATGCAATAAAATATACTCCTCCTAATGGAAAAATTAAAATTAAATCTGATCAAACAAAGGATTCAATTTTAATTTCAATCCAAGATAATGGAATCGGAATAACCAATGAAGAAAAAAAAAGATTATTTTCCCAATTTGGTAAAATTGAGAGATATGGACAAGGACTTGATATTATCTCTGATGGTTCTGGATTAGGATTATTTATAACCAAAAAAATAATAGAATTACATGGTGGAAAGATATGGGTAAGGTCTAAAGGGAGGAGCAAAGGTTCGACTTTTTATTTTACACTCCCATTAATTACACAAAATAAAGAGTAAAAAGGCTTACTCTAAAAAAATAATAAGAATCTACAATTCATAACTATATAATCCTTTTTAATAAAATTCAAATTTGTTTATTTATGTCAATAACGAAAAAAAATGCAGAAATCCAAGCAGAAAATATTGTAAGAAGAGTATTAGAAGAAAAAAATTATCTTTCTAAAGTTTTAGAAGGAATTCTAGCTAAAGAAGATTCAGTGAGATATCCAAATGCGATCGCTTTAGAAATTCTAAGTAAGGAGAATCCTAAAATTATTTATCCTGAATGGAATTTTTTTATTGATTTACTCAAAAGCAAAAACGCTTATCATAAATCAATTGCGATCTCTACAATTTCAAATTTAGCCATAATAGATGAAAAAAATAGATTTGAAGACATTTTTAGAGACTTTTTTAAGCTTATTGACGATACAAGTGTTATTGTTTCTAGAAAGTTAGCAATTTATGCAGGGAAAATTGCTATTGCTAAAGTATCATTAAAATCTAAAATCACAGATGTTTTACTAAGTATTGATGATACTCAACATAGTCCAAGTCGCAAAGACTTAATAAAAGGAGACATTATTGAAAGTTTCAGTGAATATTTTGAAGATATTAAGGATAAAAAGATAATTATAGAATTTGTCAAAAAACAATTGGATAGTAGTAGTCCAAGCACAGTGAAGAAAGCTAAAGAATTTCTTTTAAAATGGGATAAAAATTTTAACTATTAAGTCAATCTAAATCTTTATTCATAAGTCTTAAAACTTTTAATCTTTCTGTTAATTATAAAGATTTAGATCAAAATAAAATGATTGTGAATTTATATGGTTGATTTTAATCCAAAAGTTTTAAGTAAAGAGGAATTACGTGCAATATCAGCTGGTGTAAATGAAGAAGAATTATTATTGTTTGATAAACATTTGTTAGACAATTATTATGATAGCAATGTGTTCATTGAAGCTAAAGAATCAGGCTCCCCTTGGGTTGTTGTAAAGGACTTTAAAACGGGAGAACAATCTGAAAAGTTTGATTGCACTGCTCAGTATTGGTCATTAGCATTAGGTTTTGCTCATCCTGATGTAAATTACGCTGTGGCAGAACAAATGAAAAGAGTTACCCATATTAAATCGGAAGGTGTCTTTCCTTCTCGTGCTAAGTTTATCAATAAATTATCTGATTTATGTCCCGGTAAATTGAAAGGAGGAAGAGTTAAAATAAATAATGAAGGTGGGAGTTTAGCAATTGAATCAGCTGTAAAATTCGCCTTAGTTGCATCTAAAGGCGGAGATCATTTCTTAACCTTCCGAGGTGGCTACCATGGAAATACATTAGCTATGATAACAGCATCTCAACCCTTTCATTCAATAACGAGATATAGACCCTTTGGAGTAGATTTCTTTACAAGAGTTCCACAACCTTATTGTTATCGATGTTTATGGAATTATAAAAATGGATTATATGGCAAACAAGATCCTGAATGCAAATTAGAGTGTTTTAACTTAGTTAAAGAATATTTAATGGGTTTAACTTCAAGAAAATTAGCAGGAGTTATTTTAGAACCTTGGCAGGCAGCAGGAGGACATGTACCTTTCCCCCCAGATTTTCTTATTAAATTAAGAGAAGTTTGTGATGAAGAGAAGATCTTCATAATATACGATGAATCTCAAACAGGAGTGTGGAGAACGGGTAGACATTTTACTTTAACTGAAAAATATGAAAAAGAACTGGGAATTGATGTATCCCCTGATATGATGTGCTTTACAAAAGCTATTGGGGGAGGCTTTCCTTTAGGAGCTATGATAGTTTCAACTAAAATAAAAAAAAGATTTGGTCCTACTGAAGATCATACCACTTTTTGTAACACTCCGATTGGATGTACCGCGGGACTCGCTTCTATTATGGTTATTGAAAGAGCACAAATTGGGGAAAATTGTGAAGAAAGAGGTGTTCAAATCACTAAAAGACTAAAAGAACTCCAAGAAAAATTCAATGTAATAGGTGATATTCGCGGTCCCGGATTGTTTATAGGAATTGAGTTAGTTAAAGAACAGAAATCGAGAGAACCTTTTACCGAACTCATGGAGGAAATGCTTCATGAGGGTGTAAAACAAGATATACTTTTTGGACCAAGTATGCCCTATTTAAGTGGAACGGGAAAACTGTTAAGGAGAAATTTAATAAAAATAAAACCTCCACTCAATATTACTGAAGAAGATGCTGATTTTATCTGTGATAAATTTGAAAGTGTGCTAAAAACATCACTTAACAATCTGAAGTAGATTTAGTATGAATTCTCGAGAACGTGTACTTGCAAGTATTAATCATAAAGAACCTGATAGAGTCCCTATTGATCTTGGTGGTTTTCCAGTTACAGGAATTTCGGCAATTGCATATCATAACTTAAAGCAATATTTGGGAATTAACTCAGGGCATATTAGGGTTTATGATCTGATGCAACAACTAGCACAACCAGAGGAAGTTGTGCTTGACTTGTTTAAAGTGGATGTTCTAGACGTAGGAAGGACTTTTAATATTATTGATGAAGATTGGTATGATATTCAAGTAAATGGATATGGCTTTCAATATCCAAATTGGTTTCAACAAAGGCATAATCCTGACAATTCTTATGATATTCTCCATCGTGATGGTACAGTAATTGCTAGGATGACGAAGGATGCATTAGTTTTTGATCAAACTTATTATCCGTGCTTAGAAAATTACCCTGAAACATACATAGACTTTCAAAAAATGGCTAGTAAGAATCCTTGGGTGGCACAAGTAACTCCTCCATTTAGTAATATTGGTCAAAAAAGATTTTGGAAAACTTTAAGAAAGAACGCTATTACATTAAAAGAACAGTCCAATAAAGCAATAGCACTCAATTTAGGAAGTACATCTTTTGAATTAGCAAGTTCATTTAGAAGATTAGATAAATTTTTAATTGATTTAGTAAGAAACACTTCTAAAGTTGAAAAGTTTCTTGATTTTATGCTGGAGTTCTTTTTTAACTCACTCAGTGTGATATGTGGTTATGTGGGAGATGTAATTGATATAATAAAAATAGGTGATGACCTTGGCGAAAACAAAGGTCCTTTCATTAGCCCCAGAATTTTTCGAGATATTTTTAAACCAAGAATTACCGAGATATGCAATTTTATTAAGAAAAAAAGCTCCATGAAAATATTTTATCACTCTTGCGGCTCTATTGTACCTTTAATACCAGATTTAATCGATACTGGAATAGATATTCTCAATCCTGTACAGATAAACGCAAGAGACATGGATCCTAAATTTCTGAAGGAAAATTTTGGAGATGAAATTACATTTTGGGGTGGTGGTGCCGATACGCGGAATGTTATTAATAGAAAAAATCCCGAAGATGTTAAAAAGCATATATTAGAATTGCTTGAAATTTTCTTTCCAGGAGGAGGATATGTTTGGAACACTGTTCATAATATTTTACCAGATGTCCCCCCTCAAAACATAGTTGCTATGTTTGAAGCTATCGAGGAATTTAATAATAATCTTTAACCATTTCTATGAGGGTTCTTTTTAAGCAAGTCTTAAATATTGAATAGATTTTGGTATAAAGGAGAATTCATTTTTATAATATGGAATTATCTTTATTAATGGTAAGAAATTCGCTAAATAAAGAGATATCCCTCTAATTTCATTATCATTAAGTAAAAATTTAATCTTCTCAAATTTGAAAAATCCAAACTCTCCCCTTATTTCATGCAAATTTCCAATTTTATGAGCTCCTAGGTAAACTGGACATAAATTATGAGAAATATGTTTTTGCTCGAAGATTAATGTGCCAATTTTATAGTGTGGAATTCCCCCATCTAAAAGACAATCTAAATTGTTAAATCTTGTCTTAACTCCATAGAAGGGAAAAAGATAATGATAAAAATGTTTTGGTAAACGTGCAAGAATCATTTCTGGATACACTGAGTGAATTTCGATGGGAATTTGGTTTGTATTTATTTCTTCGGAAAATTTTTTTGAAATATTTTCCTTTCCAATTGTTAATGAAAAACTTTTTCCCCCTCTAGCACGAATAGCGTCATTGATTGGTCTTATTTCCAGATGCAAATGAGGACTTGACCAGTATGCAAAATATCCATTACGGATAGTTTTTCCTAAATAATCACCTACTTCAATTTGATCTCCTACTTTAACACTTGGATTAACATGCATGATTTTCCAAAGAATCTCAGAACTTTTAGGGTTACTAAGTAAGATTAAATAATCTATATCAAGTCCATCAGAAAATTTAGCCTTCGGTGCTCTTAATTTTTTGATGTGTTGGATTTTTCCTGAAACTGGGCTCAGAATTTCAATGTTTTCCAATGTTAGATTAGGATAGATATCAATTGCGAGTCCGTGCTGATGGGCGTAATAAGGGGATGTTCCTATACTAAAATGACTTGTTTGTAGTATTGAAACTCTTATTCCATCCATTTTGACTATATCATAAAATTTAGAGTCATGCATGAAAAACTTTTGATTTTATTGAGTAATAGTTAAAATCAATGAGTTATTACAAAATAACTTATTTAATTAGTTTATTAAGAATTTAGAGCAGACTTGATGATTGTTGCTCTATGGTATTTCCTCTGCTTTTTATTAATATTTATTTTTCTTAAACTAATCTTTTAAATAATGCAGTTAAATATACGCCTCCAGGGGGTTTAATAGATATTAAATCTGAGCCTAAAAGTGGTTTCATAATTCTACCAATAAAAGATAATGGGATTGGATTTACAGAAGAAAAAAAAACCAGAATATTTAAACAGTTCGGTAAAATTGAGAGAGATGGGCAAGAGTTGGATATTGTTGCCGAAGGTTCGGGTTTTGGATTATTTATTTGAAAAAGAATTATTGAATTACATGGTGGAGAGATTTGGGTCGACTCTGAGGGGAGAAATAAAGGGAGCACATCCTTTATCTCATTATCATTAATTTAAACTAAAAAAATAATACTCTCCATCTTTCGAAATAATTTAATGGATAAAAAGAATTAAAAGTTTTTTAGAAAAAATTCCTCCGAAATCCCAAAAAAGTCAAAATTTATTATCTTTGAATTCTTTTTTTTTAACAGTTCTTTAGAAATAAGGAATTTTTATATAGAATTAAAAAATCGGTTTTAAAATTGGTAAAAGGAACAGTAAAATGGTTTAATAGCCGAAAAGGCTTTGGATTTATAAATTCTGAAGAGGGAAGCGATGTGTTTGTTCATTATACCGCATTGTCTGGTAGAGATGACGAATACAAGACTTTAAACGAAAACGATAAGGTTGAGTTTGATGTTGTCGATGGTCAAAAAGGACCGCAAGCTAGCAACGTTGTAGTTACAGAAAAGGCACCTCCTAATCCATATAATAGAGGCGGAAGAAGGAATCTCCGTTTTTAAGGAAAAAAACTTTGTAAATCTACAAAAAGGAAAATATAATATAAGAAATAAATAATAATTAGTAAAAATCTGTTTTTGCGATTGTTATCGAATCTTATCTTTTTTTTTATTTTTATCTATAACTAAAGAAAAATACTTTTTTTTATAATATTTAATTCATATTTATTGGATATTTACCTAATTTTTCCAAAATCTTTCTCATTGCAAGAAAATTTTCCAATTTTACAGCAGGATTAATACTATGCCCCGATGAAAATATAAATCCTCCATTAGGAGCAAGTTCTTGAATTAAACGCTTAGCATAAACTTCTATTTCTGAAGTTTCTCCTGTTGCTAACATTTGCGGACTTAAATTACCACAGAAAGTAATTTTATCTCTATACTTTTCGTGTAATTTGAAGATATCATATTCGGGATTAGCAGTTGTAGGTTCAATAGGATTAATTGCATCTATCCCAGCTTTTACAAGATCTTCAAATATTGGAAAAATGTCTCCACAGCTATGTAATATTATTTTTAAATCAGCTTTATGTGCTGTTTTACATATCTGGTGTATCCATGGTATAACATAAGTTCTGTAATTATTTGGGCTCATGAATAAACCTTGTTTATAACCATAATCATCAGTTATATATATTGCTCCTGTTTCACCCCAGTCTATGATCCTTTTTGTTAATTCTAATGCTAGATTGCCTCGATCATCAAAAATTTGTTTAATTTGTTTTCTTTTAACAAGTAATTTGCTAAAATTTGCTAATCCAAAACCTTCCCAAGTAGCCTCCATTATTCCATTAATATAAGGTACAACGTAGATTTTTTCTTTTAAATTTGCTTGTATCTTTTTTGAGGTTTTAAACATTCGTTCTCTTAAAATGTTATCAGGATCTAATGGTGGAAATTGTTGATAATCATCAAAATTCTGAAAAGTACCTCCTATATAATAAAGTAAAGACATAGAATCTTTTGGATTAACCTTAAATGTCATTCGTCTTCCAAATTCATCAATCCAACCATCTTTTTTAAATATTAGAGGATGATGGCATAATGATGAAGTAACCATATCAAATCCTATTTTGGTATATAGTTGTATCCAAGGTCCTATAGCTTTTTTGATGGCAAAATCCTTTTTAGACATAAAATTCATGAATTTTGATAATAACTTCTCACTCCTAAAACATAAATTGTAGCAGAATTTCTGCATCTTAACAACTTCATCTATAAAGTATTTTTCTCCAAAATACTTGCACACTTGAAGGTTATCAACAGATGTTTCAAATGAAGGAACGCGATCAGGTTCCTCATGTTCAATTGCCTTTAATATTCTTTCACGTGCCTGCAAACCTTCACCATTGACTTAGTTTATTTCCAAACATTTATCCCTTTTGCTTCTAAATTCTCTAAGATTTTTATTATTTTTTTTTCTTTACCAATCGCTATTGGTGTATTTACAATATATAAATCTGTTAGAGCTTGAAGGTCTAATATTGATAATGGGATTGTTTCTATTGGATTATTATTTAACCATAGAGCTTTTAATGAATTTAAATAACGAATATTTTCAGGTAAAGATTTAATTTTGTTATTACTCAAATCTAAAATTTCGAGATTTGGCATTGTAGAGGATAATATAGGAAATGTTTCAATTTGATTAAAGCTTAATCCTAGAACTCTCAATAGTTCCATTTCATATATATCTTTGGGCAGTTTTTTTAATTGATTGCCCCATATCGAGAATATCTCTAATTCTTTTAATGCTACTATCGATTCAGGTAATTTTTGAATTACATTATGATTTAATAATAATTCTTTCAGATTCTTCAGATTTCCAATCTCATCTGGGAGCTCAATTAAATGATTATCACTTAAATCTATTTTTTTCAAATTCGGTAAAAATCCTATTGATGCGGGGAGATAGATTAGTCTATTTTCAGTCAAGTAGAGTTGTTCCAAGTTCTTAAAATTTCCTATTGAAGAAGATAACGTTTTTAATCCGCATCGGTTAAATGCTAGAGCAATAAGTCTGTTGTTTTTATGAATGAAACCCAAGTGAGTTTCCTTATTAATAATATCAACAGGTTTTAAGCGATTAATTAAAAATGTCTTAGAACTGATTAAATTTGTTTGAATAATGCTTAATAATGATTCAATTTCAATAATATCAAGATTAGAAACATGCTTCTTTTTAAATATCTTTTCTATTTGCTCAAAAAGTATATCCATCATTAATTTTAGTTCTTCATTATTAAAATACTCAAGATAATTTTCTTGAATTAAATATCGAGCAACGTTAGTATAAAGATTTGTAAGTCTCTCAGCAATCTCATCTTTAAAAACTCGTCTTGCCATAGGATCTCCCACATCAGTTAATTTTTTGAGAAGCGGAAAAGCTAAATTACTGTGGAGTAGACTAGTATCATAATAATTCTCTGACCAAGCTTGTAGGTTAGAAGAGTGTCCCCAGAATTCAACTTCAGGTTTTAATTTATTAAATTTCATGTCGTGTTCTAATGAGTGATCAAGTTTTTCACTAACATCATCTATTGATGTGAAATCATCGAATTCTTTAATTTTATCTTTTGGAATCTCAATTAACAAATATTTGCATTGTAGAAATTTCTCATTCTTAATATAAATTACAGTTTTACCTTTTTCAAGTTTTAATGTAATAAATTCATTTACCCTATACTCAGTTGCTTCTTTTTTTAAAGGTTTAATATCTTCGATTGAGAACTTGATTCTTGTTCCACATTTTCGACAGAAATTATATGTAGTTCTATTCCTCGTACCACATTTAGGGCAAAAGAGCATTTTATCTTGTAAAAGTGTAACTAGGGCATAGTTATTTTAGATTATTATAGATTATGCTTTTTTATACTTATTTTCTTTATGATATAATCACTAAAATACCTTGATAAATTAGGTTTTAGAAACTTTATTTTAGAAAATCTTATTCCTTCTTTGTTAATTGCTTTCACTTAATATTTAGATAACAGTAAAAGTAATAGAAGAATTAAATTGCAATTGACTTAAATTAATAAAGAACATATTATCTAAGGTCTGGAATTAATTTATCAAAATTTTTAAAATTCACGTTAAATAATTATATACTATTATATTATGGGTGAATTGAATGATCGAAGTATATACAACGGGGAAAAAAAAGGATGAAATTATTGGATTGGTTGATGGGAAGAAATTTCTAAGCAGGAAGAAAAAAATATGTGGATATTTAGAGGGAAATGTTGCGAGAGATAAAAGGGGGTATGCTCTATTATATTTAAAAGAGGACGGTAAGATAACTCTAAACGAGGATTGGGAATATGAAGAACAAGGATATTTAAAAGAGGGTAAAATTTATTATATTGGGAATGATGAACTGATTTTATCTTTTCATAAGGATAAAAATGAAATCCATAACCATCTGAATAATAAGATTATTTACTTAAGAGGAGAAGGTATTGAAACACTAACAGAATTGGATTTTTTTGGGATCTGCTCAATACTGCTTGATTTATTTGCTGGAGCTGGGCCAGATGATGGAGATGATGATAGTATTCTTGATGATGTAGCGGATTTTTTAGATGATTTGCATTGAAATTGTAGAAAAAATAATTTTCTACTAATTTTATGGGTAATCTTACAAAAAGAATAACATTAAATAACGTTATTTATAATCATCACATTCATAGTATATATCAATATGTTGTCCTTTAGGTTTAATTCCTAGATCTGACATAATGGCACTCCATAATTTATTAACATTTTCAGCTTTGTAATCAGAGATTTTTCCATCTTTGAAACATACCATATTTATATAGAGTTCCATATCTGGGTCAAATCTTATACTTCCCTCATAAAATCCCAATTTTTGTATTATATGTTATAAGAAAAATGCTTAAATAAAATCAAAAAACGACTAGAATTAGATCTACACAAAAGTAAATAAAGGTAAATAAATATGGTAGACGAAAAAAAAGAAAATAAAACCCTTACAACTGCTGGCGGAGCACCCGTCTCGGATAATCAAAACTCTGAAACAGCGGGAGAAAGAGGTCCTGTTCTCATGCAAGATGTTCACTTACTTGAGAAATTAGCTACATTTGCTAGAGAACGAATACCTGAGCGAGTAGTACATGCGAAAGGAGCTGGAGCTTATGGGACTTTTACTGTTACACATGATATAACAAAATATACAAAAGCCAAAATTTTCTCTAAAATTGGAAAAAAAACCGATCTATTCATCCGATTCTCAACAGTTGCAGGTGAAAGAGGTTCAGCTGATACAGTTAGAGATGTTAGAGGTTTTGCAATAAAGTTTTATACAGAAGAAGGAAATTGGGATTTAGTAGGTAATAATACACCAGTATTTTTTGTCAGAGATCCCTTAAAATTCAGTGATTTCATCCACACACAGAAACGTATGCCGAAATCAAACCTTCGATCTCAAACAATGTGGTGGGATTTCTGGTCTCTAGTTCCCGAATCTTTGCATCAAGTAACTATCCTATTTTCAGATCGAGGTATACCTAGAGGTTTTCCCCATATGAATGGGTACGGTAGCCATACTTATAGTTTTATAAATGCAAAGAATGAACGCTTCTGGGTTAAATTTCATTTTAAAACTATGCAAGGAATAAAGTGTTTTACACAAGCCGAAGCTGATGAGATTGCTGGTAAAGATCCAGATTGGGCAACTCGTAATCTTTTTGAAAGAATAGAAAAAAGAGACTATCCTAAATGGGAACTATCGGTACAAATCATGCCAGAACTCGAAGCTGAAACGTATGAGTGGAATCCCTTTGACCTCACTAAAGTATGGCCCCATAAGGATTATCCATTGATTAAAGTGGGAATTATGGAGCTAAATAAAAATCCAGATAACTATTTTGCAGAAACTGAACAAAGTGCTTTTGATCCTTCGAATCGAGTACCAGGTATTTCCTTTTCACCAGATAAAATGCTTCAAGGAAGACTCTTCTCATATGCTGATGCACATAGATACAGATTAGGTGTTAATTATCAGAGTTTACCTATTAATCGCCCAAAAGCAGCAAAAGTTAATACATATCATAAGGATGGTTTTATGAGATTTGATGGAAATGCAGGAGATGCAGTAGTTTATGAACCAAATAGTTTTGGAGGACCTAAAGAAGACCCTGCATTTAAAGAACCGCCCTTAAAGATTTCTGGTGATGCAGATAGATATAATCAACCAAGAGTTGATGCAGATTTTATTCAACCCGGCAATCTCTATAGATTAATGCCTCCTGATGAGCAGGATCGTCTAATCCAAAATCTTGTTAATAGCTTAAAAACTGTACCTAAGGCCATTCAGGAACGAATGCTTAAATATTTTTATAAAGCTGATTCAACGTGGGGCGATAGAATCGCAAACGGATTAGGAATTGAAGCTTTAACTGCGGTCTAAAATAAATTAATTATTAAAAAAAACTCTTTCTTTTTTTTTAATATTAAAGTCCTTATACAATTTAATTAAAACATTAATGAAAGAATAAGAATTAAAGAAATAATCACCCTAATTATTATACAATAAATTCTCCCTTCATCTTGTCATAGAAATCTAGTGATTCTGGATTTTTCAGTACGCCTTTATTTGCAGCAGTCATCCCTCGAATGATTCTTAAAACGCAACATACCGTCTGAAAGGTATAAATAAAAAATGACTGAATTATTAAATTTTTAGTAAAAACTCAATGATGCTAACGGAGTAATAAATTCATCAATTACTCTTAATACATTTAAAACAACTATGTATGTAGTTAAACTAAGGAAATAAATAACTAGAAATTTTTTATTGCTCTTTAAACTAGTTTTATAAAATTTTGACATCAACTTGAAGTTGGTAATAATACTCCCGTATTCTTTGTAAGAGATCCATTAAAATTTAGTGATTTCATTCACACTCAAAAGCGGATGCCTCAAATAAACCTTAGATCACAGACTATGTGGTGGGATTTCTAGTCTTTAGTTCCTGAATCATTATAACTTTTAAGTAAAACTTTCTCTCAAACGTCCTTAATCAAAAAATAATAAACAACTATTTAGTTTTCTATTTTTATAAGGAAATTTTAAAAAAATCATCTCTTTTTTGGCTAACATATAAATATTTAAATATACACGGTTACATACCAAACTTAAGGTTTAGTATCCAATAAAAAGGTGAAAAAAAAAATTAAAGGCAAGTTCAATGTTTTTAAGAACGAAAAGATCAGGAGAAATTTTGTTATAATTTTTTGCTTAATCTTTTTTTTAGTATCTCTAAGTTTAAATAGGATGAATATTGAAATCTTAAATAAATTTTCTATTAGAGAAAATACTAAATATGTCAAGGAGA
>Ga0307378_10005885_pt1 | contig 16937 bp, 24 predicted proteins | sample UN1MG_FD_202238 | JGI IMG/M metagenome (GOLD analysis project Ga0307378, IMG submission 202238) | Soil microbial communities from Risofladan, Vaasa, Finland - UN-1 | ecosystem: Environmental > Terrestrial > Soil > Coastal area > Acid sulfate soil | place: Finland: Risofladan, Vaasa | collected... | reverse complement strand
GACCCAGCCCGCGGCTTCCTCGCGGCTCACATGATGATCGTCAATCCAGCGCAGGAAGACATCGTTGGGGATGTCGAAGGCGCAGGACGCGGTCGCGTTGATCGAGATATTTTCGGCCGCCACCTGCGACCTGATGCTTCATGCCGTAATAGGTGCACTTCAGATTGGTGTCGATCACCGTGTCGAAATCCTCCTACGGCAGATCGAGGGTCGGGCCGGCGATTTCCTTGGCCGCGTTGTTGATGGCGACGTCGAGCCGTCCGGAGCGCGCGACGGTCGCCGCCACGAAAGTCTCCACGTCAGATTCTACCGAGACGTCGGCATGCTGGTAGAACCCGTCCGCGCCTTTAGCCTTGACCTGGGCCAGCGTCTCCTCGCCGCCTTGATCGTTGATGTCGCACAGCGCGAGCTTCGCGCCACGCTCGGCGAAGGCGCTAGCCAGAACACGCCCGAACCCCTGCGCGGCCCCCGTAATCATCACGACCCTGTCTTTGAAATCGAGTATCACCTAGTCTCCGCTTCAGTGAGTATCCCAAGCGAGAGCCTGATTGTAGCGCGCTTTTCCACTTAGCGGGGGCGCATCGGCTGCGCACCGCGGCGGAACCGGCTTGCCAGTTTTGCCTGATCGGCACTTCCGCCGAGCGGCGCCGTCCGCCGCTTCACCGTGCTCACCCGCGCCTCCGGCAACATGGGAAACGTCACCACCGAGATCTCCCACAGGTCGATCTTGTCAAGACGGCGCACGCCGCTTGCCGGGTCCGTGCGGCCCTGTTGTGTGCGGAAGCCGATGGACAGCCCGTCGAGCGCGTCGGCGCGCATCAAGGAGAGCACTTCGCGTGCCCGCGTCACCTCCGGCATCAGCCGGCCGCGCGCGACTAGGTCCTGACCGAGATCGACCGTGCCGAACAGGCTGGCATAGCCTGCGAACGTGCCGTCGGCCTCGACCGACTTGAGATCGACGGGCGCGAACTTGACCTCGCGCTCCGGCAAGGTGTTGCCAAAGCGTTGCAGCATGTTGATGTCTTTCAGGTTTGGGGCGCGCGGCACCCCAAGCGATGCGACGTCAGACGCCCTTCAGCGCCACCCCCGCGGTCATCAGCGCCCAGGCCAGCATCGCGACCCAGAAGGCGACCGCCAGGGTCGGGATCTCCGCGCCGATGACGCCGAGCACGCCGAGCAGATAGAGTACGAACGCCACGACCGCGCAGATCGTGGAGAGATAGAAGATGTTCTTGGTCGGTGGTGTCAGTCGCACGGCCATGGGTCGCTCCCTCAGTTTGATGTCCGAGGGGACGCTACCATGACGGCCGCGCGCGTCCTACCAGCCCGGCTCTCAGAGCAGCGGCGCTGTGGATAGCGTGTCGCCCCCTCGACGGCGCCGTAGCCCACCGCCGCACGCTTCTCGTTGACCGTGAGGAAGTCGGACGCCCCCACCCGCGTCCACAGCGCCTCGCGCTCTGTGCTCAAAGCCTCGACCGCGTCGACCTCGGGGCGCAGCTCGAGCGCAGCCGCATCCATCGCGGACTCCGTGCCGGCGAAGGATGGCGCGAGCCAAGCCGACAGCGCCTTGGCGGTGCGGTTCACCAGCGGCAGCACGGTCTGCCGCCAGAACGTCCGGTTGGCCTCGGCGTAGTTGGAATAGGTGTTGTCTCCGGGAATGCCGAGCAGCATCTGCGGCACCCCCAAAGCCAGCGCCACCTCCCGCGCGGCCAGGTGCTTGGCGGCGATGAAATCCTGTCTTGGGCGAGAAGGACATGGACTTCCAGCACGCCCAGGCTTGTCTCGAGTATCCACGACTTGCAGCTTTCGGAAAACGTGGAAGGCCGGGCTCTCTTGGTGCGCTACCGCGCTTCGCGCTGCTTGAGCGCGACTGGTCCGGCCATGACAACTCGAGTCGGATGGCAGACGCGACAACGCCGCTAGCCTTCCGGCGTCTCCCGGCAGGTCGGGCCCCAGGTCCAGGCCTCGCCCTTATGCTGGCCCGGCTTGCACGGCGGCGCGGCGGCGGCTCCACGGGTGCGCCGAGCGGATCGATGCACAACACGCTGCCCGTCACCGAATTGATCTCGGCCCGCTTGCACACCGGCGCGGCGGCGTCTTCTGCGTGCGCGGCCCCCGCGCCCAACGCCAGACCGAACAGGACTGCCATCATCATCCGCGTTTGGAACTCTCTTCTTTCTCTTCCGCGCCCGCGATCGGCAACAATCTTAACGACGTGGGATGCAGTGTGGTCGATGGCTTCCATCAAACAACACCACAACAACCCCTCGCTGCTCAATGTCCTGCGCGGTCTTGTCGGCATCGCGCCATCGGCGCGCAGTCATCCGAACAAACCGAAGGCCGCCCAGCCTGGCGCGCGCTTCGCGCGACCGGACCGTGCCGGCAAGAACGGCACCGGCAAAGAAATCTTCGGCCAGCGCAAGAACTGCAGTTCCTACACCAACCGCTGACGCTGCCGGTAACGCGCGGTCATAAAAACTCGCATCGACCGGCGAAAGAGCGCATTCTGGGGAAAGTGCGTGGGTGGCCCCCGGTGAGTATGGTCGCCCGTTCGGTGGCGTTCCCCGTGTCGTGGAGTTCACGCACACTTCCTTCATCCAGCAACATCCATCACCTTCGGCATGCGCTGTCCGGCAAGCGTGTCCGGCACGCGCCATGCGCGGGTGTCACTCAGGCTTGGGCGCGTCACTTTCCGGCGCAGGCGCGGCGTCCCCACCGTCAGTAGCGGCACCGTCAGCGGCGGCAGCATCAGCGGCGGCGCCGTCTTTCGACCGGCAGGGAATGCCTTGCGCGAAGCATTTGCTGTAGAGCCCTTGCACCGCGCAGGCGACGTCCGCGTCCTTGGCGGTTTCCCACGTCGCTTCCGGATAGACGGTCTTGGCCTTCTCCAGCCACCCGGCGATGGCGGCCTCTTCCGAACTGTCGCGCGAGCTGGAGAAGCCGGGACCGCTGCCGCTGAGCGGCTCGGCGGCGCATTCGAGATTGGCGTCCGCGGCTGCATCGGGTGCAAGCGCGTCTTCGGCGCGCGGCGCCGGCGCGAGCAGCGGCAGCATGAGCACGGCGGCGGCGGTCAGGACGAGGCGGCGGATGGCCCCGGAACGGCGTGTCGAGGCTTGCGCCGGGACTGTGATCGATCTCTTCAAGACTCCCTCCCCAGGGACAACAATGGACAGACGATGGTGTTGGCCTGCTCGTTGCGGCTGTTCTTAGCACAAACGCGGCGGCGGAATAAACGCGAAGGGCCGTACACGCGCCCGCGAGACGCGAAGGGCCCGCGCGGTGCGGGCCCTTGCGAGACTGTCCTGGGGACGCAACCACGCCGGTGACGTCCCAACCGTGAGCTGCGCCTGACGGTCTTGACCCGGCCGGTTAGCCCTGGTGCTTCGAGTAGAAGGTCTGCGCCTTCTGCAGGTTGACCTGCGGATGCTTCATGAAGTCTGCCTTGGCCTGCTCGCTGCCGAAGCAATATGTCTTGCCTTCGACCTCCCCGTTGATCGCGCAATCGGTCTTGATCTGCTTATGCATGGCAAGGCCCTCGGCGCACATATCGTTGAACTCGCCGGCGGCGGCGGCCGTGGCGAGACCGACCGCAAAGACTCCCGCAAGCGCCGTCGTGACGAAAGACTTGTTCATTGTCGTCTCCATGGGTGGATAGGGGTTTGCCCTCATTCGGGCGAGACACCAACCCGCGACGGTCACCCCGGTTCCGGCGCGACGGGTGCGGCGTTTTAGCGTGTCGCGCGGGGCCCGCGGCAACGGCCGGGACGCCCGGCTTTTGCGGCACGAAGTCCCGGCCGAACCGGCCTTGCGGGATGGCGGCGGCGCGGGGCCTTGGTCTGCGGCGGTGCCACCGTCGCGTCATCGTGAAACCGCAAATGGCGGCGCATATCGCTAAGTGGTACGGCCCCGGGGTTCTTGATGCCATTGATGTTTCCGGCGACACTGGCGGCCGGGCGGGCATTGACGTTCCCACCCAGGGATCGGACGAGCGGCTCTTCACCTCTCGGTTCTAACGTCGACTGGCTGGGCATGCCGGGCTTTGAGTCATCGGTCGACAGACGTAAGAGGGCGTGAGTTGTTGGGACGGGGACGGGATTTGTGGCGTATGGGGCGGATTGGCGTGGCGCTTCTGGCGGGTTTGGCGCTTGGCATGCCGCTGTCAGCGTGCAGCCGCTCGCAGTTGCCGCCGCCGGATGTCGACTTCACCGCCACAAGGGCGGTGGCCGAGACCACCGATCCGCAAGCCAAGCTCGAGGCCGACCAGGCGGCCTGCACCTACGAGGCCAAGCGCAAGGGCATCTCCTCGGTGACGCGGATCCTGCTGTTGCGCGGCAAGATCTCCAAATCCGACTATGTAGGCTGCATGGAGAGAAAAGGCTACACCGCCCCCGAATAGGGGCGCCTGCCCCCCTTGGTTAGCGCTTGCTTAATCGAGTTGCGCGAGCCTTATCCGGCAACCTCCGGCGGTGCCGGCGGGGCAACGCGTTTTGCAGCTGCCGGAGCCGCAGAATCTCTATAAAACGCCGCAATCCGGGTGTAGGTTCGACTCAGGCGCGCCCCTTTTGGACGGCCTTTTGCTGTGCCAAATTGGCCGGACGCACAGCGATTGAGAGCGCAGCCAGAGGTCTGATCACTTGCGGGACTTCCTACAAGGCAATCGCCGCGGCAAGCTAATCGATTGGCTGAAAATCGATTCCTGGATCGATTCCGGGCTTTTCGGGGCTTGGATCGGGTTCCGCGACTGGTGGAGCGCATATTCTTCGTTTTTCGGCCGCTTCGAGGTCAAAGGCTTTCTGCGCGCCTGTAACGAGCTCGCCTGCGAAGGCCTGACCCTAAGCGTGGCTGGCTTCCTGGTCGTGCTGACCTTCGCCCTGCCTGCCTTCGAGGTCGCCCAAGGCAAGATCAACCTCTCCGACGAGTACAGCGTCACCTTCCTCGATCGCTACGGCAACGAGATCGGCAAGCGCGGCCTCCTGCGCGACGACTCCGTGCCCCTCGAAGAGATCCCTGACAATATGATCAAGGCGACGCTGGCCACCGAGGACCGGCGCTTCTTCGATCATTTCGGCATCGACGTCATGGGCACGTTCCGTGCGCTGGCCGAAAACGCCCGCCACGACTCAGTGGTGCAAGGCGGTAGCTCGCTCACCCAACAGCTCGCCAAGAACATGTTCCTGACGCCCGAGAAGGCGCTGTCGAGAAAGATCAAAGAGGCGTTTATCGCCGTCTATCTTGAGAACCACTACACCAAGCCGGAGATCCTCAAGCTCTATTTCGACCGCGCCTATCTTGGCGGCGGCTCCTATGGTGTCGAGGCTGCGGCACAATATTATTTCGGCAAGTCGATCCGCGAAGTGACCCTGTCCGAGTCGGCGATGCTCGCCGGCATGTTCAAGGCGCCGACGCGCTACGCCCCCCACGTCAATCTCGCCGCGTCACGCGCCCGCGCCAATGAGGTGCTGAGCAACATGGTCGAGGCCGGTTATTTGAGCGAGGGGCAGGTCTACGGCGCCCGGCTGAACCCCGCCAGAATCGTCGAGCGCGGTGAAAACAAGACTCCGGACTACTTCCTCGACTGGGCCTTCGAAGAAGTGCAGCGGCTCATGCAAGGCAAGCCGAACCACATCCTCGTCACCCGCACCACCGTGGACCTCGGCCTGCAAAAGGCGGCCGAGAATGCGCTTGAGGACACCGTCAATAAGTTCGGCCGCTCGCGCAATTTCAACAACGGAGCTTTGGTCTCAATGGAGACCGACGGCGCGGTGCGCGCCATGGTGGGCGGCAAGGACTACGGCTCAAGTCAGTTCAACCGCGCGGCACACGCTTTCCGGCAGCCCGGCTCCTCGTTCAAGCCTTACGTCTATCTCGCCGCACTCGAGCACGGCTACACCCCCGACTCCACTGTCAGCGATGGTTATGTCAGCTGCGGCCGCTGGTCACCGAAGAACTACTCCGGTGGCTTCCGGGGACGCATGTCGCTGAGGACGGCGCTGGCGAAGTCCATCAACACGGTGGCCGTGAAGCTGTCGCTTGAGGTCGACCGGGGCACCGTGCTCGCTAACATGGACAAAATGGGCATCAAACACCTCAAGAAGACCTGCTCGTTGGCACTCGGCGACAACGGCATGACCCCGCTCGAGCATGTCGGAGGCTATGCGGTGTTCGCGGCCGGCGGGCTTGAGGTCCGGCCCTACGGCATCGAGGAAATCCGCACCATTCCCGGCGAGCTGCTCTACAACCATGATCGTGACGAGCCGCCGCGTAAGCAGATATTCGACCCTAAGGCCGTCGCGCAGCTCAACTCCATGTTGCAGACGGTCGTGAACGCGGGCACCGGGCGCCGCGCTCAGCTCGACTACACTAACGCCGTCGGCAAGACCGGAACTAGCTCGGCCTATCGCGATGCTTGGTTCATGGGCTTTACCGGCGAATACGTGACCGGCGTCTGGCTCGGCAATGACGACTTCACTCCAATGGCGCGGGTGACCGGCGGCAGCTTTCCGGCGGAAATCTGGAAGAACTACATGACCGCGGCGCACGACACCGACAACATCCCGAACATCCCCGGTGTCGAGCCTCATCCTTTGCAGGTCGCCGAGCAGGCGCGGATCGCCGCCGTGATGGCGCAAAGCACGACGGCCGAATTGCCGGTGCCGCCGTCCGCGGAGAACGTCAAGGACATGTCCGCGGCAACGCGCCAGGTCCTTGAACAACTCAGCGCACTGCTCAAGGACGCACCGCAGCTCAAGCCGACCGGTCGAGCCCGTCCGGGTCGCGTTCAAGCGCCTGACGCCGCGTCGCCACAGCCGAGCTTGGCCTCGGCGGCAAATACAGACGGGGTACCACGACCGGCACTGACGCCCGAGGCCACCGAGCCCGAGAGTGCCGCGCCCGCCGAACCGGACGCCGACGCACCCGTTCCTCAATAGGCGTTCACCTATCTCGCCACGCTATCGAAAGTCGATGCCTGCTTGACCAGCGTTCTCCCAGACATGCCGCTCACAGGCACCTCGACGCGCAGCAGCCTTTGGCGCGAAGAGGGCAGCACGTCCATGCGGGCGCTCGGCTACTTCATCGGCACGTTCGCCGTGGCGTTGATCCTCGGCATTGGCTCCGCCTGGTACATGATCGAGCGCGGCTCGCCGCTGACGACATTGAAGGTCGGCCCGTGGCAGAGCTGGCTTAGCGAAGGCAATCCCAATGCCGACCCTTACACGCGCGCCCATCTTGCGCGCAGCGGCCGGCTCCCCCTCACCTCCACGGTGGCTCGCTATTTTGTCGCCAACACCGATAGCCGCGGCGGCACACTGAGTTCGGGCTGCGAATATTTGATTGTCGGCGCGCCGCTCAACGCGCGCTGGTGGTCACTCGCCGTCTATGACGAGTACGGCTCGCTCATCGCCAATCCCTCCAAGCGCTACAGCTTCAACAGCGAGGAAGCCATCCGCCGCGCCGACGGCAGCTTTCGCATCAGTCTCTCGCGCAAGGCCCGCCCGGAGAACTGGTTGCCCGGCGGCGCCGGCGCGGATCGAAACCTCTTATTGGTCTTACGGGTCTACGGCGCCCGCGACACCGACATCAGCGGCATCGGCCAGATCCCTGAGGATCGGCTCCCCAAGATCGAGCGCGTGCGATGCGGGTAAGTCTTCCAGGACTCTATATTGCGCTTTGCTTGGTGCTTGCCGGCCTGATCCACGTCGTGGCGGTACTGACTCTGCCGATGCTGGCGCCGCGCGACGCTCAAGCCAGGCTGGCGGGGCTGGGGCCGGCAAATACGATGATTCAGTTGCCGGCGGCCGCTCCGGGCCGGCAGGTCATGCCGTTGATGGCGCCTGACGTGCGCTACGCCGTCTGCCGCTACGACCTCTCAAAGGGCCCGGTGCGCCTGAGAGCCAAAATTGCCGACGGTCTCTGGCTGATCGCCTTCTACACGCCGCTCGGTGAGAATTTCTACGCCGTTGTCGGCGCTGACATGAAACAGCCCGAGGTCGACCTGATCATCGCCACAACGGACCAGACAGTCGCGGAAGTCGGCGTCGACGCGCCGGAGGCCTTCGACAATGTCGTCGTGGTGAGTTCGCCGGTCGTCGAGGGAATTGCGCTGATCCGTGCGCCGCTCGCGGGACAGAGCCGCAGCAACGAGGCCGAGCGGGCGCTCAAGGCCACCTACTGCGGCCCGCACAATGGTTCGAGCTAGCGCTTAGGCCCGCGACTTCTTCCGGACACGCGGAGCGCGCCGGCGGTTTGTCGTGCCCGTCCGCACCGGCGCATCAGTCGACGTCCGGCGCTCGATACGCACGCCTGGAAAGATGATGATCTCACCAAGCGAACCTTCGACGGGCTTGCCAATTCGGGCCGCGGCTCCCTCGCTTCGGCGGAATTCCAAAATGGTCGCCATTATAGGTCTCCACGGAGTGCCTTCGCGCCAAGGGCGCGTTCACGGGCGCGCCAACGCGCCTCCGGTGAATTTAGACCCAGGTAAAGTTAACGAAGTCCTAAGTGAAAAAGGCGCTCAGGCCTCGACCACCTCGTCACCGAGAACGTGGCGCCCGGCCCTGTCCTCGATCTCGATGATCCAGAGATCGTCATCGAAGTCCCGTTGCTTGGCAAGGTAGGCGCTAGCTTCGGCGACTGCGACCGGGCCTGTGCCGAGACAGCGGACCCAGCGCCGGCCCATGTCGCCTCCATCGAGCCCAGCTGGCGCCGGACCATAGAGACAGACCGTTCCATCGAGCCGGTCCACACTGATGAAGATCGCGCCTGCCGACGCATCCCCACGGCGCACGATCACGACCGGCAGTCCCTCCGCCTGGCAGCGGCGGAGATACGCCCCCACCCAAATCTCGCTCGTTACACGCATGGGCTAATAGCCTAGCGCGAATTTCAAGGGTGCGTGGCGATCTTGGTGAGATCGCGGCCGCTCACTTGCCGGAGTTCGCCCAGAAGCTCGGGCGTGATCTGCCCGGTCTCGGCGATGTCGCGGTCGCGCTGGAAGGCAGCGATGGCGCGGGAGGTATTTTCACCCCAGGCGCCGTCGATCGGTCCAGGGGCGTAGCCGAGATCGGCGAGGATTTGTTGCAGCCCCTTGACCGTCGCGGACTCGGCAGCTTGCGTCTCGATGCTGTCGGACGCGGCCAGCGAACCGGTTGCCGCGGCGCTGTCAAGGCTGTCACCGAGCAGGATTTGGCGCAGCAGCTCGTCACTTGGAACGCCGGTGACGGCAAGCCCCTGATGACTCTGATAGGCCGAAATCGCGGCGCGCGTCTTGTCGCTCAAGGCGCCATCCAATGGCCCGACATCGTAGCCGCGTGCTGCGAGCTCGCGCTGCACGGCTCGGACGACGAGCTGCGACTCGCCCGTCGCGGGATCCAGAGGCGGCAGGTCGGTACTGACTGGCGGGACGCTCGCGGGCTCCGCCGATGTCGCGGCCTGCAAGGCAGGGACGTCCTGAGAGCGTGACGTGGTTCGCGGCAAGACTGGCGCCGGCGATTCGTCCGCAACCTTAGGCGCGGCGGCCGCCGTGGAGGCAGCACCCCTTGGGGCATGCTCCTGAAGATAGAGCGCGTTGTAAATAATCGTTCCCGTCAGCCCGAAAAAGGCCAGGAACACCAATCGCGCTGTGACTACGCCCATGATTCACGGTGGTTGTTGAAGACCCAGGAAAGAAGAGCACCCCGCCCCTCCAGGGGCATCTTGGCTGCCGAAACTAAAGAGATGCTAAACGGGCACAGGCTCGCGACGACACGCCTCATGCCGCCGACACCACCGGTGCATGCAGCGGTGCCTCGATCGTCTCGATCGGCGAATCGAGCGGCAACACGATGATCGCCGTCGTTCCTTCGCCGAGCTTGCTTGTGAGTTCGAGCGTGCCACCATGGAGACGGGCCAACCCCTTCACCACCGACAGTCCGAGCCCGGCGCCTTCATGGCTCCGGTCGTAGGAGCTGTTGGCCTGCACGAAGGGACTGCCGAGCTTCCGCAGATCCTTATCGGCGATGCCTATGCCGTTGTCGGCGACCGTGAACACCACGCTGCCGTCCTCAACATGGGCCGACACACGCACCCATCCGCCGGCCTCGGTGAATTTGATCGCGTTCGAGATCATGTTGAGCAGCATCTGCTTGCAAGCCCGCTTGTCCGCCGCAAGCTCCGGGATGCCAGGCGCGATGTCGACCTCGAGCGACAGGGATTTTTGTTCGGCCGTGTGCCGCATGATATCGCAGCAAGAATTGACCAACGAGGCAACCCCGAACGGCTCCTTCACGATCTTAAACTTGCCGGCCTCGATCTTCGACATGTCCAGAATATCGTTGACGACATTGAGGAGATGCTCGCCGCTCTCGTGGATGAGGCGCGAGTAATCCCGGTAGCGGTCTTCGCCGAGCGCGCCGAAAAGTTCCCGGTTCAGGATCTCCGAGAAGCCGATAATCGCGTTGAGCGGCGTGCGGAGCTCATGGCTCATGCTCGCCAGGAACTGTGTCTTGGACCGATTCGCTCCCTCCGCCTCGTCACGGGCCCGCAGCAACTCGGCTTCCTGCGCCTTGCGGTCGGAGATATCTCGCGTGATGGCGACGATGCCGGGACGCTCGAGCTTGGCGCCATCAGCTGGCCGCATCGGCCGGCACCGCATCTCCGCCCAGGTGTAACGCGCCATTTCGCCCGCTCCCGCCCGGCGCACTCTGAATTCCACGGCAATCGGCTCATTATTGGCCTGACAACGCGACAGCGCCGTGAGATAGGCCGGCCGGTCGGCCACGTGCACATGCTCGAAGAGGCCGTCGCCCAGGGCCTTCTGCACCGGCACGCCCAGGAGCTGCTGCGCGGCCGGAGAGGCAAACACCACGCGCCCCTTCTCATCGTGACGCGTGATCATGTCGTTCGCATTCTGGGCAAGCAAGCGGTACCGCGCCTCACTCGCGAGAACGGCGCTTTCCGACTGCTGATGCACCAGCTGCACCATGACCGCCAAGCCCGCCGCATAAGCCGTCGCCGAGGCGGCGCCAAGCAAGGCGAAGTCTTGTGGCGACAACGGCAAGGCATGCGGCGACGGCATGAGGCCAAAAACTCCGAGAACGGCAAGGACGCCGAGGCCAAGGCCCGCCGCGCCCGCCGACCAAGCAACGATGCGCCGGTCGGTTGCGAGCGCCGCCTCAAGCGGCACCACGACCATCCATGGGAGCAGGCCCGATGCCAGTCCCCCGGTCAGCCAGGCGCAATAGGTGACGAGGCCGGCGAAATTGGCCGCGGAGATGAGATGGGCGGCAGCGAATTTGCCGGTCCGCGACAGAAATACGGCGATGGCGATGGGGGACAACAGCCAGAGAAACGCGGCTGCGTCGAGGAGCGAAGGCTTGCCGCCGACCACAAGATAGACGGGAAAAATGCACAGCGCGAGGAGGCCGCCGAGCAGGCGCGAAGCGATGAAGGATTGATGACGCGCGAGGGTTAACGCGTCCCCGCGCGCCGAATCGTGGACCAGCGAGCCGAAATAGGCTCCCAGCCCCCGTACACTTTCATTACCGAACACACGCACCTCGGAGCGGGCACTTCCCGCTACGTCCCCGACCATCTTGAAGTCCGATTATTGGCAGCCGCGCTTAAGGAAAGCATAAGGCGCCGCGCGAGGCCGGCTGGCGGCCGCGCTGGACCGCGGACAGGAACCCTCCCGAGAGCCGGAATCCCGGGGGTTGCCGGCATGATCTTTGCTGTTTGTTTCAAACTTTAGACAAATCCGAACTCAAACAACAAGACATTAGAAGGGAGTATTATAAAAGTCATAATCGCGCTCTGCTCGTGATTTAGCGAAATTTTCGATTCAAATTTTAGAGATCAAAGTGAAGCTCCCTTATTTTGTTTGAGCTATATTGTTGCGAGCTGCAGGGGAATGCAGGGATTAGACGTGGCAGATCAAGCCGCTGGTTAACAGAGAGGGCAAATCGATGATGTTTCTTATTAGGACTGCCTTTTGGCTAGTTGTCCTTGTCTTGCTGCTCCCGACCGACAAGGACCAGCAGAACCAGATCTATGGCACCGCTCAGACAGCAGTTAGCGACTTCGCCGGCTTCTGTGACCGGAATCCACAGACTTGCGTCACCAGCCAGGAGGCTTTTGCTGTGCTGGTGCAGAAGGCTCAATACGGCGCGGGCATGCTGATGGGCCTCGTGGAGACTCAGACCGCGAACTTCGGCGATAGCGCGAGCTTCGGCGACAGCATGCCAAGCGCCGTGGCCATGCCTGGCGACCCGGGCATCATGCCTGTCCCGGCAGCCGCGCCCCTCGAGCCCACGACTTGGGACACGACAGCGACCCAGGACACGCTCAGCGCCGAAGACCGCGAAACCGCCTGGGGTGGACCGGGCATCTAGGTCGACCGGACGCAATCGGAATTAGACAGTCTTTGGCAGTCCCCCGCCTGCCAACAGGGCGCGCAACTTGGGAAGGTTTCTGCCCTTTCCCTCCCAAACTGGGCGCCCTATCCTTTTTGACGCAGGCCCGTCGCGGCTGCTGCCATTGCCCCCTATACTGACGGCATGGACACATTGATCAGTTCAGGCTCGAAGAGCTTCGAGGAGATCCTCGCCGACTTCGAGCTTCTCGATGACTGGGAGGACCGCTACCGCTACGTCATTGAACTTGGACGCAAGCTGGACCCCCTTCCCGAGGAAGAGCGCAACGCCGCCAACAAGGTGCAAGGCTGCGTCAGTCAGGTCTGGCTATCGACGAAGGTCGAACCCGGTAGCCCCCCTCGCCTCACCTTCACCGGCGATAGCGATGCCCATATCGTGCGCGGGCTCGTCGCGATCCTGCTGGCGATCTATTCGAGTAAGACCGCCGACGACATCTTGAGTGTCGACGCGCGTCAAACGCTGGGCGAACTGCATCTCAACGAACATTTGACCCCGCAGCGCTCGAACGGCCTCATGGCCATGGTAACGCGGATTCGTAGCGATGCCGAAGCCGTCAAGGCGGCCGCGCACTAAGCCTCCTCATCGCCAGGCGGCCGCTCCCCGCACTCCCGGCCTTCGAGGCTCGGCCGGTAATCGGGCTCGCCCTAATGGCGCATGCCACGGCGCTGCCGCTCAGGCTTAGTCTCGACGATGAGGCCGCAATGCTTGGCCAGCCGAGTCAAGGCGATCTGCAGCACGACCTTGCCCGCCCGTTGCGGCCATCCATTAGCTTTCTCCGCCTCCTCAAGCCCCTTTAGCTCACAGCAAATGTCGACGAGCACGCCGGAGATCTCCGGACCGACAGCCATGAGCGCGCACATCACCCGCTCCTTGGCGGCCAGAACCTCGTCGCGCAGTGCAGCCGCGTTCGACGGCGCACCACGCCGCGACCGCTCCGCCGGTGCAAACCCCGACCAGTTTGCCGTGACCTTGGGGCTCATATGCGCGAACCAATAATCCGCGCGCAGGTGCTCGCCCGCCTCGTATTGCGCCTCGTCGATCAGCGCCTTGCCGTTTCGATCCTTGCGGCTCCTGAGCCAGCCTAGCGGACTTTCGGCCTCGTTCACCATTACCTGGCGGCGCACGCCATTCAGTTCCCGGTCCGCGAGGGCTCTCAACTGATGCTGCTGGCGGAAGGCGTCGTTGTCGGTTCCGCTACGACGCAGCCTGGACCGTGCCGCTTCCGAGAGCGCGAGGTGATCCCCCTGCCACTCGAGTCAATCTTCCGCCAGGCAGACTTCGATCAGCCGTCGCGCCACGGCCACCGCCGTACCGGCGCGCGCGTCGAGATCTCGGAGTCGAAAGCCGCCATCGGCATCGGGTTCGACGCACCCCCCGCTGCGAGCCGAAAAAGCAGCCGCCGGATATCGGTGGCCTGCCTCATGCTTGCCCGCTTCGCGGACGCCTCACCGCCACGCGTCTGAGAGCGCCTCATCGGCGGCCCCGGCACCAAACCAGCGCATTGATCAGGGACGCCACGGCCCGTTCGAGATGCTCGAGCCGGCCGTCGAGATCTGGATCGTCGCGCCGGTCCTCTACCAGTTCGCAAGCATGGGCGACCGTCGTTCTGTCGCGCGCAAACAGGGCGCCGACCTCGGTCAGGCTGAGGCCGCACACGACATGGGCAAGATACATGGCCACTTGCCGCGCGAAGGCGGCGCGCGGTGACCGTCTTGTCGCCGCGCCGAGATCGTGAACATCAACGTCGAATACCACAGCCACGGCCGGATCGATCGCCCGGCGCACCTGTGCGCGCCTGGCCAGCCCTAAGGCCCGCCGTTCTCTGACGCTGCCCCCCTCGTCCGCTCGCACCGCACTCATCACCGCGCTCCCTGATGTTGATAGGAATAACATCCTATCACACTCTAGGAGAGAACGGACGGCCGGGGATAGCAGAAGTCACGACCCCGCATTCGCTGCCGCCAATCCCCGGCGAATGCCCGGAGCGCGCTGGCGGGCGCATGCTCACGACCTCGAAGGTCAGGAGGCTCGCAGATGTCAGGAGAGGATCACCGGCACCGCCGGACACACAGCGGTTCCCGCGCTGGCTCAACCGCCAAGCATATTTTCGGGCCCATGGCGGCGGCCGGCGCCGCGGCCTATGTCCGATCGCGCGATCTGCCGAGATTGCTGGCGCTGTGGCCCTACGAGATCGGGGATCGAACCCCTGCGGGGGCACAACGCGTCCTGGCGAAATTGCGCCGCGCGTTACGGGCCGAACGCCGCCGCGCCCGCGCCAACCATTGGAGCTACGACCTGAACCGGCATCTGGGCTTGCTGAGTGCCTATAGGGAAAGCTGGAGGCGCTCGATGGGGCGCGCCCGAAACTCAGCCGTATTGCACGCGCGGTGACAGCGGACGCGGCTGAGGCTGAGGGCGGGGATAATGATAAAGCGTGAAGTCGGCCGGCACGTCAGTCTCGCTGGGGCCGGCGACGTCGTGGCAGAGAATCCTGTCGACCCGGCCGCCATTTTCCGAAAGGGGCAATCTCAGCCAAAACAACACAACGTGGTCGCGCCCCTCCACCGGCCCGCGGACGACGCCATGCGCCGGCTGGCCCCTCTCCGCGACACGCTGATGGATTCGGCTCCAATATGTCGCGCACGCGCCGGAAAACACCTCGTCGATTCGCTTGCCGGTGATCTCTTGACCGTAAATGTCGTGCAAACGTGTCCCGGCCAGGCGGAACAGGGCCCGGCTCACGCCCTCGCGGAGGTCGATGAGCCCGAGATGGGGCAGAAGCCGCGGGACTTTCAGCGGATCGAGATCGGAACGCGCCGGCATGGGCCGTTGACCGGCTGATTCGAGCCAATAATCGAAGAGCTCGCGCTGTCCTTGCGTCACCAGTTGGGTCCGAAAGGCGCGTTCGGCCGGCATGCTGATCCCCCCTGCTGCAAGGCCGGGTATGGCCTCGCGAATCGCTTGCACCTCCGACTATGTGGAGTTCGCCTGTCACATGCAAGCGGGCAGAGCGGATTCCTCAGGAGTCACAAAGGCTTGTGGCAAGCTGGCGGACAAGCACCCGATCTGGGGAGTCCCGCCACGCGGCGAGACTCACGGCATGAAAAAACACAGGGATTATTATGAGCTTATTGCAGAATTACCGGCGCCGCTGCCCGAGCCCCATGCGCTTGGCCAGATCCGAGCGGGCGGCCGCGTAGTTCGGCGCCACCATCGGGTAATCATGGGGTAATCCCCACTTCTCGCGATATTCTTCCGGGGACAGGTCGTAATGGGTGCGCAGATGCCGCTTCAGCGACTTGAACTTCTTCCCGTCTTCGAGGCAGATGATGAATTCGGGCGTGACCGACTTCTTCAGAGGAACAGCGGGCTTCAATTCTTCCTTGGCGGGCAGGCCAGATGCGCTGGAGGCTTTGCTCAAAGCATCGAACACATTGTGGATGACCATAGGCAGGTCCGTCGCCACAACCGTGTTGTTGCTGACATAGGCCGAGACGATCTCAGCGGTCAGCTCAACGAGTTCGTTCTTCTCCAGATTCGCGTCCATGAATTGGCTCCTTGATCCTGCCCATTCCCCGATTCGACTCATGCGCGGGGCCCACGGGACTCTTTGATTCACCTGATTACGCCGTTTTTGTGACGAGAAAATACAATGTTACGCAACTACAGAATATTCGCCGATCAATCATGCTTGGCTGATTTGCCCTCTATAGCACTTCTCGACAAAACCGCAACGCATCTCTTCTGGCGAACACTGGCCGCCAACCAGCACAATTAGGAGCAAAGAGACTTTCTCTGCTCCCACGCGCAAGTTCGTCGCTAGAATTAGTTGAAAACTCAAACTCTCGCCTCACCTCCGGCGAGATATAGGGCCGGGGGCAATCAAGCCTGCGTGAGAGCACCACGAGACCTCTGCAGTCCGTGCTTTGCAGCACCTATATTCTCAATCAACACACGTAAATCCAATGAAAGTGTTCCGACCATGAGCAAAGCTGAAGACAAGACGAGGGGTGCCGCAGAGACGGCATGGCGCGAGAAGCTGTCGCCGGAGGCGTATCATGTCACCCGCGAACATGGCACCGAGCGGGCGTTCAGCCATCCCTATCACACAGAGAAGCGTGACGGCATGTATCGCTGCGCCTGCTGCGATGCGCCGCTGTTCAGCTCCGACACCAAGTTCGATTCCGGCACCGGCTGGCCAAGCTTCACGGACCCCGCCGTCGAAGGTAAGGTGACGACCCACGAGGATACCTCCCACGGCATGCGGCGAATTGAGGTGCGATGTGCCAATTGCGACGCTCATCTCGGCCACGTCTTCCCTGACGGCCCCGGCGAGAGCGGCATGCGCTACTGCATCAATGGCTGCGCGCTCAATCTCGACACCGACGCGTCCGGCGGCTAGCAGCGAGCCCGGCGCCTAGGCTCTCAAAGGCACAAGTCCAAAAGTATGAGTGATAAATCTCTCCGCGCGCGCGCGCCGCGCGCCGCCTGCCGCCCGTCGGCCTCATCGCATCACGGCATCGAGCGCGT
>Ga0307378_10005883_pt1 | contig 16939 bp, 13 predicted proteins | sample UN1MG_FD_202238 | JGI IMG/M metagenome (GOLD analysis project Ga0307378, IMG submission 202238) | Soil microbial communities from Risofladan, Vaasa, Finland - UN-1 | ecosystem: Environmental > Terrestrial > Soil > Coastal area > Acid sulfate soil | place: Finland: Risofladan, Vaasa | collected... | reverse complement strand
GCGACAGAAACATTATCCGATCGATTGATTTTGTGAACAATCGGGCGTTTAAGGACAAGGCCCTGCTCAAAAGAGTGGACTTTGAGGTGGGTGACTATCTCGACCCGATCCTGGCCGATGCATACAGAAGGACACTTGCCGAATTTTATCGCAAAAAAGGCTTCCCCTTCGCCGAGGTAACGCTGGACAGCGAGCAATTAGAGCAGGGCCGGGTGGTTTATACTTTTAATGAGGGGCAAAAGGTCAAAATTGCTTCGGTGAATTTCAGCGGCAATGAATCCCTAAAGACTTCAGCGCTTAAAAACACAATAAAGACAAAAACCACGAAATGGTTTTTTTGGCCCGCCTTCTTTGTCGAAGAGGTGCCTGCTGAGGACGTAGCAAGGCTGGTGAACATTTACCATGATAGAGGCTTCCTTGATTACGATATAAAACCAAAAATGGATTTCACCGACGGCAAGGTGGACATAACATTCGAAATTAACGAGGGCCCGAGCTATACTGTCGGTAAGATTTACTTTACCGGCGCTACTCACTTCAACGATGAAAAACTATTGGAAGGATTACAGTTGGAGCCCGGACAGGTTTATCATGAACGAAGGGCCCAGGCACACGTCAAGCAGGTACTGAAGCTGTATCGTGAGAATGGCTTTGTTGATGCAGCGGTTGAGCAAAAGTATGACTTTACCAAGGATCCCAACGTTGTCGATCTTAAATTTAATATAAGAGAAGGCAATCAATTCAGGGTCGGCCGGGTTGACATAACCGGCAATGAGCAAACACAGGATAAAGTCATTCGGCGAGTGCTGGACGAGTATGGTTTTACGCCGGGTGAGTTTTACAACGCTGACTTAGCCCCCAGAGAAGGAAACGGCAAGCTGGAACAATACGTTCAGCAGATGACATTGTCCCAGGAGGTGATTATCAGGCCCGTTACCCCGGCTAGCGGAGCTGATAACGCCAAGGACATAAAGGTGGACATCAAAGAGGGACAAACCGGCTCTCTGATGTTTGCAGGCGGAGTTTCCAGTGACTCTGACGTTATTGGTCAGGTGATTCTGGAGCAGCGCAATTTCGATATTACGGACTGGCCGGAAAGCTTCGGAGAATTCATCACCGGAAATGCTTTCAAAGGCGCCGGGCAGACTTTGAGAGTTGCCCTGGAGCCGGGCACCGTAGTCAGTCAGTATTCGGTTTCGTTCACCGAACCATACTTCAAGGACAAACCCATTTCATTTAATCTGTCAGGCTCAAGCTGGGAAAGAGAAATAGAAAGACGCGGCGACCACAGGCTGTACGACGAAGGCAGGACAAAGGGATATGTAGGTTTCGAGAAGCGATACGAGAACGACTGGCGAAGGAGTATCGGATTTAGAGCAGAAAATGTCAATGTTGACAGTATCTATATACAAGCGCCTAAAGAGATAAAGGATGTTGAAGGCTATACTTTCCTCACCGGAGTAAGGTTCGGCATCGGGAGAGATTTGAGGGACGATGTATTCAACCCGAGCAATGGTTATAAGTTTAATGTCGGCTATGAGCAGGTCGTCGGCAATGAGACTTTCGGAATATTGGAGGGAAACATTGTAGGATTCAGGACCCTTCACGAAGATTTAGCCGATCGCAAAACTGTTCTGGCGATGAAGCTTCTTGGGGCAACTACGTTCAGCTATGCACCACCTTTCGAAAGATTTTACGGCGGCGGAACGGGCACTTACAGTATCAGAGGTTTTGACTATCGAGGCGTCAGTACAAGAGGTTTGCAAACCAATGTGGTCAACCCGCAGCGGAAAGACCCGATAGGCAGCGAGTGGATATTTTTAGCCAATGCCGAAGTGGCGGTTCCTGTAGTAAGCGACAATCTTTCGGCTTTGTTTTTCATCGACAGCGGTGCGATAGATACGGGCAGCTACCGCGCCGCGGTCGGGACAGGCATACAGATACTGATCCCGCAATGGTCCGGGCCGATGCCGATGAGGTTCGAGTTTGCCGTGCCGTTTATGAAGGACGACGAGGACGAAACCAGAGTATTCAGCTTCTCTATGAGGGGGCTGTTTTAAATTCATCCCGCCTTTGGCGGATATACGATTGCGATATTGAATTATAAATTAGGGAATAAATCTGGAAAGGGTAATTTATGAAATTCAAAACGATGGTTTTAGGTTGTTTGGCGTGTGCGATTATTCTTGCGACGGGCTATGAATATCTTCAGGCCCAGCCGAATGTTACCGGGCCGGCTTTGAAGATAGGGATTGTCAGTGTAAGTACTGCATTGCACAAATGTAAGGCAACTATCAAGTTCACCGAAGGATTGAGGGCTGAACAAGACAAAATGATTTCAGAGGAAAATACGCTCGCTACAGAAGGCAAAGCACTGGCAGACAGTCTTAGGGCATTTAAGCCCGACAGCAGTGAATATATGGAACGATTACAGGAGATGGTGCGAAAACAAAGTGAGCTGAAGGCCCTCCAGGAGATTAATCCCCGTCGAAGTACGTTAAAAAAAATGCAATGGACAGAAAAGCTTTATAAAGAAATACTTCGCATAACAAAGGAGCTGGCCGCGGAAAAGGATCTGGTTCTGGTACTTGGAGCGGATGAGCCTGAATTTCCTTTCCAAAGATATGATGAGCTCGCAATGACCCTAACCCTAAGCACACATAAAGTGCTTTATCATAACGGATGTGTGGACCTTACCAGTGAGGTGATAGCTCAGTTGGATAAAATGCAGTCACAGCTTGGAATGTAAAGATACAGGATGGGCATTCGGTGCCTGATGCCGGAACGAAGCGCCTTTCGGCTTTCGGTTAGTTCGACATTAGACGTACAAAAAATATCTGTTTAAGAAGGTGAGCGATGGGTAGTGAATTAATCAATTACTGTAATTTTCATTTCGGTGTTTGATTTAGCCCGTATTTTTCTAAAGTAGCAAATGAGTTTAACAATTGCACAATTAGCCAGGCGGCTTGGGGCCGACCCCGATAAAATCGGGAGCAGTTCGCCAGGTATTTTATCGAAGGAAATAACGGGAGTTAGCCCGGTCAAGACGGCCGGCGAAAATGAAGTTACTTTCGTCTCAGGTGATAAATATAAGGCGGCCCTTGCAGGTTCCAGTGCAGCAGCAGTTATTGTTCCCGAATGTATTGAAGGTTTAGACAAACCGCAACTGGTCGTGAAAAATATCAATGCCGCTTTAATAGAAGTTCTGAATATTTTTGCGCCTAAACTAAAAGCAGTTACCCCGGGTATTGACCCAACCGCCAGGCTTGGGCAGAATACCAGGATAGCCGAAGATGTTTCCGTTGGCGCATACGTAGTGATTGACGATAGTGTTGAAATCGGCCCAAACAGTGTAATCGGCAGCGGATGCAAAGTAGGTGAGAATTCGAAAATCGGCAAAAATTGCCGGCTTGACAGTAATGTAGTTATTTATCATAATTGTAGTTTAGGCAACAATGTGGTGATTCAGGCAAACAGCACGGTCGGCTCAACAGGCTTTGGTTATTCATTTATCGAAGGCGCCCACAGACTTATTCCGCACAATGGCGGAGTTATAATTGAAGATTTTGTCGAGATAGGAGCTAACTGCTGCATTGACAGGGCCAAATTTGATAATACTATAATAGGAGCAGGTACAAAGTTAGATAACCTTGTTCATATAGCACATAACGTCGTCATCGGCAAATGCTGTCTGATAACAGCGCAGTGTGCCATCGCCGGCAGCAGCAAGCTCGGTAATGGTGTTGTCATGGGAGGCCAGGTCGGTGTGAGGGACAATATTGAAATAGGTGATGGAGTAATGATTGCCGGGCAATCCGGAGTCATCCAGGACGTACCAGCCGGACAAACGCTGTTTGGCAGCCCGGCGCTCGAAAAGAAAGAGGAATTCCGGATAATCAGCGCCAGGAAACGTTTGCCTGATATGGTAAAGCAGATAAAGCAACTAATCAAGAGGGTAGAAAGACTTGAAGCTGCAGAAGACGATAAAGAATGAAGGCAAGATGCACGGTCTTGGCTTGTTCGGAGGAGAAGAAACAAAGCTTGTTTTTCGACCCGCTCCTGCGAATTCCGGAATAACCTTCATTCGTACCGATATCCCTGAACCGGTACGGATTAGTGCCGTTGCTCCCAATATAGCCGAGCGCAGCCGCCGGACGACGATTAAAAAAGGTGCTGTTAGCATTGAAACCATCGAACATTGTCTTGCCGCAGTCAATGCGCTCGAGATTGACAATATTGTCGTAGAAGTTAACGGCTCAGAATTACCGTCCCCTGACTGCAGCAGTGCCGAGTACTTCAATGTCCTTAAACGCGCAGGATTGGTTGAGCAGAATGTAAGCCGCAAAGAATTTGTTATCCAGAAGCCCATAACTATTACCGCCGGTGATGCCTGTATTTACGCCCTGCCGTATTCGGATGACGGATTAAATCTGACTTATGACCTGGATTACGGCGGTCACACCGGTATCGGCAGGCAGATTTTCAGTTGTCGTCTTACGCCGGAGAGCTTCGAGAAAAATCTGGCACCGGCCCGGACCTTTTTACTCGAAGCTGAAGCCAAGCAGTTTCAGAGCCGGGGAATGGGGACACACATCGGCCCCCGAGATCTTCTGGTTATTAACTCAGACGGACCTATTAAAAACAATTACAGATTTCCCGATGAATGTGTCCGGCATAAGATTGTTGATTTAATCGGTGATCTTGCCCTGGTGGGTCGAGCAATCAAGGGCAGGATTGTAGCTTATAAGAGCGGCCACGCGCTTAACCAGCAGCTTGCAAGGAAATTATACGAAGCGGCCCAGCAGCAGGAGCAGATGGCCAAATTCGGAACCGATGCGCTGTTGGATATTCGGCAGATTACGAAGATTCTGCCACACAGATACCCATTTTTATTAGTGGACAAAGTAATCGAAATCGAAGGTCATACTCGAATAAAGGGTATAAAGAATGTAAGTTTTAACGAGCAGTTTTTCCAGGGCCATTTCCCCGGGACTCCTATTATGCCGGGAGTTCTTATCGTAGAAGCAATGGCACAAGTGTCCGGCCTGCTGTTTGCGCAGAGGCTGGAACATACCGGTCAACTGGCAATGCTGCTCAGTATGAATAACGTAAAACTGCGAAAACCCGTTGTTCCCGGCGACCAGCTTATTCTTACAGCAGAGACAATTAGATTGAGAAAGAGAACGGCACATTGTCGGTGCAAGGCGATGGTCGGTGATGCTGTAGTCGCCGAAGCTCACATCAAATTTATGCTCGTTGACGACGAGAAGGTATAGAAACACTTTTAAGGTGATAATTGTTAGTTATTATCTAAAACCGATATGCGAATTTACCAATAATCGGAGGTAAGAAAAAAAGAATGGAATTACAGATCCATCCAAGCGCAGTAATTCATAAGGACGCCAAGCTGGCTGACGGAGTTAAGGTTGGACCCAATTGCGTTATTGAAAGCGGGGTCTCAATCGGGTCAGGTACTATACTCGAGGCCAATGTGGTGATTAGCAAGGATGTCAAAATCGGAGAAAATAATCATTTTTTCCCGAATTGCGTGATTGGTTGCCGGCCGCAAACGCTGAATTTGAGCTTAGATGCCGAAATCGGCAGGCTTGTGATAGGCGATGGAAACGTCATTCACGAACAGGTAACAATCCATCCGGGTATTCATCCGGGGACACAAACGCAAATAGGTAATAATAATTTCATCATGGTCGGCGCTCACATCGGACACGACTGCATTCTTGGAGACAAGATTGTTATGAGCAATCTTGTTCAGATAGGAGGTCACTGCAAAATCGAGAACGGAGCCTGGTTCAGCGGTCTGTCCGGGGCGCATCAGTTTGTTACAATGGGCAAGTGGTGCTACGTTGCGGGCCTGGCCGGGATTAGCCGGGATATTCCGCCTTTTCTGACCATCAGCGGGCATTATCCACCAAAAGTTCGGGGTGTTAATAAGCGAGGTTTAAACCGGGCCGGCCTGAACGAACAACAGCAGGAGCGAATATTCGAAGCGTATAAGAGACTCTATCGTCAGTCAGGCTCATTGCTGGAGAATGCAAAGGCCCTGGCCCAGGAGAACGGACTCGATGAAAATGTTCAAGCGATGATTGACAGCATTACCAAAAGCAGCAAGCATCAGTACGGCAGATATCTCGAGACGTTTAGATGACATAAAGTGTGAATGTCATTAACCACAGACAGTAGAGTTTGGCAGGGAAGCAAAACAGCAAACCAAAGGTAAACAATGCAAAAAACGAAAGTGAGAACTGCTGTTATCGGCGCAGGAAAAATGGGGGCCATACACGCCAAGGTCTATGACCAGTTGGAGCAGAGTGATTTTATTGCCGTGGTCGATATCGACGCCAACAAGGCACGGCCCCTGGCGGAGCAATATAACTGCTCGGCGTTTTCCGATTATACCGATATTCTTGGTAAGGTTGACGCGGTAACGATAGCAACTCCAACTGTGACACATCTAAAGCTGGCAAAAGAGTTTATCAAAAACAATATCGCGGTGCTGATTGAAAAGCCGCTTGCGGCCAACGTCACCGAAGGCAAAAAGATTGCAGGGCTTGCGAAGAAGCATAACATCGTTGTAGCAGTTGGTCATTCCGAGCGATGTAATCCCGTTGTTCAGGCCATCAAAAGGCTCGATATCGAGCCGAAATTTATCGAGGCCAACCGTATCAGCCCTTATCCGTTCCGCTCGACAGATGTCGGCGTTGTGCTGGACGTGATGATTCACGATATAGATATTATCCTGTCCCTGGCGGCGAGTAAAATCAGGAAAATAGACGCAGTCGGTCTCGGCGTTATCGGAGAAAAAGAAGATATCTGTAACGCAAGAATTGTATTCGATAACGGCTGCATTGCGAATGTTACCGCTTCGAGACTGGCACTGAAAACGGAAAGAAAGGTTCGGGTGTTCAGCCGGCAGGTGTATGTGAGTGTGGATTATTTTAAGAAGAGCGGTATTGTTATAAAAGCCGACCCGAACACCAATGTTCTTAAGTGGATAAATGAGCATCAAGAAGCCGGAGATTTTGACCTGACGACGGTAAATTGGCCGGATTTATTGCACATCGAAGAGCTTGACATAGATGATAAAGAGCCTGTCCGTCTGGAGCAGGAGAACTTTCTGCGGGCCGTAATGGACAGTGATTTTATGCCTGAGGTCAGTGCCGAAGAAGGTCTTGCCGCGCTGAAATGCGCCGAGAAGATTCTGGCATCGGTCAAAAAAAATCAATGGAACGAAAAAATAGATCATAACACTTAATTGACAGCCTGCTAAAATAAATGAATCGACACATTTATATGAACTACGGTTTTTTCAGAGGAGCAAATTATGATTAGCAAGTCCTGGTATTGCGGAATGTTGACTGCTGTTGTTTTGGTATGCGGCTGCAGCGAGACAGCGAAAGAGGCGAACATCGAAAGGAATATGATGAAGTTGGAAACGAATCTGGTGAATCTCCAAACAAGTATGGGCAATATCGTTCTTGAGCTTAATGCCCAGGCCGCACCTGTTACGGTTAAGAACTTCCTCGGATATGTAGAGGAAGGCTTTTATGACGGGACCATATTTCACAGAGTCATACCGGGCTTTATGATACAAGGGGGCGGTTTCACGGAACAGATGGTAAAAAAGCAAACGCACGACCCAATCGTAAACGAAGCCAATAACGGCCTGGGAAATGAGCGTGGCACTATCGCGATGGCTCGAGGTCTCGACAACCCGGACAGCGCAACCTGCCAGTTTTTCATTAACCACAGAAACAATATACCTTTGAATTACGTTGAAAACGGCAAACCGGGATTTGCAGTATTTGGCAGGGTAATTGAGGGAATGGACACTGTCGAAGCAATTGCATCGGTAAAAACGACGACACGGAAGGGTTATCAGAACGTTCCGGAGAAACCTATTGTAATAAAATCCGCAAAAGTCGTCTCAAAATAAGTTCGAGGCAGCGCCGCCGATAAGTTGTTTTCAGATGTTAAGCTTTAGCTTGCTGACAAACTGGTGAGCCAGACGGGCGGGTTCCGGCAGGCGATATTTAACCGCACAGGCCAGGGTGATTTTTATCGCATCTTTCAGCAGACATTTGTTGCCCACGGAAACAAAAACCGGCTTGACGTTCGTGCGCGTTCTGAGTACAGCACCGATTGTTTCGGATTGTGTACTCCGTGTGTTCCTCTTATCCTTTAGCAAAGCATGCGCACTTTTTTGCAACCCCGGCTCTTCATAGACACCGATTAACCTGCTTTTTGCACAGCCGATAGTTGGCTTATCGAAGAATAAACCCAGATGAGTTGCAATACCGAGCCTGCGGGGATGCGCTATCCCCTGGCCGTCGATTATGAATACGTCCGGCTTGCTCTTTAGTTTTTCAACCGCAGCGATACAGACCGGAGCTTCGCGAAAAGACAGCAGGCCCGGTATGTAGGGAAACGTAACTTTTCTTACCGCACTTGCTGTTTCTATGAGGGCGAAATCAGGCAGCTTGAGTACTACAACGGCGGCAATGATTTTTTTGCCGTCTTTGCTGAATGCGCAGTCGATACCTGCGATTAGTTCCGGCGGTTTTTTCAGGGGCGTAAACCGTACCTTTGAGGCAAGGGCCTTCTGGCAGTCCCGCGCCTGCGAATAAGACAAATTCCAATCGTGCAGTTTCTTTGTCTTCATAACAGCTTCTAATGGCTATTACGGCAAATCGGTTAGTTTTCCCTCAAGGTCGCTTACCGGCGTAAAGTACCACGTTTTGCCTATTTTTTGACTTTCGAGCAATCCTCGCTTTTCTAAATCAAGCAAATCGGTTCTGGCTGTTTGATAAACAACATTATGACTTATTTGATGCGACTTGAAAGTATAGCGTTGGTGCGGGTGACGCAGAGCATGGCTGATAAGCGCACGTTGTCGATGATTGAGTACAATTATCCCTCGTAGTTGATTTTCAATCATCTGCAGTTTCTCAGTCTTTCGTTTGATGTATTCGTGAAGTTCTTTGATCGCTCGTCGAATTACATCAAGATGATAAAGAATAAAGTAAGTAAGATCGTTGTCGTCCGTTTCTGTGTAAAGAAATGACCGAGCGTATTTGACCGGCGCTTTGCGAATAATCTGCGAAATCGAGATGAACTCAAAGAGCCAATACCTGTGTCTGAGCATCAACCAGTAAAATAAAGCTCTGGCTGTTCTGACGTTGCCATCTACAAAAGGATGATCGTAGGCCAGCCAAAAATGTAAAATGATGGCTCTAATCACCGGATGGATAAAAGACTCGGGTATTTTGCCGTTAGCAAAATCGCACATAGCGGTCATTCTTTCTTCAAGCTGGTTTGCAGGCGGCGGGTCATGGAAGACTTCATTATACATATCGATGACATGTACCTTTTCATTGACCGTACGGAATCGCCCCGCGGCTGACGAGTCATCTAATGTTTTTTCCGTAACAAGCTGATGAATATCAAAAACTAATTCTTTAGACAAAGGTTTGTCTTTGATTTTTCCGATTTGTTGCATAGTTTTGTAGTTGTTAAGAATCATCCGTTCGCTTTTGTCACGGGGTGAGCGGCCTGTTTTAATCATCTCTTTTGCAACTCTTCGAGTTGTTGCTGCACCTTCGAGTTGACTTGATGTGATTGCCTCCTGGATTAGTGAACTAACATAATATTGGTCTCTTGTATTCGGGTTTGTAATCTGTTCCGGCATTCGGATTAATCCCCCAGCCCCTTGATCAATCTCGTGAAGTATTTCAGGCGTAGGATCCACTAAGATATATTTGAATGGCTCTCCGTTTTTGTCGTTAAGCGGGACTTGCTTAAAAAGACTACGACGTTGCATTTTTAGAGCGAACCACCATTGTTCATGGTCTAGACCCTTTGGGGGGGAATGGTAAATAAGCTTATCCCAATGAAGATATTTGCCTCTCACCGAGGGAGCAAATCTTTCTACAAAAATCTTTGGAATCAACTCTTGATCATCCTTAATTCGTTCACATATTGTTCCAAAATCAGGTGGCTTTTTAGGCATTTTCATTGCGATATCACCTTTAATATCAGTAGTTTACGTAAATACTAATTATGTACTAATTTGCTGATTATTAGTATATATTTCGGATAGTTCATGTCAAATACTAAATTTAAATATTTTAGTATTAAATTAGTATAAAAACTGATAAGCAACGTTCGTTCCGATAAAATGCAGGCTTTCGCAACTAAAGAATCCCCTTTCGTATTACGTCCGAAAACAAAGTTGCTTTTTGAGTGTTCCAAACTCTCCAAAATCGGTGATTAAAAGCATTTTACCTTTTTGCGGCTGTGTGTTACAATTGCTAGTTTGGGTTATTGCAGGATTTTTAACAGTAGTACGGTAGGAGTAATAAGAACGTAAAATGGCCAGGCGAATAGACAAAGCAATCAGGATTACAGGTGCATCAGAGCACAATCTCAAAAATATCAGTCTGGATATTCCCCGAGATAAGCTGGTGGTAATCACCGGTATCAGCGGCTCGGGCAAAAGCTCGCTCGCATTCGATACGATTTACGCCGAAGGCAGGAGGAAATATGTCGAGTCGCTCAGCACCTACGCCCGGCAGTTCCTCGAGCAGATGCAGAAACCGGCGATCTCGGATATTACCGGCCTGCCCCCCACTATCGCGATTGAGCAGCGAAGCGCCAGCAGCAATCCCCGCTCAACGGTAGCCACCACCACTGAAATTTACGATTATTTCAGACTTCTTTTTGCCCGCGTGGGCCAGCCCCACTGTTGGGTATGCGGCCAGGAGATTACCAGCCAGCATTCATCGCAGATAGTAAATTCGATTCTATCGAGGCCCGAGGGTACCAAACTCCAGATTTGCGCCCCGCTGGTCCGCGGCAAAAAAGGCGAGCACAAAGATATTTTCACCGGCATACAACGGGAAGGCTTTGTTCGTGTACGGGTTGATGGGGCTGTCTATGACTTGCGCAACGTTCCGGATTTGAACAAGAATAAAAAACACGATATCGCGGCGGTTGTTGACAGGCTGATAATCAAGAACTCGATTCGCGTGCGCCTGGCTGATTCTGTGGAGACGGCACTGAAAGTAGCCGACGGTATCCTTCTGGTGCTTGTGCAGGAACCTCATAAGAGTAAATCAAACGGCGGTATCGGCCAGTGGCAAGAGGTTATTTACAGCGAAAAATTTGCCTGCCCAAAACACCCGCAGGCCAGTCTCGAAGAACTCTCGCCCCGCCTCTTCAGTTTCAATAGTCCGTACGGGGCCTGTAAGAGCTGCGACGGCCTGGGGACGATTCTGGAGTTTGACCCCGACCTGATAGTGCCGGATAAAAGCGTCTCGATGGAAAACGGCGCTATCGATGCCTGGCGCAAAGGCGGCAAGAGAATGAATATTTTCTATAATCGCCTGGTCAAAAGGTTCTGCAAAAAAATGGAAATCAGCAAATCGAAACCTTTTAGCGAGATACCGAAAGAGTTCGTACAAATTCTTATGCATGGGACGACGGCGGCTGACAAAAAGAAATACGGCATCGCATTCGAAGGTGTTATCCCGAATCTTGACCGGCGATGGAAAACCACTACCAGCGAGTACGTCAAAACCAGACTGCACAGCTACCTTTCGGAACAGCCCTGTCAAAGCTGCGGCGGCGCTAGGCTGCGGCCGGAAGCCATCGCCGTAACCGTCGGAGGCAGGAGCGTACACGAGCTGGCCGCACTTAGTATCGAAAAAGCGCAGAAGTTTTTTAGCAAACTGAAACTGGACGAAGAGAAAGCCGTTATCGGTGCCGCGGTTTTAAAGGAAATAAAGGCCCGGCTGAAATTTATGGTCGATGTCGGGCTCGGATATCTGACACTGGACAGGACGAGCAGCACACTGGCCGGCGGCGAGGCGCAGCGAATCCGCCTGGCTACGCAGGTCGGCAGTGGCCTTGTAGGGGTCTGCTATGTGCTCGATGAGCCGACGATAGGCCTGCACAAGCGCGACAACAACCGATTGCTTGGCATATTGCAGAGGCTGGCACGATTGGGCAATACGGTCATAGTGGTCGAGCACGATGAAGATATTATCAGAAGCGCAGACCATATTATCGATATAGGCCCTGCCGCCGGCGCCCACGGCGGCGAAGTCGTCGCACAGGGCACTCTGGATGATATAACCGGATGCGAAGAATCGCTAACGGGAGATTACCTGAGCGGACATAAGAGCATATCCCTGCCCGTAAAGCGCAGAAAATACAACCTGCGAAAATGTATCGAGGTAAAAGAGGCAGCGGAAAATAATCTTAAAAATATCGACGTCAAGTTTCCGCTCGGCGTATTTACCTGCGTAACGGGCGTTTCCGGCTCGGGCAAGAGCACTCTGGTAACCCGGATTCTCCTTCGGGCATTGAAGCGCCGGCTGTACCACTCCCGCGAAAAGCCGGGCCGGCACAAAAACATCCTCGGCATTACACAGATCGATAAGATTATCGAGATAGACCAGTCCCCCATCGGCAAAACGCCGCGCAGCAACCCGGCCACATATACCGGCGTGTTCGACCTGATAAGGAAGCTGTTTTCGATGACGCGGGAGGCAAAGATTCGCGGCTATAAGCCCGGCCGGTTCAGCTTCAACGTCAAAGGCGGACGCTGCGAATACTGCCGCGGACAGGGAACAAAAAAGATTGAAATGCACTTTCTCCCCGATGTTTATGTAATCTGCCAGAGCTGCCGCGGCACAAGATACGGTCCCGAGACGCTGCAGGTTACATATAAGGGCAAAAATATCGCCGAAGTGCTGGATATGAGGATAGACGAATCGCTCGGATTTTTCTCGAATTTCCCGAAGATTACCCGCATACTGCAGACGCTGGCCGATGTCGGCATGGGTTATATGCAGTTAGGCCAGTCCTCGACGACCCTCTCCGGCGGTGAGGCCCAGCGGGTAAAGCTGGCCGCTGAACTTGGCAAGGCCGCCACTGGCCATACCCTGTACCTGCTCGACGAGCCGACTACCGGCCTGCACTTTGCAGATATTCATAACCTCCTGAACGTCCTGCAGCGGCTGTGCGATATGGGTAATACGGTAGTGGTTATCGAACATAACCTCGATGTCATCAAGATTGCGGACTATATAATCGACCTCGGCCCCGAAGGAGGAGACGCCGGCGGAACAGTAGTTACCGCAGGAGCACCAGAAGAAATTATAAAAAACAAAAAAAGCTACACCGCCAAATTCCTAAAAGAAAAATTAGTGAATAGTGAATGAGATGCAAGTATCGCTAAAAATCACACTCTAATCGGTTAATTTGCTTGCAAAAAGTCTTGTATATTGTTATCTTAAACATGAAAAGAGCGACAATAAAGAAAAAGGCTTGCTATAATGAAAGAACTATTCACTATAGGCCATTCAAATCACTCACTCGACCATTTCATCGAGTTACTTTTGGCACATAGGCTTTCAACGATAGCTGACGTTCGATCCAGTCCCTATAGCAAATACTCGCCCCATTTCAATAAAGATGTACTCGACAACGTTTTGAGAAATGCCAATATTGAATATATATTCCTCGGCCGAGAATTAGGCGCACAACGATCTGAAGATGATTGCTATATTGACGGCCAGGCAAAGTACGACCGAATCGCCCATTTGCCAACCTTCCAGCATGGATTAGAAAAAGTCCTTCAGGAAGTTGAACGTAATAGAGTTGCCCTCATGTGTGCGGAATCCGATCCCATAACATGCCATAGAACGATACTGATTTGCCGCGAATTGAAAAAGACCTGTCCAGGCTTAAATATAACTCACATCTTGGCAGATGGAACAGAAGAGCAACAGGAGTTATCGGAGAAAAGGCTCATTAAACTTCATAAACTTCAACCGGAACTATTCGGAGACCTGACCTCACCGTCCGGCCTCATTGAGAAAGCGTATGATTTACAAGCCGAAAAAATAGCATACAAAAAGGTACCTATAGAAGCATGAAAATCTTTACTATTGGCTTTACCCACCAATCCTTTTGTCCGCAATACGCTTCACGATATACGCTTCACGTTTTTATATATATTTTTGCTATTTACATATTGATTTTTTATTTGTTTTCTGTTATCCTATATTAATAAAGGCGTGATATGGACATCTTGAACAATGCAGGGAGATAAGAGATATAATATTTTAGTGAATAACAGTGCCTTGCTAGCATACATTTGTATTAGCTTATTATAGACGAAGCTTGTGAATTTGGTCTTAATATTGTCACTTTTTGCTTATAAACTAAAAATTAGAAATAGATTGTCCTTAATTTTAAGCTTCTTTTTTATATATAATTATGATATAGTTTACACGTAATTGATCTGAATCTTTGAGGAAGCGAATAATATGATCGAAGAGGTACTCAAGAATCCGCCTATAGTCGAGGCATTAGTAGAGGTTAGGTGGACGCTCGAAAAGTCATCGGGTCCAATGCCCATTGATCCGCACTATGAATTCCTACTTGGCAGTTTCTATGAACACATAAAAAATGATTATCCTTTTCGCGAACGACTCCCTTCGGCTTCAATTCCTGATGAGGTCACCGGATCTGTAGTTAAGCACCGTTTCCGAGTCGAAAAGGACAAATGGCCATTGATTCAAATTGGACCTGGTATAATGAGTGTTAATGAAACAGAGAAGTACACAACTTTTGAAAAATTCAAACCCCTTGCGGTTAAGGCTGTAAATGATTTATTTGATGCTCATCCTAATAGAGACGAGCTAGATATCAAAAGCTTGGTACTTAGATATATAGATGCTAAAGAAATAGACTATTCCCAAGAGAATATTTGCAATTTCATCAGTAATAAAATGCATATTCCTATCGAACTACCTGATTTTCTTTTTCAAGACGGGAGATTGGAGAAAATGCCCACTAGCTTATCTTGGAGAACGTCTTTGCGATGTAACAAACCAGAAGGGATGGCAACGTTGTCATTTTCTACGGGAACTAGAGCAGGAAAATCAGCCTTAATCTGGGAACAAATACTTCACTCGAAAGATGACGATATTGATGTTATGCCCGACGAATTCGAGAGCTGGATTGAATCTGCACGCGAAGTAATTGATAATTGGTTTTGGAAGCTTATAGAAGGAGATTTGAAAGAGGAGTTTAAAAAATGAGTGATAATGGAAGCACAGACTTTAAAAAAGATGAGTTATCGCTTACATCCACGGCAAGCAACCTTGAAGAGGATATTACTGTGAAGAAGCATGCACAACAGGAAATACCTTCTAATAGTGTCCATGAAGCGAATTCTTTTTCAAGTGTTTTTGATTCCTCAGATCCATCGGCTGAAAAACCGGATATTTACAGTACATTGCTTGAGACTAACGTAGTAGCAAGGAGATACAAAATAACATTAGCTCAGGCTCGCAGAATGGCACTTAATGCCGCTAAGAGAGCTCAGAAACGCCGTGAACGTGCTCTGGAGAAAGAAGCAGATGTCGAGTAAGCAATAATGATTTATGACTACCCCAGCCAAGATGAACCTATCAAACAAGGTGATATCTTCTTGGGAATTCCCAAGGTCGAGCTAGAATTTTCCGGGGGATTACCAGTTCTCACTGAAACTAACGAACCGGAGAAGATTCCTTGGGAGGATATTGTAAAGAGTGGTCTTACCACTACATCCGTTTTATCTGTTCTGCCAGTACCTGCTATTGTAGCGAGCCAAGATTGTGATGCTCGTTGGGGTGATTCAATCACACTCTGTGAAATCAGAGAATTTTCACAAGTCGAAAAAAATGCGGCTACTGCCAAACCTACTAGCATGGTCAGGATCATAACGAGGCACGCTCGCTGGAAACTAAAGTGGTTTTATTTGTCTCCTGAAAAAACAATAGGATTTGATAAAAGAATGTGTGTTGATTTTTTCAGTACTATACGTGTTCCTCGTCAAGACCTTGAGGAACTAATTGAGTTACGCAAAGCTCGCCTCAAACCAGTCGCATGTGACCACTTTAGAGAACGAATAGCCCATTTTTATCAACGATACGCTTACAATGAATGGTATCCTCTTAATAAGGAGGAGATGGAAATTTATTCAAAAGACCTTCCACTTGATCCTTCTGACTGGTACGACTGGCAAAAGTAATATTCTGGTATTAACTTGGGATATTCGCGTTTCTTCATAAAACCTGAAAAAATGAAATTACTTTTTTATATATAATATTCGGAACTCTCTTTTAAGACTAGAAGAAGTACACTCATGGTGACAGGGATGTTATTGAAAGTTGCTCGGCTACGTCGAGACAGGCAATTTCAGTGACTTCGGGAGAATCCAGTATTTCATAATGCACCTGCGTTATGCTACCTTTGATTCACACAAATTTTACTCACTCCTCCGCTTCGCATCTCCTAATATCTACCTGCCTATAAGGCACCTCATGCTGGCTAGAGCTTGTACTCGCTGTGTGCTTACTTGCTTTGGAGTTTATCCTCGGTGTGTGCCTACTTGCTTTTCTGCCGGGGGGTAGAAATGCAACATACTCCATCCACACCTCAACAGATTAGCCGGCATCTTATTCATAAGTAGGCAGCTATAAGCTGCCTGGTGGACGAAGGCAGGCAAGGTGATAAAGCTCGCTTTAAGAGCCTTGCATGTCAAGAACACCAAGCTGGCTAAATCTGTTAAAACCTTAAAAACTCGCAATTTTCGACAAAAATACGCTAAAAACCAACCAAAAAACGACAAAATCAGCCACATTTTCACCCAAAATCCCCCTTAATCTCTAATCCTCTTTATTTTTGAGTCTTGTGTCTTACCTAATTCTCCATTCTAAATTCTGAATTCTGAATTTGACCGAAAATTCTTCGAATTTTCGGCCTGGTTCAATTTCATATACCCAAAGGTAACACTTTTCAAGCTGCTGCAATGTCCACGAACAATCATAACAGTCTATCAAAACAGGAGTTGCGGAGAAAATGG
>Ga0307378_10005882_pt1 | contig 16942 bp, 21 predicted proteins | sample UN1MG_FD_202238 | JGI IMG/M metagenome (GOLD analysis project Ga0307378, IMG submission 202238) | Soil microbial communities from Risofladan, Vaasa, Finland - UN-1 | ecosystem: Environmental > Terrestrial > Soil > Coastal area > Acid sulfate soil | place: Finland: Risofladan, Vaasa | collected... | reverse complement strand
ATATACGCGTAATGGTGTAGTGGATGAGTGACGTGAATAATATTATTAATAAAGCTATGGACGAGAAGCGGAAGGCTCTGTATGATCACGAGGCCAAGGACATGCTTTCCCTTGTGGGGCTCCCCACGACGAGATACCGCGTCGTGAAGGATCGGGAGGTGGCAATCGAGGCTGCACATGAGATCGGGTTCCCCGTTGCGCTGAAGATCGTGTCACCTCACGTGCTCCACAAGTCTGACGCCGGCGGCGTGGTCCTCGACATCGGCGACGAGGACGAGCTGATTAGATGCTACGACCTGATCGTCGACCGTGTCAAAGAGAAGGTCCCGGAGGCCGAGATACACGGCGTCCTAGTGGAGGAGATGGCGTCGCCGTCAGTCGAGGTGATAGTCGGGGCCACCAGAGACCCCCAGTTTGGCCCCACGGTCATGTTCGGCGTCGGCGGGATACTGACCGAGATAATCAAAGACGTCTCCTTCAGGGTGGCGCCCCTCGGCCTCGACGAAGCCACAAAGATGATGGGCGAGATAAAGTCTCACAGGGTCCTCGAAGGCGCACGGGGGATGCCCGTGGTGGACAAGGCGGTCCTGGCGGATATAATCGTCAAAACGTCCAAGCTGATGCTTGAGAACCCGGGCATCAACGCGATAGACCTCAACCCCGTCATAGTCTACGAGGCTGGCGCGAAGATCGTCGACGCACGGATCATTCTAGGGGACGAAGACGACGTGGAAAGGGATGTGGAACCCGCTGACGACCTAGACGCTGTGCTCAACCCGTCCTCGGTGGCCGTAATAGGTGCGTCGTCTAACCCCGATAAAATTGGTCACCAGATACTGAAGAACATAGTTGACGCCGGGTTCTCTGGTCCAGTCTACCCTGTAAACCCCAGAGGGGGAGAGATCCTAGGCTTAAAGGCGTACCCCAGCGTGATGGACGCACCCGGGGACGTGGATTCCGTGGTGGTAGTAGTCCCCTCAAGGTTCGTGCCAGGAGTCATGGAGGAATGCGTCCGGAAGGGAGTCAAGGGCGCCGTCATCATCTCGAGCGGCTTCAAGGACGTCGGCCCCGAGGGCGCCGAACTGGAGAGACAGGTCCTGGAGACTGCGGCTAGAGGAGGCATCAGGGTCGTCGGCCCCAACTGTCAGGGCGTCAGCAACCCGGTCTCAGGGTTCTGCGCTACGTGGCCTCTGATATCGCAGGTGGGCGACGTCGCCGTGATCTCGCAGAGCGGGTCCATCGCCCTCGAGGTCCCGTCCTTCCTCGTCGACAACCATCTCGGGTACAGCAAGTCCGTCGCCCTCGGGAACAAGTCAGACGTCGACGAGGCTGACCTGATCTCCTGGCTAGGCAGAGACGAGGGCACACGCGTCATCGCGGTCTACACCGAGGGAACAGACGAGGGCAGGAAGCTGATGAAGGCAGTCAGGGGCGCCTCCGCCGATAAACCAGTCCTCATATTGAAGGGGGGCAAGACGGAGGCGGGCAGGAAGGCGGTCCTGGCCCACACGGGCTCACTGGCCGGTAGCGGCGAGGTCTTCGAGGCGGCCGTCTCCCAGAGCGGAGGCTTCTGCGTCGGGAGCTTGGAGGAGCTACTCGACGCCGCGAAGGCTTTTTCGATGCTGCCTGTGCCGAGGGGCCCTAACCTGCTTGTGGTGACGAGCTCAGGGGGCGCGGGCATCCTGTCCTCAGACGCCTCAGAGAAAGCAGGGCTGAACCTGCGCACGCTTTCCAGGGACACCGTGGACCGGCTCAAGGCTGTTCTACCCGATTTCTGTATACTGAGGAACCCGCTCGACCTAACCGGAAACGCTCTCACCGAACCCAATATGTACGGGGAAGCGCTGGAGGTTGCTCTGGAGAGCGGCGAGGCAGACATGATCCTTGTGGTCTTCGGTGACCCGATACCAGACACCGTCGAGCTCCTGGGAAAAGTAGTGGAGAAGGCCGAGGAGAAAGGAGTCCCCGTGGTGGTGAACTACCTGGGTGGAGCAGACGTCCAGAAGGTCGAGGTTGACGCTCTCCAAAGAAACGGTATCCCGGTCTATCAGACCCCGGAGAGGGCCATAACCGCCTTGGGATACCTGAACAGGTACCGTTTGAACAGGAATGATCTAGGAGGCAACTGAAATGTCAGTGTATGAAGACGAGCCCGGCAAGAGGGTGCTCATGCTGGGCAACGAGGCGATAGCTAGGGGAGCCGTCGAGGCAGGCATCCAGCTCGGAGCCGCCTACCCGGGCACCCCTTCATCGGAGATAATGCCGTACATCGCGGAAGCGGCGAAGGAGCTGGGCTTCCACGCCGAGTGGTCCACCAACGAGGTCGTGGCTTTCGAGGTCGCGGCGGGCGCCGCGGTGGTCGGCGGGAGATCTTTGTTCGCGTGCAAGGGCGCCGGGCTCAACGTGGTGATGGACATGCTCATGACGCTGCCCTACACTGGCGTCCGCGGAGGCTTCGTCATAGTAGTCGCGGACGACCCCGGGGCGTGGTACAGCTCAAACGAGCAGGACTCGCGGTTCGCCGCGCTCTGGGCGGAGCTGCCCGTACTAGAGCCGTGGGACCAGCAGTCAGCCAAAGACATGACCCGGGACGCGTTCGCTCTCTCGGAGATGCTGGAGCTGCCGGTTATGGTGAGGAGCTGCACCAGGCTGAGCCACGCCTCAGGAGACGTCTGCCTGGGTGAGATACAGAAGAAACGTAACGAGATAGTCTTCGACAAGCACTGGAAGATACCGTACAGGTGGAACGTGTACGGCCCACCGGGCCCCATCGAGAAGCATCGCTGGCAGAAGGAGCAGATGAAGAAGGCGCTGGACTTCGTAGAGAACACCAGTTTCAACAGGCATCACGAGGCAGAGAACGGCTCCAAAGTCGGCGTGGTGACGTCAGGCATGGCGTCAAACTATGTGCAGGAAGCGTTGAACAGGTTAGGGAAGCGTGACAGCGTACACCTACTGATACTTGGGGTACCCTACCCCGTCCCTGAGAAGATGATTGAGAGTTTCCTCGATAAGGTTGACACCGTTCTCTGCGTCGAGGAGGGTGAAGCCCTCATCGAGCGGCAGATCCACCAACACGTTAACCGCTTGGGGAAAAACGTCAAGGTGCTTGGCCGTCTCTCTGACGGCGACATGCCCCCGGTCGACGAACTAGACCCAGATAAGGTGACCTCAGTGCTGGCTAGGTTCCTCGATGCTGAACCGCCTCTATCCGGGGAAGACTTTGATGTGAGAGAGGATCTGTCTGAGATGGTGTGTGCGCGCAGTTCATCCTGGTGCGCCGGCTGCCCCCACATCGGAAGCTTCTGGGCACTCAAGAGGGCCCTGCCGGCGGACAAGGTGAACATAATCAACACGGGCATAGGGTGCTACGAGATGAGCGGGTACGGGATCGCCGCGGCGCCCATCGACGCGAAAGATACCGATGAGTCGACTAGGTGGAGGGCTGTGACCCCCTACGAGATAACGGACACGCTGTACGTCATGGGAAGCGAGACAGGCCTCAGCCAAGGACAGTACCACGTCGGCTACAGAGACGGTAAGATCGTCAGCGTACTCGGCGATTCCTCGTTCTTCCACACGAACCTTCCCCCGATAACCAACGCGGTCTACAACAAGGCGGAGCAGTTGATCCTGGTGCTCGACAACTACTGGACCTGTATGACAGGCCACCAGCCGAACCCCTCGACGGGATTGAACCTGCTCGGCGAGGACACCCACGTGCCCTCCATCGAGGAGATATGCAGGGCCTTCGGCGTAGAGTACGTCAAGACCGTTGACCCCTACAACCTGAGGGAGAGCATAGACACGATGAAGGAGGCCATGGAACACGAGGGCGGCCCCTCCGTGGTGGTCCTGCGGAGAGTCTGCGCCCTGCAGCGCATCCGTGAGCTCCGGGGCCAGCGGCTGAAGGCGCCGCACTACGTGGTGAACGATGGCTGCACGGGCTGCAAGATATGCCTCTGGCTCGGGTGCCCCGCCATAGGGTTCGACGAGTCTAGGACCAACGCGGCAGGCGGGAAGGGAGTCGCCTTCATCGACCCTCTTCTCTGTGTGGGATGCGGTCTATGCGCTCAGGAGGATGTCTGCAGGTTCCATGCACACGACAAGGTCGGGGAGGGGGAGTTCTAGGATGGTGGCCGACGTGGAGGACTTGAAGGAGTTCAACCTGATCGTGACAGGCGTCGGTGGGCAGGGCAGCGTCCTCGCGAGCCACATAGTGGCGGAGGCCGCCGTCAGGCGGGGCTTCAGGGTCAGGGTAGGCGAGACCTTCGGCGCCGCCCAGAGGGGCGGCAAGGTGCACTCCCACGTCAGGATCGGTGACATGGTCTATGGCCCCCTGTGTCCGAGCAGGTCCCTGGACGTCCTTCTGGGCCTGGAGCCTAACGAGGCTCTGCGGCTGGCCTTGAAGTACGCCAACGAGGAGACGTTGATCATCACCAACACTCGGCCGGTTCCGTCCATGGACGCGAACATAGGGGCCGCCGTCTACCCGGACGTCTCGTCGCTGATCGATGCGTTGGGAAGGGTCTCGGGGAGGGTGGTGTCTTTCGACGCGACGGAGCTGGCTGTGGAGGCCGGTAACGAGAGGACCATGAACGTCGTGCTCCTGGGGGCCCTGGCCGCCAGCGGGAGGCTTCCCTTCGAGACGGAGTCCCTGCGTGAAGCGGTCGTGGGACGTGTCCCCCCCAAGACGGTGAAGGTGAACGAGACGGCCTTCAACCTGGGCTATGATCAGCTCCAATCCCTTTTTTAGATGGGTTTCGCCTCCAGACGAATTCTGGGGGGTCCTCGAATATGTCCAGCCTTGTTTCGGCTTCTTAGAGGGTTTATGTATCAACCTTTTTTGGGCTTGTCCTTGTTCGTGTCCCCGTGCATGCTGCCCCGGTTCTTGAGGTCGCATGCTGTCTTCTCACGCATGCTTCTGCTGTGCCTGTGTTCATGGTTTAACGGGTATGCGTAACCCGATCCACCGAATGAATGTGTCCTGGATCACGGGTAATAGGTGAAAACCTTTATTTTGTATCCCTGCAGAGTGATACTCCTTGGTGAGTTGATTGGCAAGGGATAGTCTTCCGATCCGTTGAGGACGACGAGACCTTATCCCAAGTCATTGAAGTCGAGGGGCACCTCATCGACTCCATGATCCTGTCGAAGATTCTTGACGCCATCATGGATCAGAGAGGCGATTTCGAGTTCCTAGAGTTCAATGTTGGGAGAAAGAAACACGACTACAGCTCCACGAAGATCCGGATAACCGGGGAAACGAGGGAGCACTTGGACTATATTCTGGGGGAGGTGCTGCGGCTCGGCGCGACGCTGCCGGAGACCCCTGAGGTGGAGTACCAGCCCGCTCCCGCGGACATGGTGCTGCCTGACGCGTTCTACTGCACCACCCATCACCCCACGTGGGTATACATGGGCGGCGGCTGGGTATGCGTCGAGGGCCTCATGATGGATAAGCAGATCATAGTGGAGCCCGGCGTCCGCAGGGCGTACTGTAAGCCGATAAGCATGGTAGAGAAAGGTGACCTTGTGGTGGTGGGCGAGAAGGGTGTCAGGATCAAACCCCCCGAGAGGCCCCGTGAGGGGGTGGGCGTGTTCGAGTTCATGAACAGTGATGTCTCCCCGGAGAAGCCTGCGACGGCCCTCATCCGTGAGATCGCCCGCAACCTTAAGAGGAACGCGAGGAACGGTGGCAAGATAGTGGTGGTGGCTGGCCCAGCCGTGATCCACACCGGGGCCGCGCCCTACCTGGCGAAGATGGTTGAGCTCGGCTACGTCGACGCTCTTCTCTCGGGCAACGCTTTGGCCGTCCACGACGTCGAGAGCGCGTTGTATGGGACGTCCCTAGGGGTGAACCTTGAGCACGCCCGTGTGCAGAACCCGAGGAACCACATCGCGGCGATAAACGAGGTCATGAAGGCGGGGTCCCTGAAGGGGCTGGTGGAGGCAGGTAAGCTGAGGAAGGGCATATTCTACCAGCTCATAAAGAACGAGGTCCCGTATGTGCTGGCCGGCTCCATCAGGGACGACGGGCCGATACCCGAGGTGATCAAGTGTTCCGATGAGGCCCAGGCGCGGTACAGGGAGGCCGTGAAGGGCGCGGACTTCGTCATCATGCTGGCGTCGACCCTCCACAGCATAGCCGTGGGCAACATGCTTTCTAGCAGGGTGGCGATTGTCTGCGTCGACATCAACCCGGCGGTGGTGACCAAGCTGAGCGATCGGGGGACAAGCCAGGCCGTGGGGATGGTCACGGACGTGGGGACCTTCCTGCCGCTGCTCGTGAACGAGCTGCAGAGCTGAGGGCTCTAGCGCTGGGGGGCTAGAGCTCTCTCAGGGGGGGTGTCTCCCGAATGTCTTCTTTTTTTTATCCATAATTTTATGGGGTTTAACCAAATCTCTGATTATATCCTCAACCCTATCCATAATTTTATCCCCCCTACACACACTTTCAACTTATTCTGAAGCAACTATGGACACCATGGGTAACCATATATTGGTCTTATTTTCTGTGTGTGTGGATAAAATTATGGCCCAAACCCAAACATCTGTCTTTATAAGCATGCTAGTGTTATAGCTCGTACAACATTTCTCGTTTAATTTTATTAGATATTTTTCCCAGTTTCTTCATCTGTTCTTTTAGCATATTTATTCTTGGAGAATTAATTGGAAACGCACCGATTTTCCCCAAAGACATAGTTTGCGCTATACCTATCCGAATCTCCTGTTCCAATGCCTTTAGAAGGTTATAAGCAGTACGGGGCTTGTCTTGCTGTAAGTGTTCAATAGCAAGGTTGATTGTTCCACAAATTGCTGGAACTGCATCTCCCAACTTTCCTACATCTGTCTCCTTATCTGTAATGTAGACGAGTGTTGGAGATAATCTAAAAACATCGGATATCAGGGTCAGCAGCTCCTGGGCTATTCTATCAGATTTCTTCCCAAAAAACTTCCTAAATATTCCCATTTATGTCACATCTAAATACTTTATCACTTACATTACGTTAAAATAAACATCTTACTTATATTATAATATATATATTAGTTATCTTTTTTTCCCTTTCTTTATTTAGTGTGTGTGTGGGGCCATAATTTTATCCCCACACACACACTCGATGGAAGTCCAGAAAATTTAATCTAAACCAACTAAAAACCTTAATTGCTGTTTCACTATAGATGTTTACAAGGTGATCTGAAGTTGAAAGATTGGGAATGTGTGGAAGTCAAAAACCACAAGGATGTCGGTAAAACGATTAAGGAGTGGGAAGAGAATGGTTGGCATCTCCATACCTATTCACCAGCAGGTAGTGCAGGAGCACTAACTACCTTCGTCAGCCATTACTTACTGTTTGAAAAAGAGCATAACCCCACATAAAACATAGGTTAACGCCCTTTCCACGTCGTTTGTATCCGTTACTCCAGCGCATGTGTATAAACTAGCATTTTATGCGTCTATAAATTTCACGCATTTTCAAAAATTCAGCAATCGCCCTATCGTGTGTGTGGGTTGGGTTTGGGGATAAAATTATGGCCCAAACCCCGTTTTCCATTTTCCCTGATTTTCTCTCTCAGCCACCCGCCCTCTTTTCCCTACTCCTCTAACTTCCTACTCCTACACACTCTCTCTTATTACACACACACACAAAACCCAAGAGAAACGGATATTACACACACGTTAAATATATTATAAAACTAAGTGAAACAGATTGAGATGAATATACAAAATCTTTCTTCGAAATTAAAAAAACTAGCAAAATATCAGTATATGAGTGTTTATTCCAATCGAGGAGTTGAAATCAAGGTTCAACGAACCGAAAGATTTGGTACTGAAGATTTTGTAATTGAATTACATAATAATAAAGGAAAGATTCAGATTCCACATGTACTTATATTTAGTGATTTAGATAAAAAAATGAAATCAGACCCAAGTGATGCTTCAAAACTATTCTGCATAATTGAAAAAATAAACCAAGGTGATGACCCAGCATTGTATACTAGTTTACTATCAAAATTAACATTCTCTAGTGGAAATTATGAAGCCGATATTATTGCGTATTGCACTCAATTAATGATGATTGAACAAGATTTTAATTATGGACCAGGGAGAAGAAAAACCTATTTCGCACCACCCAGAGAATTTTTTATGCATTATATTAGATGGATTAGATCACAGAACGAAAATATATCGAAAATCAACAAACAAGCAAATAAAAAACATCTACCCCCTAGGCAATATAATAAAAAACTTGTATGTGATGATGTTTGAAATTTTTTTTATTTATAGTCTGTTAATCTCAAGTAGATGAGCAATTGAATGAGTATTCTGAACGAAAATTAGTTAACTAATCCAGACATTAGAGGTGTATGGTCGATCTTTCATTATACAACAAGTATTTTACTAATAACACAATTACGAGTTTAGTTGATCTCTTTCAGCAATCAATTATCGTTACTAATCGTACGGCAGATTTTTTTGTAAACTGGGAAAAAGTCCGTGAAAACGCAGAAGCCTTACGCATTGAACTATCTTTGATGAACAGCCTAATAGGCTGCAATAACATCGAGCATGACTTTCGAAAACTTATCATGGAATATCCTGAAACCGTTAAAGCAATCCCAATTCTCATTGCAGTGAGAGACCTTACTTTTCCAGTAATAATTGATTTCTTCGATGTCGACAAAGGAGTTAGGAATCTGGATTTCGATAAAACTCGAAACTCAAAGATGTCGGATGATGAGGTTGATGGATATATTCGTTTTATGAGAAACTCTGGCCTATTCATCTTATTTGAGATCACTAAAAATCTCTTTGACTATGTTTTAGGAGTCGAGGTTGGGATGGACACCAATGCTCGCAAAAACCGTAGCGGAGAAGCAATGGAGCAACTAATAAAACCAGTAATTGAAGAAACCAGTAAAGAACTTGGAGCAAGATGTCTATTCCAAAAAAAGTTTGGATCAGTAGGGCTGCATGGTAGGATACCTGCTTCACTTGCCAACCGTAAAACTGACTTTATAGTCTATAAAAGAGACCGATTCGTCAACATCGAAGTAAATTACTATTCTGGAGCTGGTTCGAAACCCGAAGAAATTGTTGACAGCTATATCAACAGAAAAAACGAACTCGAAACCTATGAATGGGATTTCATCTGGATAACAGATGGAAACGTATGGAAAGGCTCAGAAAGCCAACTCACCAAAGCATTCCAAAACATGGATTATGTATTCAATATAAATTTCACAAACCAGGGTCTCCTTAAAGCAGCGCTCAACAAGATTCTTCAATAATCAACCCTCATCCTAAACTATGGCAAGATACCCACTATCACACAGCGCAGGAAAAAACCACGGAGAATATTTCCACGAAATCCTAACTTTCCATATACCACCATCTCAAGAAAAGAAAATACTAGACCCTACGTGTGGAAAACGTCATCTTTGGACCGAGTTTTTTACACCCACACTGACTGGAAAAACAAAACTGGAAGAATATGGCGAAGTGGTGTTTTCAGACATAGTGGATTTTGGGTATAATCAGGTATCAAGTATAGAGAACCTTGAATTCGACTACCAGTTTGATGGGATTATCTACGATCCACCGTACTTTTTCGGTTACGAAGGTTCAGATGACCCAAGAAGAGACGACTACGGAGACTATATCCAAGATTACGATAGTTTTCTATGGTTCATCGATATAGCAAACAAAAAGTTTCCAGATCTTCTGAAAAATGATGGAAAACTCATAGTAAAATGTGCAGACCAGTATCAGACAAAAGAAAGGAAATTCTACTTACATCACTATGAATGGATTAAAAGACTCGATCACTTTGAGATTACTGACTTGAATATATTCATTCATCATAGACTATCTCCTACAGCTTTCCAAGTAAAAGATAGACCTTGCTCAGTGATTATGCATACTTATTTCCTTACATTTATAAAATCATAATTGCTAGTTTTCAGGAATATTTGTCACAAGTATTTCATTTATCGCTCCTCGTTTATCTGCTTTTGAGTTAATCGAACGTCTTGCTTTTACAATTTGTACACGAAAGTTTGGATTAGGCTCATAGAGGTCCACGATTTGTTTTACATGTGAGTTGCTAAGAACAAAGTAGACACCTTTATCATCCAACTTGTAACAAGTATCACTGAGTCTTTCCTGCTCGTTCATATCGAATCCTTCAGCGGTATAAGATGTAAAGTAGGCTGTTTCGCTTACTGGTTCATAGGGTGGATCAAAATAACACAGATCACCTTCATTAGCATAATTAACAACATACGAGAAATCAGTACAAAAAACCTCAACATTTTTTAAAATTCGGCTAGAATCCCTTATCCTATCCGCAGGCACTATAGTCGGATTTTTATATCGTCCAAAGGGAACATTGAATTTACCTCTGGAGTTCACTCTCCAGAGACCATTAAATCCAGTTTTATTGAAGTAGAGAAATAATGCAGCCCTTTCTAAATCAGACAATTCTTCTTCATTAAATCGGTCTCGAAGTGAATAGTAGGTTTCTTTTTCATATTTATACTTTGAAGCTTCTTCGAGTAATTCTTCTGGAAAATCTCTTACTATCTGAAAAAAATTAACAAGATGATGATTTGTATCGTTTATACTTCCACTTCTAGGCTCAATAGTAAAAAACACAGCCCCACTTCCAACAAATGGCTCATGATAATCTAATTCTGAATATTTATTTGGAAAAAGACTTATTATTTGAGGTAATAGTTGTCGTTTTCCTCCAGCCCACTTTAAAATCGGATTTACCATATTATCAGTTCTCGTATCCTATCAAGTTGAGTTTATTTTAGTCCTACGATCTGGATAATTAACTTCACGTGGTCTCCATTCTCGTTTTTCATTTCTAATGTATTTTGCTAGTAGGAGAGCTTCTTCATTAATCAAAGTCTCTATACGTTGTCTTTTTCCATAACGAATCAACGGAACTTCAATCTTATTGTCGAAGTAATCTTGTAGCCCCCTCAGCATCTCCCTAGTCTTTGCATCTTTCAGGTACTCGCGTTTACCCTTACGGCTCTTCGAAGCCTCAACAGTCTTCGTCATGAAATCACTCGGCTTCAAGCCTTGAACATAATCAAACACGAAATCATCAACCAGATACCGGTACAGCTCCTCCAAGTCACATACAAGACTAGGCTTACCATACTGGACGCTGTGAAGGAAACCTAGGAAGGGCTCAAGCTTGGCCTTCAAACAGGCGCGGTGAACCTTCCACTGAAGCATCTCATAACCAAGATTAAACAGGTTATTCACACCGTCATAGGCCTTCCAGCTCTTTCGGCGATCAGGCCTGATATTCTCAGGTATCAACTCGAACAACTGGCCAAAGTAGCTCTTAGTGGCTGTTCCCTCTATTTGCATTAGTTTTCCCCGTAGAGTATCAAGCTCCTTAGTCTTGATTGAGCTAACCCCGTGTTTGAACTTGGTCATGTCATGGGTCTCAAAGCCATACTTCCCAAGCAACACATTCTGACCCTGAAGCTTACCTAGAACCAGCTGCTTAGCTATCTCCAGGCCCTTCTCCCCATTGTAAGCCTCATACTGGCACAACCGGGTCTTCACATGGCTGTCATCGTCGAGCCCCTTCATCACGGCAACAGGTCTACCCTTTGCAGTCATCACCAATACGTCAACATCCCAGAAACCAAGACTAGCTAAAGCACCAGTCGAAATGCTATTTCCACTTTGAAGCACAACTTCTTTGATCTGATTCTCGAATAACGGGTACTTCTCCTCGTTTCCCTTCCTGTCTCTCAGAATAAAACAGCCCTTACTCATACCCAGATAGGAACCGTTCCCATCCATCACGATGCGCTGAGACCTAGCGTGATTCACCAGTCATCATTCTCCTTTGACTCTTTTTCTATCCATTCACCATATTCTTCTTTCAAAATATCCAATATCTTGCGATATGATACAGGTTTCTTCTTGTACCGTTTTTCTACAAAGAGTTCGATTGTACCATAAGAAAACGCTTCTTTCATGTCTATCTCATTTCTTATTCCCATCTCAATCTCAAGGATTTGCCTGACTACTCTGGACCCAATGAAGCTTACAAAATCATGGATGATTACTTCTCTCATCAATGTTCCAGGAAGTACAGTATAAACAACAGCTTTCTTTGTCGAACTATACTTTTTCTGGATTTTCCCTTCCTCAATTAATTGCTTGAGATGCGAATTTAACGTGGCCCTCGAAACAGAAACGCTGTGTAATATTTCCTCAAACCGAAGATCGTTATGACCTAACACCTTGATAATTAGTGTCCTGTTATCGAGTTGGCGTCTTTTCATATGATGTACTACACCCATAACACCTCACCACACTTAAGTTTAGTATATCAAACTATACTAATAAGACTTTTGATGCAATATTATCGAGTGCAATGTCTGAAAGAAAAACAATCATCTGGGTATCTGAGACGGTTTGGAAATGGCTTCAAACCCGGAAAGAGATAGGAGATAGCTTCGACAGCCTCCTGATAAGACTTCTGAACATCAAAACAGAGTCTAATATTTATAATTCGGAGGAGGTGAAGGATAATATCTAAAGCCAGAAAGGCCTGGCTTGAATCTCAATCTCCTAGAACGGTTTTCGAGTGCATCAAGTATCTTGATCTTGATAAAGAGGGGCCTAATCGGGGGACGAAAAACAAGCAGGACCTAACGATAAGAACAATAGGTTACGCGCATAGCTGGAAGGAAGGTACCTATATTGAGTGGAGATCCAAACTCGCGACAAGGCTTGGTGTTTCCCCTCGAACTGTGAAAGAAAACTACCTTGATCCTCTAATAAGGGAAGGCATCATTGGGAGAGCAGGTCATAAAGTATTCTTCCTTGGTCCACCTGACTCAGAAGTTTTGGAGGATGGCTAATTCTTGGTTCATAGTGTCGCCATGTATGGAGTTGTTGGTACTGAGAGGTGGAGGCGGGTTAAGCAACCTGTATGGATCAGGAGGATGGATGGTGTCGTTCAGAGGTACCATAAGTGGACTGACGTACGCATAGTGACTGAAGAGAGGGCACGTTACGAGTTCTATGGAAGAGGTAGAGACCTGTATGAGGCTATCAGGATAGCTACTAAACATCCTCCTGATGGATACGTTGATGTTGATGCGTTAGAGTTTGTCAGGAATTACCGTGATTACAGTGTTGATGGGGTTTGGGTCTGGTATGAGATCGAGTCTTGACTTTATTCTTGGTGTTTCTGATGACGAGACGGTTATGTTGGATATGGATGACACTAATTTTCAGACTGTGCGTTACTGGGCTAACAGGGCTATGAACTGGCATAATCTCGGTGGATACATCATATTGAGGTCGAGTCCTGGCTGTTACCACGTGGTGTTTGACCGTAGGGTTACTTGGGCTGAGAACATGAGAGTGGTTGCATGGGTGGCTCAGCTGTCTGGTAATGAGGGGCTTCAACGGTGGCACAGGATGCAGTGTATAAAGATGGCCTCAACACTCCGTGTTAGTCCTAAAGGTGAGAAACCTTCTCCCCGTATTGTTAGGAGAGATGGAACGCAGGAAGGAATGATACATGAGTTTTTAGAAAACCGCAATGAAGCTAAGACTGTAATCACACATATAATTGAACAGACTTGTTCTAGGGAGGTAAATAATATTGACTGTATCTGAAACAATACTGGAAAGGGTATTACGTGGTAATAGAGGTAGAAAGCTGACAGTTGAGGACATTATTGAACTTTCAAAGAAGGACGAGTATTCTCATAGCCATCATTATTATTCGAAGAATGGGATCACTGAAGCATTTGTATATTACAGGATTTCTAATTATTGTGATATGTTGAAAGAACTTTACAATGATTATTTATTCAAATTAATACAGGAAGTAGAAATCGAGGATGGAAAAATCACAAGCATAGTAATCTCAAAAAACATATCAGTTGAAAGTCAATAATATTTTCATTTATAATCTAATTTTGTCAAGCATTCTTCCAGCTAAGTTATTTTTCCTTGGAATACTTACATACTCGACAACCAAGTTTCTTTCCTTTTCAATAGAATTTATAGAATCTATAATTATCCTGAGCCTAGGTTTGGATGCTTTCTTCATTTTTATAGCATTTAAATCCCCTTCTTTATCGCAATATAATCTTATGTTACTCTTTTCAGGAACATAGTTTAACGCAAGTCTTACTGCTTCCGCTTCAAACAGATTATCTACTTTATTTTCAATAACTATGAGTTCATATCTTTGTTCTTTTTCTGTTCTCATGTCGGGTTTTTCAATAGCTATACAAGCCCTGAATTTATTTGCATCAGTATATACCTCTATTATCTTCTGAGATTCTTGGTTGTTATTATTCATCATTTCTATCTTCTCTTTTCTTGAAGAAACCAGGTGCTATTTTCTCGAAAAAAAGCCTTCCCTCTTCAGGTAAGTTTTTATAAAAAAAACCAAACTGGAATGCAATTATAAGAATTAATATCATCATTTGAAATGCTGTATCACAGTACTTCTCAGCATCATTTTTAGTAAATAAATCCGATGCAGGGATATTGTTATCCCCATACATCGCAATAAAATGAATTTCCTCCATATGCTCACTAATTTCTTTTATCCAATGGAAAGGGTCTATCAGCGCATTTTTAAATATCTCAGGATTAATCTTCTTAAATTCGTCAAGTATTGGTTCTATTTTCTTACCAGGGTCATGTGTCCTTGGAATTGGGTTACCAGAAATTAAATAGAGTGTTTTTATAAAAAACTCGATTGCATGTTGAGAGGCCTCAACGCTTCCAGCCCAATCACCATTTTGAAACAGAAATATTGATCTGGAAAATTTCTTTGTACCTTCCCTGAAATGGACTCTTCCTTTTTCAAAATTATCTTTCGTAAAATCGAATATCATTATTAAACATTTTATAGAAGCTCTATAAAAAATAAGTGCGCGCACGTAAATGTTTCTAAACTGTCTGCGCGTGCGAGTTAAACAAATGTTATATTTTAGTTAATATAAATAGTAATATAACATGACAATTCATGATGAATTAATGGTCTCTTTAGTACGTAAAGAATCAGGAATTACTAAATTAGAACAAATATTAGATCGAAAAATCAATAGAATAAATTTTGAATATGCTACATCTGTAAGAACCAATGAAAATGTTGTGATTGATATTTGTCCAGATATAGTATTAGAAGTTGATGACTTACATATATCAAATACAACCAGAATGATCGCAATTGAAATAAAAAGTGATAAAACATGGAATTTTAGTGAATCATTAAGGCAAGTAAAAAAATATAGACGTAATCAAACAATTAACTGGGAGGATGTAATTGTAATTATGCCTTTATATTATGAACAATTTTCGCCTTTGTATTTAAATGAGGGTATTAAAGTATTTGTTTGGAGTGCTCAAAGCGACTGGTTTTGTTCTCGGTGTAATAGCGGTTTTTCGCTTCATGTAGAGAGAAATGAAATTCCTGCCAAGTGTAATAAAGACTGTAGAGCTAACCAAAATGAAATAGAACTAATGGGGTTATCAGAGGTAGTAATTGAACTTCCTAAAATTGAAAAAGCAAATTATGGAGACTATTTAAAAATATAAATCATATATAAAAATAATTCAATAAGGAGGAGGAACATCCAAACTTGATCGATTTACTTCTTTATCTATTTTATATATAGATAATAAATCTTTTATAATTTCAATAAGATAGTCGGGTGTTTTAGGTCTTACATATATGCTTTCTATTAATATATTAATATCAGAAGGAACATTAATACCAATCGATTTTATTTCCCTATTCCATTTTTTCCATATGATTGCTCTTAATTCATTTTCTTCTTTAAAATTTATTCGTTTATGAATGAGTGCACTAAAATGACTTTTAGTGGGCACTATTTTTTCTCCATATTTAATCATTCCAAAATATATTTCATCTTCATATCCTTTTAAGCTATTAATCAATCTTTCAACTGTTGATTTAATAGCTATACCCAAATTTCTTTCCGTATATAAACTCCACATGAAATTTGTTTCAATCTCACTTGTATGCCAACAATTTATATACATATCATCATATATGTCTTCTGACATTAATTTTCTTAATGTTTTTTTACTTCTATAATGCGTATCTGCCATTTCTTTTGCATTAAATAACTTAGCTAATTGTTCACCATTTCTTCTATATGCTTCAAATGTTTCTCTAGGATATTTACCTTCATGAGAGTCATATTTTTCAGCTATTTTTCTAACCTGTGAAAAATATAGAGCCTTCTTTTGTACCAATGATAATAATTTTATAATATCCATAAATCTCCAAATAACAGATTCCTTTTCAGGTAGTATCAAGTCTCTTTTAGGATCATAAGCTAGAATCACTTCATTTTTTTCTTCTGAGCCTATACCGTATCCGCCCCTTTCTCTCTGAACTAAATTGTGTGGGTGTGTAATAAGAGAGTGTGTGTAGGGGGATGTGTATCTGAGTGAAGATAGGAGAAGGAGAATGAATATGATGGAGAGAAATGATGAAAGAAAGTGGATGGCTGGAAGGCGGAGAAAAAGAATAAGAAAAAATGAAAAAATAGGTTTGGGTTTGGGTTTGGGGCCATAATTTTATCCTCATTTCTCGGGAACTCTAATCATATGAGTCTTCAAATCAAGCTTGAGAGAGAAGTAAGAGACATTATTAAGAAAAACAGGTGGTTCACACTATCAACGACCTCCCCAAGGGGGGGGCCACAGAGCAGCGTCGTGGTCTATGCAAGCGACGGCTACGTGATCTACGTTTTAACGGGTAAAAGCACCGTTAAAGCCCGTAACATCACTTCGAATCAGAGTCGGTGTTACCATTCCTTTCTACAAGAACTATCTACATAGAATGATAGGCGTCGCGCCTCCTACTTCAATCAGTTTCAGAGCGAGAGCAGA
>Ga0307378_10005881_pt1 | contig 16943 bp, 17 predicted proteins | sample UN1MG_FD_202238 | JGI IMG/M metagenome (GOLD analysis project Ga0307378, IMG submission 202238) | Soil microbial communities from Risofladan, Vaasa, Finland - UN-1 | ecosystem: Environmental > Terrestrial > Soil > Coastal area > Acid sulfate soil | place: Finland: Risofladan, Vaasa | collected... | reverse complement strand
AGAGGCATTGCTAAAGGCCAGCAAAGCAGAGAATATGAAGTTGACCGATGCCATGTCGTATGCCAAATTCCCGGACTGGCTAAAAGCCTGCAGGGAAGCAGGAAAAAAAAAAGAAGAGACTTAACAATCGCCGACATTTATGATATGGCCTTTGCGGAATTGGGACTTAATGAAGAGGAGTTTTTTTCATTGCCGCCGTTTCGAACTTATCTGATGCAGATGAGATATAACAGAGAGATAGAACGACGATGGGAACAGACAAGGTTTCAGGCTTCAGTGCAGCATAACACCGCACAGGGAAGGAAAAGAAACATAACACCACAACAGTTGATAAAACTTTCTTTTGATAATAAATCAGGGATACCGGAATGGACGCAGGAAGAAGCACAGGAGTTAATAAATAAGTGGCCGGATATACCAAAAAACTAATGTAGCGTGAAAATTATTGGTCAGCTGAAAGCTATTTTAGGGTTAGATAAAACCCGCTTTGATCGAGGGCTCAACAGTGCAGAGAAGAGAACCAGTCAGTTCAGTGCAGGGATAAAAAGGCTGGCAGGATTCATGGCTGCTGCTTTTTCTGTTACGGTAATTATTAGTTGGGCAAAAAAAGTATTGCAAAGTTATGATACACAAGCCAAAGCAGAAAGGTCTCTACTTGTAGCTCTGAAGGGACGGGAAGACATTCAAAAGAATTTAATCCGGCAAGCACAATCACTGCAGCGAATTACACTTTTTGGTGATGAGCAAACGATACAGGCTGCCGCCAGGCTTGCAATGATGCTTGGTACAAATGAGGCAGCTATAAAACGTTTATTGCCTCTTGTTCAGGATTTGGCGACAGCAAAATTTGAAGGTAACCTGGTTACTGCAGCCGAATTAGTTGCTAAGTCCATCGGCTCCTCAACTAATGCTTTGTCCCGCTATGGCATCACGATAGAAGGTACGGTGGGCAGTGCTGACCGGCTAAGATCAGCAATTGAGGGTTTGAATAAGCAAGTCGGGGGGCAGTCAGCAGCAGCAGCAGAAGTGGGGATAGGTGCATTTACTCAGTTAAAAAATATTATTGGTGATTTAGGTGAGCAAATAGGTAAATTCCTTGTTGATAACAAGACTTATAAAGGATTAACACAATGGGGCAGGGATTTTGTTGAAATAGCAGCTCAGGAGAATGTAGGATTTTTAAAAGCCATAGGTCAGGCATGGTTTAAAAGAAATGAGACAATAAAGAAAATTCATGAGGAAAACGCATCCACAGAAGAACTGACAGGCACTACTAAGGTTTATATCCGGACAGTAGCTGATCTGAGAGAAGAATTGCAAGGCTATAAGGAAGATATTGAAAGCATGGCTGTTTCTGACAGAGAAGGGATACAGGTATTATTAAAAAAAATACAGGAAACAGAAAATTATATAACCACACTGACAACTCTCGAACGCAAACTTATAGCACTTGAAAGTATTTCCGGATTAAGGGCTCCTGCCGTATCTGCCGGCTTCCCCGCCGCTCCGGGAATACAACCATTTGGAGGTACAATTGCCACGGGAGCAGAGATCAATCAAAGGCAGATAGAGGCAATGACTGAATCTTTGCAGGAACAACAGATTGCAGTAGGCATATTAAGCAATGCCTTTGATACATTATTCACATCAACGGAAGATGGGTTTAAGGCAATGGTTGATTCTATTATTTCAAACTTGAAGAGATTGGTGGCTGAATTACTGGCGAGGGTTGCAGTTTTAGCTATTTTGAATGCCTTAACCGGTGGTGGGGCAAGTTTTGCAACAATCTTTAAGGGAGCGACTGCAAGTATGGGGCTTGCCAAAGGAGCCAGCGGTGGTACTGTCCCTTCCGGATACCCTCATGATACCTTCCCGGCCATGCTGAGTTCAGGAGAGACAGTACTCACAGCAAGACAAAGCAGGGATTTCAACAGAACCATAAATATAATTGTGTCCGGCGATATAGCTGGCAGGGCAATTGCCTTAGTAGGACGAAGAACGGAGGAAGAAAACTAATGGCATGGGGAGAAAAATATAAAGTACTGGTGCGGGACCGCTTTAATGTTTTGTGGACAACAAAAATATATAAGGATGGTTACTCAGGCGTTGTCACTACTCTTATCGGAGCAGGCAGTACTCCTCTGAAATTTGAGTTTTGTAATAAGTCGGATAATATCATGGATCCCATCAAGAGCTCAAGAGTCATTCTGAAGGTATGGTCTTTTAGCATGTTTGCTTTGGCAGAATTATATTCGGTCGAAGATATGTACCATAAAGTAGAAATCTTTCATGGAGAAAATTTATACTGGACGGGGTACATTGACCCTCATCAGTGTACGGAGCAATATGGGCCGGTCCCTTATCCTGTGAATATTTATTGCATTGACGGATTGACATTGCTTAAAAATATTCTCTATGACGATGACGGTGAGTATTATAACGGACGTATCCGGGAGAGCCAGATCATTCTTGATATACTTGCAAAAATAGGTTTTACTTCATTTTACGAGTTTTGCAATATCTACGAAGACAGGATGGCCGATAATGTTGGTGACTCGCCGATGGATCAGACATTTCCAGATGTGGATATTTTCAAGGATATGTACTGCTATGAGGTACTTGAAAAATTGTTAGGGAAAAATAATATTATCCGGCAGAGTTACGGGGCATTTTATATCACCAGGCCGACGGAGATGATAGGAGATAGCGTGGCAGGGAGGTACTTCACCGGTGCGACAACAAAGAACTCGGTTATTATTGTTCCCGATCAGTTCATTTACCGGCCAGACACGCATCCGTCACGGACTATCAGACAAGTGCCTGTAGGAACAAAGATGATGCAATCTCCTATCAAGAAAGTAACTATTAAACAGAATTACGGAAATAAAGAGAGTTGGTTAGATAACTGGAAATTTGAAAGGGATACATTTTCAGGCAGTCCATTTGAAGGATATAGTTGTAAAAATTGGGAAAAGGCCGGGGGTGTAGCTATACATCCTATTAGTGCTGGATTACCTTCGGAATCTGAGGGTATATTAATAGAGTACAATACTTACCCAAGTCTAACCAAGTATATTAAGCAAACTTATGGTACAAAAGCATTAACCAGTGCTACCGATGTTTTAAAACTCGAATTTGACTATTTATTTCATAATTTATCAGGCAGCCCTCAAGACCCTGTATATTTTTACATTGAAATATACTCAGCAGATGGGCATTATCTCCACATAGGTCTTGATGATATAGAAGAGGGGATATGGCATAATTATCAAGACCAGGTTATAATCGGTGATGCTGCTCCAGAGGGGATTCCTGAATGGAGATCCTATCAAAGAATAATACCAGGACTTCCCGCAGTCGGTAATTATACAGTTAAAATATATGGTGCTGTTAATGCTTATGGTAATTTGGTATGGGTAGGTATTAGGAATTTTAGATTCTATTGCACTTCAGATAAGATTTTAATATTGAAAGTCAAACAAACGTTAAAAACAGTATTTGGAAAATACTTTAAACGTAAATATGTTTGGATGCCACAACGAACATTTGTTGATGTCGAAGAGATTGTAGAAAAACAATATACCAAAACCAATCCCATTAATGGCGAAGAGGTAGAACTTGATCATATTCTTGGTGATGTAGTTAATTCGGATATTGACAATGTACTGGAACAGTTCGCCGGGGCGCTGGCATTGGGTACTGCACAGATAAGAGTTGATACTATCACTCTGACAGGATCATCCGGGCAATGTTCATTACTCTGCAATGGGTTAGGACGTTTCGCGGAATGGAACGCATCACTCACACAAACGGCAGCAGATTTTGTAACTAATTACGCAGCTTTATATCTGCCTACCGGTGTAGTACTGACTTCCTCTGGAGCAGATGTTATCTTCACGGGAACAGTAGCAGGATTTGAATTTTATGGTGAAACATCTGTTGGTTATCAGTCAGGAACATTGGATGGAACAGTTGTTTATACCACACCGGCTTATGCCTTATTCCCATCTGAGTCATGGAGTCGCAGGGGAACGGTAGAAATGAAAGAACTCTTGCAGATCATCTGTGATGAGATAGCGGAACAATATAGCAGACCTAAACAGTTGATTCAGATGCCTATCATGGACATGGCAGGACCAATGGCAATCAACCTGCTGGGAAATATTCAGGACACGATAAATACTCTTGATGGCAAAGCTCGTGTCTTTGTTATTAACAGGGGGGAGTTTGATGTGAGAAACAGGATGTGGATGCTTGATCTTTTTGAGATAGGGACGAAAGACATCGTGGAAGAGGAGCCGGGCGAAGGTCCTTATACAGCAGACAATATGGTGGTTACAGTTGATTCAACAGTTATAACAGTAGATTCATTATAATTATGAAAAAGTTACTTATTCTTATTTTATTTTTTATCAGTCTGGCATCGTATAGTCAGATTCAGAATATTGGGGTCGGAACGGTTCCAAATGACGGTACTGGCGATCCTCTTCGCACGGCATTTATTAAAGTGAACAATAACTTCAGTTATCACGCTGGGTTGATTGATCTGAAGGCCAATCTGGCTTCGCCGACATTTACAGGAGCACCTTTGGCAACTACGGCAGCACCAGGAACAAACACGACACAGATAGCTACAACGGCATTTGCACGAATTGAAACATCAGGGCAGATCGCTGATTCCGTGACAGCTCGTATTGCAGCAGCAGCAGCAATAAATACTATTTCTCCTGTCTGGGCAACAGATACAGCAAATGCTCCCGGTAGTATAATAACTTTTACTCAGTTACAGAGTTTTACAGGTGGTGGCGGAACAGCAGGTAAATATTACGAAGTAAGTGGGAGGGTTGGAGGATTGGGATTCCCGTCAGCAGGAGACTCGACAGATTCTCATTCTTCATGGATTGGCAGAAAGCTAATTGTAAGCCGTGAAGGTAATGAACAACAGCAACATGCAGATAATACTGAAGAAGATGGGTTTCGATTCGACAACGTGACAGGGATAGTTACTTTCAGACCTGTCTTGGTTGACAGGGAGCAATTAATATATCGGGCAACAAACACTATACAGTACGAAAATTTGACTGCTGAGGGTGGTGGGGGAGAGGCTGAATCTGTTTTGCTGGATTCTATTCGGGCTTATTGGCAGATGGATGAAGATATAGGAGTTACTCTCAGTGAAAAGGTAGGAGGTTATAATGGGACTTTGTACGGATCAGGAGTATTGGGTAATCCGGGTAAGGTCGGATTATCGGTCAAAGTACTTGACAATGGGGCAGTCGTTATTCCTTATAATTCTGCATTAGCTGTCGTCGGGGATAGATTAAGTATATCGGTATGGTTCTATCTTACTACTCTTCCTTCCGTATCGGGGGTTAGAAATACTTTATTCACTCTTTGGGACAATACATATCATATTGCACACACGTTGTCTGTTTTTACTGATAATAAAGTATGGGGAGAAATTCATAATTCCACTGCCGATGAACATTATGTTAGTAGTACTTCAACAGTCTCAACGGGCCAGTGGTACAATGCAACTCTTGTCTGTGAGGGGACAGGTAGAACATTAAAGATGTATCTTGATGGGGTGCAATCGGAAGGTAATATCTTCAACGGTACATTACATTCTTTTGATGGCAATATAACGATAGGTAATCAGCAGTCCGGTAATCTTTACTGGTTCAGGGGCTATATTGATGAAGTAGGTTACTGGTACCAAAGATTAACTCCTGCCGATATTCTTTTACTCAAACCGGCAACCACAGGAACCACTTATCCATTTGTACCATGAGGAAACTATTAACCATATTATTCCTGTTTTGCAGTCTGATATTATCGGCAGCTACTTACTACATTGATCCTGTCGGTACGGACGGTCCTTCTCACACGGGACTGATAGATGATCCGTGGAAAACACTCGGTTACGCCTGTACAAGGGTATCGGGAACAGGAGATATAATTCATGTTAATCCCGGCACATACATAGAAACAGGAGTTAGTAATCTTGCAGAGGGTGTAAGTATAGAGGGAATTGGTGATCAGTCACTGATAAAATCACATCTTGCTGCTGCCGGTAGTTTCGAAGGACTGATAAGACTCGCTTCCGGATCAGTAACAGATGGTAATCAAAGTATAAGTAAAATTAGACTTGATGGAGATAACTATGCAGGTTATAAGGCAATCAGCATATATCAACGGAACCATGTGGTTATCCATGATGTAACAGTAGTTAATTTTCGCATCGAAGGGATACGGTTCGGAGGACCGGGCCAGACGCATGGCAACGAAGTATATAACTGCACGATAACTAATTCTGGATGGTATTACAACGGCGACCAGCGTCCCAATCTTAATGCCGAGAACACGACAGGGATGCTTATTCATCATAACACAATTGCCGTCACTGACAGAGGCGATGGACGTTCAGGAACAGGTTTTGAGAGTTTCGCCGGGCTTGTAGGATGTAAATTTTATAATAATAATGTCTCTAATGTTCCACAGGTTGGGTCGGAATGGGCATTTACGTTTGAGACTTTCCATACCACCGGGATAGAAATGTATAACAATAATTTTAGCGGGAAGGTAGATTTTGGACATGATATTCTAAAGGGTGCCTATGATTATGGAGTTGATTTTCATCATAACACGGTTGGTACGGCAACATTTAATTCAGTTCATGCAGATGGGTTGCAGTTTGAATATACTTCCGAGAATGTGATAGTCCGGGAGAACATATTTAAAAATCTTCAGTATCCAATTTATTTCTGTCAATATAACAGTGCAACGGAATACATTGATAACGCCTGGATTTATAATAACCTGATGTATAATGTGGGTCGTACCGGGGGAGGATCCGGGAGTGGTATATATTTTGAAACGGGGCCTGTTTTACCGGCTTATATTGATAATGTAAATATATGGAATAATGTCATTATTGGTAGTGCAACAAATGTACCCCTGCATGGTATCTCTTTGCCTTCCGGTAACGCCGTGACAAACATGAGCATTAGGAATAATATTATTCAGGGTTTCGCTGTTGCCCCGATTTACGCCAACCGGACTCCTTATGGCACAATCAACATTATGAGTGTCGAGAATAATTTGTTTTATCAGAACGGGAATAGCAATATCCCTCTTTATATACGTCCCGTACCTACTAACTTAACTTACCAGAATAATAACATAGGCAATCCTTATTTTGTCGGGGGTACGGATTTTCATCTGACTTCTTTATCAACTTTGGCTATTGCCGAAGGGATAAACGTTGGATTAACTTATGATTATGACGGTCAGTTATGGAATGCCACACCGAGTATCGGTGCTTATGAATACGGAGTTGCACCTTCAGTTGTGCCAACTGTTACCACGACAGTAATAACTGACATCACGACTACTACTGCAACGAGCGGGGGCAATGTCACAGATGACGGAGGGGAGAGTGTTACTGCCAGAGGTGTGTGCTGGTCAACGGGCCAGAATCCTACTACGGCAAGCAATCACACCACGGACGGCACGGGGACGGGGGTATTTGTCAGTGATATAATCAACCTGACACCGGGACTTACTTACTACGTACGGGCTTATGCAACAAACTCAGTGGGCACAGGTTATGGCAACCAGAGGAGTTTTGTTGCGAGTGCTACGCCTCCACCAACTGGAAATGTTCTTATAAAAAGTGGCACTGAATTTATTAAAAGTGGAACACAACTTATAAAAATTGAATGATATGAAAAAGATAGTTTTGTTTATTATTTTATGCCTGATGCCCTTTGCTTTGATGGGGCAGAGTACGAATGTGAGATTCAGGGTTGAGGGAACGGATGTCAAGATGAATAGAGGTGAGGATAGTCTTAATCCTTATATACCTTATGCTGAAAGGGCAGATTTGGTAACTTGGTTAAGAGATCTTGGTGTAACTATGTTTACTGATGAATACCAACTTGTATATAATGCACTTGATATTAAGCCGGGTATTGATACGTCACGTTATCAGAACGACATGGTTTACAGTCTTGACAGTGCAGGTTACTGGGACAGGATAAAATTACTTTACATAGCTGCTCAGAGAAGTACGGCAGGGGCAAAAATAAACTGGGTTACACCCGGGACTTATAATTTGACTGATCCTGGAAGTACAGTACCGGCATTTATCAAGTATCAGGGATTTGACGGAAATGGTACTACGCATTATCTTGCAACAGGATGGATACCTAATTCGGATTCTTTACTTGTTAATCATGGTGGTGCAGAACCATCGGGAATAGGAAGGAATGATATGACAATAGCTTCATGGTCGCTAAGTGACATAAACACGAGCGATATACCACTTGGAGTTACTGGTGTCACTGAATCTTATAGCCTGCGCATGTATCCACGGACGAATGATGCTTTTACGGCAATGATTAATAGTACTAATGTATCTGATTTTGGTGACCCCGGTAGTACGATTGGATTAATGATGGCTACACGAAGAGGCAAATCGGAATTGGAGGGTTATTATAATGGTGCACATTTGGGAGATGATACAGACGCTTCAGGTGGTCTTCCGGATAAGGAATTAGATGTACTTGCTCGCAATAATGCTGACGTGGCTGATCTTTTTTATGATGGGATTATTTCAATCATATTAGTTATGGATCAGGTTTCTGATGCTGATGCTCTTGGACTTTACAATATTTTTCACAGATATATGACAAGGATAGGACAATGAGAAAGATAATTATTATAATATTATTTTTATTTATAAGTGTTTCTGTAAATGCTACTATTTACTGGGTAACTCCGCGAGGATCAAATGCAAATACTGGTGCTGATTCTTCTTCAACAGGTGCATGGCTTACCTGGCATTATGCTTTTAATCAAACAGCCGTAGCTGGTGATACGGTTTATTTTAGAGGTGGCATTTATACTGCATATAGTACAACGATTGGTGCACAGTTAAATAATGCAGCAATGAGTGGAACTTATAATGAACCTACCTGTTTTTTTGCTTATCCGGCTGATTGGGCAACTGGCAATTATCCTATTTTTGATGGCAGTCTTTTAGCGAAGACACAAAACCAATGGGGTATTGAAATTACAAAAGTCAGCAATATTCATTTTAAAGGTTTATGGGTCAGGAATGTAAGGCAAGTAGGTACGGCCATTGACTCTAAAGCATCAGGATGGTTTCTTTGGAGCAGTTACAGTATGACTGATTATGCACCTAATAATATCAGATTTGAGAATTGTGTTGCTCATCACATAGGAGGGGCTGGTTTTGAAAAAATGATTGCTGATACTTTATATTTCATAAATTGTGATGCTTTTAATTGTTGCGATTCACTGTCTGTTGCTGATCCTGGTGGTCATGGAGAGGGGTTTGGTATATTTGGCAGATCAGGCACACATAATGATGCATATATGTCTTATACATATTTATTTGGTTGTAGGGCATGGATGTGTTCAGATCAAGGTTTTTCTTATTGTTCTAAAGGAGTGATAGTTACAGATCATTGCTGGTCTATACATAATGGTGATATGCCATTCCCGACAAATACTGCAAGAAAAGGTTCTGCATGGAAATTATGGTATTATGATGCTACACAAGTTAAAAATTCAAGTATTACACAAATAGTAATGCATAATAGTATAGGTGCTTATAATGCATTTCATGGTTGGAACTGGACAGATGCATCAGAACCTACAATGCCGGAAATAAGATGCCATATATATAATAATCTCTTCTATGGTAATACTTATTCTGTACCTTATTATGGTTCGCCGTGGGGTTATAATATGATGGATGATGTACAAACTGATACAGTTGGTAAGTGGGATCATAAATATTATAACAATTTATCTTATGATGTAAATGATTACAGATATGATATATTGGGAGGTGTCAATGGATCAAATAATCTTTGGAACGTGTCCGGATCGCCTGTTACTGATCTTTATTTTCTGAGTCTTGATACAGCAGGGATGCTTGGTGTAGGAACAAGAAAAGCGGATGGTTCATTACCCGATACTGATTTTGGCAAATCTTCATCAACAAGTCCTTTGATAGATGCAGGAATAGATGTATTTGGTATAGACTTTAATGGTGAAGCACCTGATATTGGGTGGGTGGAATACGAACCACAAGACCCGCCAGTTGATCCAATAGTTATAGTAGTTGTAGATATTTCCGCAGGAGCAGGACAGGCGACAATAGGATGTAACGTGACGGATGACGGCGGGGGAACGGTATCAGACAGGGGTGTGTGCTGGGCATTAACTGCCAATCCCGTAATTACTGACAGTCATAACCATAATGGAACAGGCACGGGAACATTTAACTCATATATAACAGGACTATTGCCAATTACCACTTATCATGTAAGGGCCTTTGCGACTAATGAGGCGGGCACGGGATATAGTGCAGATTCAGAGTTTATGACAACTTCCGATGCGGGACTTGGTGGTGATGTCGTATTTAGTCCTGATGGGAAGCCTTTATTTATTTACGATAATGTCAGTGGAACTTGGAAAATATTAGTAAAATGAAAACGATGAAACTTTCAGTAATTCTTTTGATAACAACCTTTGCAGTTGCCTGCGGGCAGAAGGCTGATGATACTTTTGACAAGGTGATGACTTTTAACTATGGCTTCAGGTTCAGTCCGACAGGGCAAATATATACCTCACTGCCTTCTGTTGGTTCAACTTACTGGAATGACGTTTTAAGCAAGCCTTTAACATTCCCGCCTATTGCACACACGCACGACTATGATATTGATTTGACGAATAAGCCGGGTACGATTGAATTACAGACAGCCATAAGTCAGTTATGGGGATTTTTACCACCCCGATATACGACTGTTCAGATCAACGCATTTACATTACCAATAGAGGAAGGATTGGAAGTATATGACTTGACACTTCATGTGAAGAAATATTGGAATGGTACAATTTGGAAGACAATTATAACAGCGAATTAATGAAGAAGTTTTTATCAAAAACTACGAATTATGTGTTTTGGGCAACGGTAATGAGTGCTCTTATACTACCACGACACGATGTTAACCTTAATTGGCGATACATTCCATTTTACGTTATGATGGTCGTAATCTTGATATATTATATTTTGTGGATTATATATTTACCGCATTTAAAAGAAACTAAATGATTTATAAAGCAATTTTCTCAACCGAATCCTTACCCGTTGTTGGTGGTACCACAGGAGCACTAATACAGATAAGTAAATTCATACCTGAATGGAGTACATTAACGTCATTGATAGTATTAACTATCATTGGTACCCTGACTGGTTATCTTGTCAAATTGTTATTGGATTGGCTCTTTTCAAAAACTAAGTAGTGATGACAAATGTAATAATACATTGTAGCGGATCAAGTTGGGGTAATGCTTCAGTAATTACTCAATGGCATTTGCAACGTGGTTTTGCCACAATAGCTTATCATTACGTTATTCTTAATGGCAGGTTATCCCCTTATAAATTTCATTCTTATTTTGATGGTCATATTGAAACAGGGCGACCTCTTGATGATGATGATGATTTCGAACTGGATGAGAAAGGAGCCCATGCTTTTGGTTACAATATGGCAGTAGGTATTTGCCTGATAGGATTATCCGGTGTTTTTACTGATGCACAATTAAGAGCATTGCGACACGATATTAATAGAATAAGAGCACAATTTGGGGAGTTGGATATAAAACAGCACTCGGACGTGGATAAGAAGAAACCAAATTGTGCAGGATTGTCTAAACTTCAAATGAGTGTACTGAGATGAAAGCCTCGACAATATATGCTGCAATGTATAATCCAATGACTGAAGAAAGTTGCTTTGGTATTATTTCGTTGCACGAAACACGTAAAGGAGCAGAAAGGGCAATAAAAGTTCATAAAGCAAAAGAATACAAAGAATATCAAGAAACAGAGAAATGGAGAAAGGAAGATATAAAAGATAATGAATGGAGTGATGAATATAAAGAACATTATTTAAAATCATTTAAGTTCGGAAGATTTGAAGCATGGAATGTTTTTGAAATGGAATTAGAAAATTGAAATAAAATATTTGTAAGATGTGCTGGAAGAAAAAGCCACCGGTAATTGTAAGTCCTGCGAACAGACGTTTGCTAAGCTTTACTATTAATGATTATCCCGGATCGGTGAACGATCTGAATGGTTGTAACAATGACGGCAAACAGGTAAAAGAAACCTTGTTGACCTACTGGCCTGACTTCGATGTCAAGCGTTTTATTGATTCCGATGCTAAACTTGGTACATTCAAGGCAGAAGTTGCGGCTGCTATTGCAGTCCTTAGTCCGGGAGCAACAGTTCTGATTTTAGCAGATTCTTGTTTCTCAGGTACAATAACAAGAATAATGAAAATAGGACTTCTTGCAGAGTTTTATCCCACACGTAACAGATTTTACCAGCAACCAGGCGTTACCATATTTCCTAAGATAAGTACATTTGTAAGTAAAGGCGATATTCGCTGGATCGTGATTTCCGGATGTGGTGAAACGCAATATAGCGCCGATGCTTATATCAATGGAGAATACCGGGGAGCTTTTACTTATTATGCAATGAAAACTCTTAAGCCACGTATCACTTACAGGCAATGGCATACAGAGATAAGAAAATATTTGCCGGATACACAGTTTGAACAGGTACCTACTATCGAGGGGCCGGACGAGTTACTTGATAGGACGGTCTTCTATGGCGAAAGTCTTGTAATCCATAACAGTACACACGGTACTCAATTGCCGGGCGGTAATGGTGATGAGCCTATTGACGAGGCTATCTGTTTCTATGACGGCAATTTACGTGACGATGACTATTATGATTTGTTAAATAAAATTCCAGTATTAACTTAAATTTAAGAAAATGAGATCAAAATTTTTTACAATTAATCTGCGTGATTTCCTGAAAGGATTACTCTACGCATTATTGGCTGCTATTTTAGCTGTTATTCAATCAGCAATTGCAGCAGGTGCTCTTTTTGAACCAGCTACATGGTCGCTGGTTGGGACGGTTGCTTTAAGTACGTTTCTGGCTTACCTGGGTGCAAATTTATTTCAGAATTCTAAAGGTAAATTTCTTACTAAGGAGAAATAAAAACCATTAAGCATCAGGTTGATGCTGTATGTGTCTGTATTGGCCGGGGCAGCCATAGTGCTGCTCTTCGGCTTAAATTTGATGTAGATAGTAAAACTAAGGTAGGAATTAATGGAAATGTGAAATGAGCCAATTATTAAAGATACACCAGGGAGATTCAGATATTCTGACTGAAACTGTCGAGGGTTTGACTTCTCTGGAAGGATACACCGCCAAACTATATATTGCGGAACTGGACACTCTCGACGGGACAATTGATGGGCTGGTTATAACTTATGAGATTGTCAATGAATCTTCAAAACTCTATCCTTTGGGATCTTATGATTTTGAGACGAAGATCTTTGATGACAGCGATCATGTTTACACGCCCAACGAGGGAGAATTCGTCGTTTTAAAAGCAATAGAGGAAGATCCATCATGACAAAGGTGCATGGGCATATCATACAGCTTAACGTCAAAGGTAGCATATCACAACTTAATGTCAGGGGTAGTATTGTTCAGGGTGGTTATGTCTTTGCATTTGCACCTGCAGAAGCACCTACCTTACTGAATGCAACAACTATCAATGAGAACCAAATTGATCTTGGTTGGACAATTAATTCAACCCGCCATATTGGTCATGCCATTGAGAGAACTTCTGTTCCCGGAGGGTTGACGGGATGGATTCCAATTGATATTGTCTTAGGTGCAATTGATGTTTATTCCGACACTACCTGCATTAAAGGAACGCTTTATTATTACAGAGTAAGGGCTTACCGGTATGGTATTTATTCGGACTATTCAAATGTTGATTCAGCCACAACTTTCTGGACATGGATTATCCCCATAACAGGGCAGACTGCTGGCATACCAACAGCAGGAACAATGGTCATCAGTTGTACGGAAGATGTAACAATTACGAAAACAGGTGATGTGACAATATCAGTAGCACAAGCAAATGATTCAATATACAGAAAACATACGGTTACTATAAATTGCCCTAATAATGGCAGCGGAACAGTTGTCATACCTGACAGGACAAAAGTTGTGAGTCTCGGTAATCATAATGGAACATCTAATCCAACTATTAATTTTTATGCAGGCGATAATATAACAGCACCTATTCTTACTTGGGACTTGAATGATATTCCTGCAACATGCTTAAAAATAAGACAGGCAACATCATATACAGTTATATTACCAACTACAGGAAATATTGCTTTCCCAACAGGATTGATTTATTTGTGGTTGGCCGGTGCTAACATAAATTGGACATATAATGGAGCAATGCCTACAAGTTTATCTTCCTTGACTATGGTTGGACATAATATTGCGTGGACATACACAGGTGCTTTGCCGACAGGTTTGACTTATTTGCTTTTCGAAGGAAATAATATTGCGTGGACATACACAGGTGCTTTGCCGACAGGTTTGACTAATTTGTCTTTAATTGGAACCAGTATCAACTGGACTGGATTAGATATAAGCGGAACAGGTAATATTATTAGTTTCAACCTTGCTAATTACCGTATAGGAAAAATGTCAAGTGCTGACATGGTTACGTTATTGACAAACCTTACTAACAGGGTAGGTGGTTTGCCTGCAACAGTTACTATTAATGACTATTTAGATTGGGCTGCCCCGCCTGTTGCGGTGACAGATGCAGTTGATGCACTGAAAATAGCAAAAAGTATTACTACTTGTAATTTGGGCGCATAATGAAAAAGATATTCAATCCAAATACAGCAATTATAGAGTACAAAGGTGCTTATAATATTGCTACAAAATGCACTATTTACACGGAAGATGATGCAGTAGTTATTCTCTGTAATCCTGCCCCTTTGCCAAAAACAGGACAACAGGTTTTGAAGGATAGTTATTATATCTTTGAAGGCGATCTTTATAAAGCAAAAGAAACATTTGTTGTAACAGACAAATTAGATACTGAAAAAATGGTTTATTATGCAATAGAAACTAAAAGCATTGAATGGAGGGAAGGAGAAAAAGTGGATGCTGGCTGGCAGCGTGTTTACAAAGGAGAAACATATCAGGCATTACAATCTCATGTGACTACGAAAGAATTGCCACCGTCATCTGCCCCTGACTTATGGCTAAATACAAACCAACGACCGGACGTTAAACCTGTATCGTGGTCAGATAAGATGACATATACGGTAGGTACACTGTTATTATACAAGAATCTCATTTATGTTGTATTAATTGATCATAATTCCGATAAGGCAAAAACGCCTGACATAACGCCAGAATGGTATAAACTGAAGATATGAACGATAAGCTAAAACATAAGATGAAAGAGGATTTTCAGATAAAGGTTTGCATGTGGTGCATAATAGGGATTATAATAGCGATTTTAATCTACCAGATATTTTATTAAACAACAAGCAAATGAAAAAAATATTAATCATCTTTTTTCTGGCAATATTGTCAGGAATAAGTTTAATGGCACAATCACCCTGGAATGGCTTTTGGAAGCCGATTAACAGAGCCTTGTTTTTGCCCGTGGAAACTATTGACCGGGACCTGAGAGTTGATGAGACAACTTCCTTTTGGCTGTTCCGGCCTCAAATTTCCCTCGCTGCCATGAAATTGACATTTTCAGGAGATTCAAAAATATTTGATATGGAATCTTTTTCAGCAATGGGGCTGGGTATTTCATACAGTCATTTTGTGAGTGTTAATAATTTGCCTTATAATAATTTTTCAATAAATGGCACTTTGCTTTTTGATACAAAATTAACAGAAATCGAACCATTAAAAATATCACCTTTAATTTCAATTACTGCTTATCGGTATCTTAATCTTGGGATTGGTTTTGATTTTGGTGTTAATAAGTTATTCATACTCACAGGAATAAACTGGAATTTTAATCAGTGAATTTTGTATATTTGCCCTTATGACAGGTATTTATAAGATAGAATCAAAGTCTCATCCTGATAGGTGTTATATAGGTAGTGCTGTAAATTTTAATAATAGACGATTAAAGCATCTTTCTGCATTAAGAAAAAATAACCATCATTCTTTAAAACTTCAAAATCATTACAACAAATATTCTGAAAATGATTTAATATTTTCTATACTTATTTGTTGTGATGAAGAGGAACTAATAAATCAAGAACAGTTTTTCCTTGATTCTTTGAAACATTGGTTTAATATATTGCCTGTTGCCGGGAGCCCATTAGGATATAAATATTCTTTAGAAGTAAGAATGAAGGTGAGCAAAGCATTAAAAGGAATAAAAAGAAAACCATTCTCAATCGAAACAAGAGCAAAAATGAGTGCTGCATTAAAATTAAGAAAATGCACAGAAGAAACAAAGCAAAAATTAAGGGAGATCAATATTGGAAAAAAATATTCTGATGAAACAAAGAAGAAATTAAGTGATTCTCATAAAGGAAATAAATATAATCTTGGAAGAAAATTATCAGAGGAACATAAAAGGAAAATTGGAGAAAAGAGTAAGGGTAGGATAATGCCCCCAAAGAGTGATGAAACTATTAAAAAAATGAGCGAATCGCATAAAAATAAAACACCTTGGAATAAAGGGAAATCCGGAATTTATTCAGAATTATCCTTAGAAAAGATGCGCAAATCAAAATTAAATAATAAATATAATGTTGGTCGTGTGTCATGGGCAAAAGATAAAAAATTTACTGAAGCTCATAAACAAAGAATGAAGGAAGGATGGAGATTAAGAAAACTTAAAGCGATTTCGTTTAATTAAGATTTAGGTTTTTTTCATAGTTGGTTAGGTTTAGGGTAGAGGCAGGCGTGGTTTCCTGCCTCTTTTTTTATGAAATGCTTTACAATTGCACGACAATGGCAAAAAAGAGAGGGATCC
>Ga0307378_10005879_pt1 | contig 16945 bp, 23 predicted proteins | sample UN1MG_FD_202238 | JGI IMG/M metagenome (GOLD analysis project Ga0307378, IMG submission 202238) | Soil microbial communities from Risofladan, Vaasa, Finland - UN-1 | ecosystem: Environmental > Terrestrial > Soil > Coastal area > Acid sulfate soil | place: Finland: Risofladan, Vaasa | collected... | reverse complement strand
GCCGCAACGGCGGCTAGAAAGGTTTTGAACCATGAGGACGCAAGCCGCTCTTAATCTGACGAAGGCCGGACTTTCGGTGCTGATGCTGACGGCGATGCTCAATCCCGCGCTCGCACTCAACTGCACGACAAAGGAAGGCACCTGCTTCGACACCAAGACCAAGAAATACCGCAACTGCACGACCAAGGTCTGCCTCGACGACAAAGGGAGCGTGGTCTCGACGGAGACCATTCTCGAGAAGCAAGCTGGTGACGGCGGTAAGAAACCGAGGCCGAGGATCTCTCTGCCGAAGGCCTCTGGCGCTGGCGTGGCGAAGAAACAGTGAGGCGGTCATGACTAGGTTCAACAGCATCCTTCACGGCGGAATTTTGGGCGTCGCGCTCCTCCTGCCCTGCGTTGCGGGGGCAGAGCCAAACACGGGCAAGGGTCCCCGCACCTTCAATTGCGCGGGCGTCGAACGGACATGCGGCGCCTGGGGGGCGAAGGGCGGCAACACCTGCCGGACGTGCCAGCAGGCGCAGTGCAAGACGGAGAACGGCAAAGAGGTCATTGCGGGAAACAAGACCCAAACGGAGTGCTACGAGGGGCACGGGTCGCCTCCCAAGCGCAGCGGCGTCAAGAAGCCTAAGTTCGACCTGCCCAAGGCGACGACCGACGGTCTGAATCAGAAAAGGGCGCAGTAGCCGACGCGCGGCGCGCAGACCATCTGCTCCTTGGGATAAGGGTGCGCGGCTAGAGGGGCCGGATCGAAGTGATCAGCTCACCCTGGACCTTGCCCTCCTCCGGCACCCACGTCGTATCAACGTTTGTCATGCCCGCGCAGGCGGGCATCCAGTAGCCACCGGCCTTCGTGATCTCTGACGACACGGGCTACTGGATTGTCGGGATCATCAAGCTTGTGCTCGGGCCGGCGAAGCCGGTCCCGAGTGCCCGGCAATGACAAGGATAGAGGCGAGCCCACAAGCGCCAATCCTCACGCCTCAAGGGCGAACCCGGACCTGGTCCGGGCGCGTGTCTCGAAGGGTGTAGGCCTCATACTTCGGGACGGGCCTTTGGCCCTCCTCAGCATGAGGATACGCGCTATCTCCACTTTATCCCCGGCCTCCAAACCTCGCGTAGAGTCCGCCTCACTCCGTCCACTTGAAGGGCCACCTTGAGCGTGTTTGTTGCGCTCACGGCTTCGGCGATCTTGAGCGCGACATTGTTGCGCTACCGGCCTTCGGCCTACTTGAGCGCTCACGCCTTCCCGGCTTCGGTCGCCTGGGGCACCTCGATCAGCTTCCCCGACTTGACGTCGTAGATATAGCCGTAGATCGGCACGCCGGCGGGCACGAGCTTGTGTGCGCGGATGCGGGCGACGTCCGTGGTGACGCTCTCGGCCTGGTCCTTGATGGTCAGCCAGTCGATGCTGTCGCCGGCCGTCGAGCCGGGCCCCTGCCCGACATCTTTCCAACCGTCCGGCCCGATCTCGGCGGTGTCGAGGCTCTGCCTGAGCAGACCGCGCATGATCTCGTCGGTGAAAGTCTCCATGCCGCAATCGGTGTGGTGGACGACGAACCATTCCTTGGTGCCGAGCAGCTTGTGGGAGATGACGAGCGAGCGGATGGCGTCGTCGCTGGCGCGGCCGCCGGCATTGCGGATCACATGCGCGTCCCCTTCGGCGAGACCCGCGAACTTCGCGGGGTCCAGCCGCGCGTCCATGCAGGTGAGAATGGCAAAGCGGCGCGCCGGCGGCATGGGCAGGTTCGCCTTGTCGCCGAACGCGTTCGCATAGTTCTCGTTCGCCGCCAGCACCTCGTCGCGCACCTTGGTCATGATGTCTCTCCCTCATGCGTCTTGGCCTCTGTGGCCGCCTGAGTCTGGCACAGGGCACAAGCGCGCGTACAGGGGCGCCCACCGAAAACTTATCCCCGACCCTCAAACCGCGCGTAGACTCCGCCTCACTCCGTCCACTTGAAGGGGCGTTCTCGCGAGGCGTGCGTGTCAGCGGGACGGGGTGCGGCGCCTGCGGGCTTCCTATCGCAAGGAAGCACTCGGGCGGCATCGGAGCTCCCCCCGGGACCACTAGGAGTCCCCGCCAGGAGCTGGCTGAGAGTTGGTCTTTGCGCTACCGGCCTTTGGCCACCTTGAGCGCGATGTGCGCTCGGGCCTTTAGGCTAAGGCGCGAGGCCAAAGCAAAGCGGGGCCCGCTGCCGTATGGACGTCGCAAAATAGCGTGCGCTACCGGCCTTCGGCCACCTTGAGCGTGACATTGTTGCGCTACCGGCCTTCGGCCACCTTGAGCGCATGTGGCGCGCCGAGAGGCGCCCGCCGTGTCCGGCAACGGATGCGGAGCCATAGGACTGCGTCTTTCGGCGCGCCATCCCCCTCACACCTCGCGGGCGCGAACCCGGCGAGAGGCATTGTCATGCCCTGCGCGAAGGAAAGGAGCCACGCGTGAAACAGACCGCCACCCGGGAGAGCCGCTTACACAGGGAGCGCACCATGCGTTTCGGCGCGGACCGGATCTGCCTGTGGGTCCTCTGCGCCGATGCGGCCTGCCGGCGCGCACGCGCCTGCCGCGGCGACGTGCGCGCCTGCGCGGGGCTCATGGCCGCCTGGCTCGCGGCCATCGCAGACGAGCAGCGCGCGCGGCCGGACTTCGCCGCCATGGAAAGCCAGATCGAGACGGCGGCGGAGCTACGCGCCTATCGCGCCTGGCGACGTGCGTATCGAGCGCGGCGGTGATGATGCGCTCAAGGTGGCCAGAGGCCGGTAGCGCAAAAAAAGGTGTCCGCTCCGTGCCTGCGCGCTATTTCGCCGTCATGGTCTTGATGACGCCGACGATGAGCGTGAGCACGATGCCGCCGATGGCGCCGCCGGCCACGTCGCCGACCCAGCCCTCGACGATCGGCCCGATGGCCGACCCGATCAACTGGCCGGTAATGCCGCCGCCGATCGCGCCGGCGATCGCGTTGCCCACGGCCCCAAGCGAATATTGCTTGGCCGCGGCGCCCGCCGCGCTACCGCCAATCGCGCCCGATACAAGCTGAACGAGAAGCGCTGCGATATCCATGTGACTTTCCCCCCTCGGTTGCCTAATGCCCATATCTTAGGCGCAAAGCGAAGTCCGGCGCCAGCCAATCGGACGGCCGAAACCCCCTCACCGCGTCGTCAGGCGGCCGTAGATGCGGACCGCCATATAGGCGACGAGGCACAGCACGATGAGGCCGGCCAGCGCGATGAGCACGCCGAGCACCATCGGCTTCCAATCGGCCTCCGCCGCGCCGAGCATATCGAAGCCCCGCATGGCGACAACCGCGATCACGGCGAGGCCGACCGCAAGCAGGGTCGCGGCAACCACCGCCGCCCAGCGGCGGGTCTTGCGGCGGCGCTCCAGTTTGCCGCTGAACATGACGGGACGTGGCACGGCTGGTCTTCCCCGGTTGGTGCGTCATCCCGGCTGACGCGAAACGTTTCCCGGCCCGGCAATAGCACAAACTTTCTCGCTCGCCTCCGCCAAGCCGCCGCTATGATCGCCTCGAGCCTAGAGAAGGGCCGCAGAGAGGACCGACAGATATGAGCCAGAGCGGACCCGAAAGCACCCTGCAGGACAAGACCCTTCTCGTGCTGATCGTCGTGGTGTCGGCCGCCTTCGCGTGGATCCTGTGGCCGTTCTACGGGGCGATCCTGTGGGCGGTCATTCTGGCGACGGTGTTCGCGCCGGTGCATCGGCGGATCCGGGGCGCCATGCCGGACCGCCGCAACCTCGCGGCGCTGGTGACCCTGGGAATCATCGTGGGGATCGTGCTGTTGCCTCTGGCTCTGACGGCCGCATCCTTGGCCAGCGAGGCGACCAACCTCTACGAGGAGGTGCAGTCGGGCGAGCTCAATTTCGGAAAGTTGCTGCAGGAAATTCTGGATGCCCTCCCCGCCTGGGCCACCGGCATGCTCGACCAGATGGGCGTCACCAATGTCGGCGATATCCAGAAAGGCCTGACCGCGCTCCTCAAGGAAGGCAGCCAGTTCTTCGCCACCCAGGCCGTGGTCGTCGGCCAAGGCACGGCGAACTTCATCCTCAGCGTCTTCATCATGCTCTATCTGCTCTACTTCCTGCTGCGCGACGGTGGGGCGCTGTCCCGGCGCATCAAGGCGGCAGTTCCGCTGGACGGCGAGCAGAAGCGCGGGCTGTTCGAGAAGTTCACCGTCGTCGTGCGCGCCATGGTCAAGGGCACGATCCTGGTGGCCATCGTTCAAGGCGCGCTTGGCGGGTTGATCTTCTGGCTGCTCGGCATCCACGCGGCGGTGCTGTGGGGCGTGGTGATGGCGTTTCTGTCTTTGCTGCCGGCAGTGGGCGCCGCCGTGGTCTGGCTGCCGGTGGCGCTCTACCTCCTGGCGACGGGGTCGGTGTGGCAGGGCGTCGTCCTGATCGCGTTCGGCGCCGGTGTCATCGGGCTCGTGGACAATGTGCTGCGTCCCTATCTCGTCGGCAAGGACACCAGGATGCCGGATTACGTCGTGCTGATCTCCACGCTGGGCGGCATCGCGATCTTCGGTCTCAACGGCTTCGTCGTCGGTCCGCTGATCGCCGCCATGTTCATCGCCGTGTGGGACATCTCCTCGAGCGCAACGCCAGGTTCGCAAGGATCCGACGCGGCTCGTGATGGCTGATGCTGAAACTTATCCCCGGCCCGCGTGGCGGGGTTAGACTCCGCTCATCCCTCGTCTCCTGAGGACGCGTGGTTCGCAAACCGTCTGCTTCTTACGATCAGGGCTAGTCTCGGGATGAAGGCTAGTCTTGGGAGCTAGTCTTGGGAGCTACTCTTGGGAGACCGAAGCCGTGTCTGCGGTCTTGCAATCGCCGAACGCGGGCGCGTCGGAAATTTGCAGGCATGACGCCTGCACCGCCTCGCTGGGGCCGAGCGCCATAGGCAGCATGGCCGCCTTCTCGGTCACGCAGCCGGCAAGCGCGAGAGGCATCAAGGCGATCAGGAGCCATTTCGACATTGCTTTCCCCGTAGGCGATTGGGCTTGGCGGACCATCCCATAGAGATATTGCCGGCGCGGTTAATTGCAAGGGGTCCGTAAGCCTTCAGGATTTCCAGGCGCTCTCACATGACAGATGGCGCTTTTCGGCAGTTTTCTCTCCTGCCCTTCGCAGGTGCAACATCGTGACACATGCTGTGATGGCGCTTCCCAAGTTTTGCCACAAGTTGCCCCCGCTCAGGACAGAATTGGCCAGCATTAACCTCGCGGGCTCCGGGACAACCGGTGTCAATTTGAAATAGAGCGAGGTGTATCGATGAGTTTTGGGGGACGGAGCACGCGTGCATGCATGGTGATCTTGGGGCTTATATCGCTAATACAGCCGGCGCAGGCGGACATAACTCATGAGACACCGGCAGAAACCTCGCCAGAATCAGATCGCGAGAGCGAGCTGATCTGCCTTGCACGTGGGATCTATTTCGAGGCCCGTGGCGAGCCCATTCGGGGGAAGCTGGCCGTGGGCCGAGTGATCCTGAACCGCGTCGCGAGCAAGGCCTATCCGGATAGCGTCTGCGAGGTGGTCTATCAGAACAAGCACAAGCACAACCGCTGCCAGTTCTCGTTCGCCTGCGACGGCAAGCCCGACACGATCAAAGAGCGCGCCGAGTGGGGAGAGGTCCTGGTGCATGCCGCGTGGCTGATCGCAGACGGGGCCGAGACCGGCACGCCGGCCCGCGTGCGCTACGCCACGCACTACCACGCCGACTATGTCAGCCCGGGTTGGTCCCGAGTCTTGGTGCTGACCGCCCGGATCGGCCACCACCTCTTCTATTACGACCCGACGGCCTAGGCGCTAGGCGCTAGGCAGCGATCCCTTTGATGATCTTCACGATCACCAGCAGGATCACGGCACCGATGAAGGCAGTAATGATCGCGCCCAGGATACCGCCGCCGAGCGTGAGGGCGATGCCGAAGAACGGAAACAGGAAGCCCGCGAGCAGCGCCCCCAAAATGCCGACGACGATATCGCCGATCAGGCCGAAGCCCGTTCCTTGAACGACCAGGCCGGCGAGCCAGCCGGCGATGGCCCCGACCGCAAGCGCGATGATGAGTGCTGTCAGCATTGCTTCCCCCCTCCGTTGTCTTGTCGCTTACTCTAACATGAGTCTCTGCTTGTCCCGGCCGGTCGTTTGCGATGGACTTTGGCGCCCTGCCCGGATTAGATCGAGGCTCAGTAACAGCGTCGTAGGTTGGGGAGTTCACGCATGATCAGAACGATATTGGCGGGTTCAGTGCTCGCGGCCGTGATCCTGTTCACCGGGCAGCCGGCCAAGGCCGAGTGGCTGTGCGGAGCGGACCGCTGCGTCTGGGTCAGCTGGGATGTCGATGAGCCCGCCTTCGCCGAGGCCTGGGGCCCGCCGGTCAGACCCAGCTGCTTTTGGAAACAAGGCATCTTCGGCCGCTGGAAGATGGTCTGCCCGCGCTGATTACGTCGTGGGGCGCTATCTCGCTCCGCGGTCGGAGACGAGATCCAGCCAGCGATTTAGAACCTGCTTGCAGGCTTCCGCGAACGCGGGCAGCGCGGCGCGGCTCTCCTCGATGATGGACTCGGCATCGAAGCCGTTCGACGCCATGTAGCCGGCATTGTTCCGGCACATCAATTCGACCAGCTTCTGATCGACCTCGGCGTGATACTGGAAGCCGTAGACGCCTGTGCCGTGGCGGAACAGCTGGCAGGCCGTCATCGCCGATGAGGCGAGGTTGACGGCGCCCGGCACGTCTTCGATGCGATCCCCGTGGAAGTGATAAGCGAGGAGCGTCTTGGGATGGCCCTGCAGGATCGCGTCGCCCGCCGCGGCGTCGGTCAATTCCAGGTCGTACCAGCCGATCTCCTTTTGCGCGCCCGGCACCACCTCGCCGCCTAACGCGCGCGCCAGGATCTGCGCCCCAAGGCAAAATCCGGCGATGGGCTTGCCCGCCTCCATGAACTCCCGGCACAGCGCGATCTCGTGCGTGAGATACGGGTATTCATCCGTCTCGTAAGCGCTCTGCGCGCCGCCGAGCACCACCAGCGCGCTGTAAGCGTCGTTGGCGAGCTGGGCGTAATCGGTGTCATAGCCGAACACCGTTTCCTGCTTGAGGCCGCGCTCGGCGATCAGCGTCGACAGCTGGCCCGCGCCTTCCTTGGCATCGTTCTGAATGATGAGAACCGGATTCATGCGGGAGTTCCTGTCGACCGGTTACGGCTTCAGCACCAGCGGCAATATCGTGCGGCCAGGCGGGAAGCCCTCACCGTCCGAGACATCCTCCTCGAACACTTCGAGATGACCGACCTGAGCACCCTCCACGCTGTACGGCACAGAGAAGGAGAACGCGCCGGGCCCGTCGACCCCCCCGCCTTGCGTGTGGCCGCTGGCAATTACCGAGCCGTCACGGCCGACAAGCTTCCACTCAACACTGCCTTCGAAGGTGCGCGAACAACCCGTAACGGCGAACCCGTTCTCGACGCGATCGCCGGCCTGTGGCGCCGTGGTGATAACGAAGGCCGCCTCGTCGAGGGCGCCATCGTCTTTGGTACAATTATCGGTCTCTTCGCCCTCGACCCACGACCCCAGGGCTATCGCCGGCTGCGCCGGCATGATGAGCGCAAGGGTTGAGAGCGCAAAGACAGCGCAAGCGGTCCTGCCTAGCGACGGATGTTTCATAGCCTCCTCCAAGCGGTCATGCCTTCAGGCTACGACGGCCAATTTCGCGTGACAACGTCTCAAGGGTGAACTGCAGAAAGCAGCCTTGCGGAGGCTCGGTCACCCCGCCATGCTCGTGATTCCAGCGCAAATGGGGGACGCCACCATGGCTGAGACACCAACGGTCGAACGGACGGCGCTTTCGCCGGCGTCCTGTTTCACGCTCCTGGCGCTCGTCTTGCTCGGCACGCGTTTCGTCCAGGGGTTCATCTTCTGGGGCGGGGCGAGCCGGCGGCTCATCTACGATGTCCACGAAGTCGACGCGGTCAAGTTCGCCGTCAAGCTCGACTTCGACTCGGCCGGTTTTGTCGCCAACAAGCTGACCCATGCCCTGCCCGGCTCACTGTGGGTTCAAGCACCGCTCGAATGGATGCTGCAGCATCCGAGCCTGATCATCGTTTCGGTCTGGGTGTGGACTTTCACCGAGCTCGCCGTTGGCCTCGGCCTGATCTTTGGGCTGGCGACCCGTCTCGCCGCCCTGGTCAGCATCGGCCTCAATATCGCGCTGATGCTGATCTTCGGATGGATGGGATCGACCTGTCTGGACGAATGGACCATGGCCGTGTCCGGCGTCGCTATGAGCAGCGCGGTGTTCCTCGCCGGCGGCGGCGCTTGGTCGCTCGACAGCCTGATTGGACGCACCGAATGGGCGGAGCGCAATGGCTGGGCGGCTTGGGCGTTCAGCGGGTCGCTTCCACCGGCAAGCATCAAGCCGCTAGGCCTGTTCCTCGCTGCCGTGGCGGTGGTGTTCACCGTCGGGAGCTACGGCATCCTGTTCGGCGCGGTGGTATCGCCGCTGCATGCGCGGGTCGATTTCCATCGCCACGACGTCGTGCTGTCCGAGGTGGCCGTCTCGGCGGACGGCGCGGTCACCTTCGAGGCCTATGTCGATGCCGGTCCCGATACGGGCGCCGCCTATATCATCGCCGCCCGGCTGGTCGATAAGTCCGGCGCGACCGTGGCCGAATGGAACGGGACAACGCTCGCCGCCTTGCCGCCAACGGCCATCCACAACGTCTACCCCTATGTCTGGGCATCGCACTTCAAGACCGAGAAGATCGGCTTCAGCGGGCAGACCGGCGCGCGTGCGACAATCACCCTACCTCCGCCCGAGGTGACGACTGCCGGAGGCGGCATGCCGCATGAGATCATCCTTGAGGCGATCAACGGGATTACGTGGCAGGCCAAGACGCAGCCGAGATAATCCGGTCGAGCCCGAGGGTGAGTGCGCCCGCCTCAGCGTTCGAGGACGGCGGTGAGAAACGTGAGTGCCTTGGCATGGATACCGGGCGCTTCGCTCTCGCGGGGCCCCGCGATGCAGAGCACCCCGCCTCCCCTCGCCTTGAGCCAGGCGCGGGCCTGGGCCAGCGCATCGGGCGTGTCGATGTCGACGACGATATGCGGCCTGTCAAGCTTCTCGGCGCATCGAAGGGCGAGCGCCGTTCCCTTTGACCCGGCAAGACCAGCGGCGTCCGTGAGCACCAGGAGCGCATCGGCGTCGCGCACGTTCCATTCGGTGCGCTGGTCGGGTGATGCTTCGGGCGTTTCGCGCAAATTTGGATAGCGCCCACGCACGCCGGGGGGCGCCGAGCAATCCTCGGCCCATCCGCCTTTCGGGCACCAGCCGCCATAGACGATGCCGGCCTCGACGGCAGCATCGAGCGCGGCGCGGTCGACGCCGGTCTGCCCGCCGGAGACGATCTTCACCATGGCGTGCCGGTCACCTTGCCCCAGCGTTCTTCGTCAGGCCTCGGGCTTGCGCCGGTTCGGCATCAGGCCCGGGCTGCCTACGCGGCGCGCCGGCTATTGCCCGGGTCAGGCTTGTGGAGGGGCTCCGGCGGCGTACCGTCTTTGCCGCCAGGCCCCAGCATTTTCCAGTTCTTGTAGAAGATTCGATTGAAGCGCTCGGCGATCAGCGACACACCGGAGATGAAAACTGCCAGGAGTCCGGGAAACGGCGTCGGGCGCATGATGTCCATGAACACGGCGTAGCGGCGCGCGTCGTGCTCGTTGACCGACCGATGGATTAGCGTGTCGTCGAAGATGTAGAGCGGGTTCTGGTGCCAGTAGTGCTTCTCCCAGCCGCACTGAATGTAGACCTTGTCGGTCTCGACCGGCGTGAGATTGTAGAGCACGCGCAAAGTGAGGCGGAGCGGGCCGTAATGGAACGACGTCGATTCCTTACCGGAGAACACCGACACGGCGATGGTCTTGATGTAGCGGAAGTCCTTTTTGAACTCCTCGATCGCGTGCGGCTTCTCGGTGCCGTACCACGTGTAGACAAACATGCCGCGCCGCCCCTCGCCGAAGGCGCGATCCACGTCGGCGACGATCTCGTCCTTGCGGCTGCGGAAAACGTCGAGAACAGAATCGACCTCGGCGCGCCATTCGGGTGGCAGATCCTCGAGCTGGTAGACGCCCTTGTTGCGATAGCAGAACACGTCAACCAACAGATTGAACGGCGACAGCAGCCAGGTCGGTATGCCGTTGCCGAGGAAATAGCGCTGGAACACCAGCGCGTCGCGGCGCTTGTTGCGCAGGACGTCGAGGAGCCCCGTGATCACGTAGAAGATCATGAGGATGGGCACGAAGAAGAGGCCGGCGGCGAGAACCACCGCTCCGATTGCGACCCTTCTTATCGACTTGACTGTTGCCCGTTCCATCGGTGCCCTGATTCCCTCAATAGACGGCCCAGTCTAGCATCCGAAACGACGATGCCGCCCCTGTGACACGTCGCCGTAAGGGCGTCAGCCCTGTCAGCGAGAGCTTATTCTAGCGCAAAAGGTGGCGGGAATGGACAAGTTGCCCCCGGCTTGCGCTCCCCAACGGAACAGGCATCATAGTGGATAGGGGGGACCGCCATGCCGCCACTGAAAATGCTGATCCTGGGATTTGCCGCCGGGTTCATTGCCACGCTGATCTTCCATCAGGGGCTGTGGTACGTGTTCAACCATACCGGGGTCATCCCGCCGGACCGCCCCGCGTGGCCGGTCGACCCCATTCCTCCGTTCGGCGTTCCCGCGGTGCTGTCCAAGGCTTTCTGGGGCGGTCTGTGGGGCCTCGTGCTGACGGCGATGCTCGCGCATCTGAGCGGCGCAAGCTACTGGGCGGCGTGGATCGTGGTCGGCGCCGTGGCGCTGACGGCGGTCGCCTTCTTCGTGGTGCCGCCTCTAAAGGGCGAGCCCATGCAGGCGAAGGGGCCGCGTATCCTGATCGGGCTTGCGGTGAACGGCGCCTGGGGGTTCGGCACTGCCTTGTTCTTGCGGTTGTTCGGCGACGTCCGACATTGATGTCCGTGCGTGGCCCGGTGCCATCCCAGCGCGGGTGGGCGCCACTCATCTTTGATCAAGCCTTTACGGCCACTATCGCAGGGTTCGCATCCTTACCAAATGCAAGGGCCGCATGACCGCCGCCGACATCCCGAAGACCAAGCCGGCCGGCAGCTCGGCCAAGAAACCGCCGGCGCCGCCTCCCGCCAAGGCGGAAGAGACGGAGGCCGCGCCGACGTCTTATCGTGTGCGCCTGGAGCGGCTCTATAACGGCCGCAGCGTTGCCGCTCACCGCTTCCGTTATTCGCTCCTGGCCTTCGACATCCTGACCATTCTTTTCATCGTCGGAACGTCGTTCATCCCGCGCGAGCCGTGGATCGAATGGCTCGATTTGATTTTCGGCATCGTCATCCTGGCCGAGTTCTGCACGCGCATTTACGTCAGTCCTCATCCCGCGCGCGAGTTCGCCCATCCGGCCACCTGGGCCGATATGGTGGCGATCGTCTCCTTCCTCGCGCCTGTGGCGGGCGAAGGCCTGGGCTTCTTGCGCATCCTGCGCACACTGCGGCTGCTGCACACTTACCAAGTCGTCGCGCGCCTGCGGACCGAAAGCTCCTTCTTCCGCCGCAACGAAGAGGCCATCACCGCCGTGCTCAATCTCGGCGTGTTCCTCTTCATTATGACGGGCATCGTCTACGAGACGCAGCATTGGCGGAATCCGGCCATCGCCAATTATATCGATGCGCTCTATTTCACGGTCGCGGCGCTGACCACGACAGGCTTTGGCGACATTACCTTGCAGGGCGAGCTCGGCCGTCTCATCGCCGTGGTCATCATGATTTTTGGCGTGACCCTGTTCTTGCGGCTCCTGCAGACACTGCTCCGTCCGCACAAAGTGCGCTTCGCCTGCCCCAGTTGCGGCCTGCAGCGCCACGAGATCGATGCGGTCCATTGCAAGGCCTGTGGCACGCGGCTCAACATTCCCGACGAAGGTCGGTTCTAGCCCCACGAGCCTCAAGGACGTCCAATGGCCGGGAAGACGCCGAAGCGCTGGTCGCATGACGTGACGGAGCACTCCCACGCGCTCGATCTCAGGAAGGGCGTGTTCACGCTTGAGGACCCGAAAGAGATCGCGGCGTCCTTGAAGCGCTCGGCCGAAGCAAGCAAGCGCCGCAAGGCCGACCCGTTCCGGTCGGCCATGTCCATGCTGGTGTTCTATATCAACCGGGCGGGCAAAAACCTGTCCGAAGAAGACCGCGCCCGGCTTGAGCAAGCGAAGGATGAGCTCCGCAAGGCCTTCGGGCGAGCGCCCGCGAAATAGACGCGCGCGTGGGCCCTTTAGACCTTCTCGGCCTTGACCAGGCTCAGGACCTCGCCGACGCCGTGCTCGGCGTGCTGCGAAAAGGTTGAGAGCACCGCGTCGAAGGTGGCCTCCTCGGCATGGGCGCTGCCACGCTCGGTCTGCAACTGCTCGAACACACCGCGATAGTCGGTGTAGCCCTGGAGCTCCTCCCTGCGCTGCCACCAGAAGTCGCCGACGACGAAGAACCTGATCCACGAGAATAGGCAGTCGGTCCAATCCTCCAGATAAGCCCCGAGATGGATGCTCGGGCTACACAACGCGACCGTGCCGTCGTCCGCGCCGGAATCGATCCCGACGAGCCGGCCGTCGAGGAAGTGATACTCAGGGCATTCGAGGAAGACGAAGCTCATGCGGTCGGCGTCGGGATAACGCCCGCGCGGGTCGAACAGCTTGAAGTCGAGGCCCCGCAATCGAACCTCATCGAGGGCAATGAGCGGCGTGCCCTGCCCTTCGACCACGGTCAGCCCGGCCTCGCGCGCCCGGGTGATCAGCGTCTCGGGATGCGCGCCGATGTCGCTCGAAATCAGGATTCGGCCCGAGAGCGTCTCATCGACGGTCTTGATATTGGCGCGGTGTGGGGCGTGTAGGCCCGGCTCGTCGCGGACGAGGCTCAAGGCGAAGGGGCGCTCGCCCTGGCGCAGATAGTCATCGCTCAAGCTGGCAAGGCGATGCAGATAGCCCAGCAAGCGGTAGCGAATCCGCGGGTCGCGGCAATTGCCTTTCCAAACGACATCGACGGAGGGCATGGGCTTTACAACGTCCTCCGTAAAAGCGCGGGACCAAGAAGAAGGCGGCACCTTGCCGATGTCCGTGAGCCCGCGCAAGCGGCTCCCGAAAACAGGGTTGCCCCAAGGTTCACCCGAAAGAATAAACGGCGTGGCCCCGGAAGAGGCCACGCCGTCGACCGGCAATGCAAGCTCCGGGCCTAGGGGGCCCCGGAGCCGTGCAACGCCTTGTCCTTAGGCCTTCGCGTAGCCCGCCAGCATGCCAGCGATCTTCTCGGACACCCAGCCGAAGATGGCGCCGACGATCATCGACAGGATGATGACGACGACAGGGTTGGCCATGGACGCCGCGGTCAGATTGCCCGCCCCGTTGCCGAGCAGGGTCAGCGCCACCACGGAGGCGAAGCCATAGACCTGCGCCGGAATGGCGGAGAAGATCGGGATATTGGCGAGCAGCACCATCACCGCAACGCCGACGCCGACGCAGATGCCGGCCCATATCGGCAGGCCAAGGCTGTCGCCGACGCCCGTCTGGGTCGCGACCCAAAGCGTAATGCCGGCAATGACGGCGCCGGCGATATTCCCAAGAATGGCCGATTGCAGACCGCTCTCACTGCCACCGCAGTGGAAGAAGCATCCCCAGGCGATAAAGGCGGCCCAAATCGCCAGCGCCCCACCAAGCGGCCCTAGGAACAGCCACGTGGCAATGGCGCCAAGCACACCAACGCTGATTGCAAGTGCAGTATTCGCAGACATCTCACCCCCCTTTTTGAAAAAGAGAGCGGGCGGATGCCGCCATCTACCGGCAATCCACCGGCTCACTGAATGGAAGCCTATTTGTTGTCTCGTCGACTCGGCTTCCGGCGCGACTATAGGCCAAAGTGGCCCCAGACTGAACAAGGATTAGTCTTTTGCCCAACAAATAGACTTTTGATCGAAACGCGCCGCAGTTGGCGCAGCAGCCTGTTCCACTTGAAACTTCAGGCCACGCAGGCCTAGGTACGGCCATGCCGGAAACGATAGCGGACAGGGTTCATGTGATCGGCGGCGGCCTTGCGGGCAGCGAGGCGGCCTGGCAACTCGCGCAAAGTGGCGCCGCGGTCGAACTGCACGAGATGCGCCCTGTCAGGGGAACCGAGGCGCATCAGACCGACGCGCTCGCCGAACTCGTATGCTCAAACTCCTTCCGCTCCAATGAGTGGGAGACCAATGCCGTCGGCCTGCTGCACGAGGAGATGCGCCGCGCCGGGTCGCTGATCATGGTGGCGGCCGACAAGCACAAGCTGCCGGCCGGCGGCGCGCTCGCCGTCGACCGCGAAGGCTTTGCCGCGGAGGTGACGGCGGCGCTGAGCGCGCACCCCCTGATCGAGATCAGCCGGGGTGAAGTCGCCAGCCTGCCCTCCGCCGACTGGCAAAGCGTCATCGTGGCGACCGGCCCCCTCACCTCGCCGGCGCTCGCGCAAGCCATCCAGTCGCTCACCGGCGAGACCGAGCTCGCCTTCTTCGATGCCATCGCGCCCATCGTGCATTTCGACTCGATCGACATGGACATTTGCTGGCGCCAGTCGCGCTACGATAAGGTGGGCCCGAGCGGCAGCGGCGCCGACTACATCAACTGTCCCCTCGACAAAGACCAATACGAGGCGCTCATCGACGCGCTGCTCGCCGCCGAGAAGACAACGTTCAAAGACTTCGAGAAGACGCCCTATTTCGAGGGCTGCCTCCCCATCGAGGTGATGGCGGAACGTGGCCGTGAGACGTTGCGCTATGGCCCGATGAAGCCGGTCGGCCTCACGGACCCGCACCGGCCAGAGCAAAAGCCTTGCGCCGTGGTGCAGCTGCGCCAGGACAACGCGCTCGGCACATTGTGGAACATGGTCGGCTTCCAGACCAAGCTGAAGCATGGCGAGCAGGCGCGCGTGTTCCGGATGATCCCGGGGCTCGCGGGGGCCGAATTCGCGCGCCTCGGCGGCCTCCATCGCAACACCTTTCTCAACAGCCCGAAACTCCTCGACGCGAGCCTTCGCCTGAAGGCGGATCCGCGCTTGCGCTTCGCCGGACAAATCACCGGCGTCGAGGGCTATGTGGAGTCCGCCGCGATCGGGCTCATCGCCGGCCGCTTCGCCGCCGCCGAGGCATCGGGCGCCGGCATCTCGCCGCCGCCGCCGACCACCGCGCTCGGCGCGCTGCTGGCCCACATCACCGGCGGGCATCTGAGCGCCGACGGCGAAGGCGCCGCGCGGAGCTTCCAGCCGATGAACGTGAATTTCGGGCTGTTCCCGCCGATCTCCGTGCCGCGCCAGCCACGCGCCCCCAAGAGTTCAAAGGGCCCGCGTAGCGGCAAGTCGTTCGAGCGGAAACGCGCGATGGCCGCCCGGGCGCTCGCCGATCTCGATTCTTGGCTGTCGGCCCCGGCCTCCGTCGCGGCCGAATAGGCGCGAGCGCCTAGCTAGGTTGACTTGCTAGCGCGACCTCATAAGGCGCCACAGCCGGTAAAGCGGATTGATCGTGGCGATCTCCCGCAAAGGATCGCCGAGTTTCGCCAACGCGGCGAGATAGGGCTCGACCAGGCTGAGCGGCAGGAAGGCTGTGCGGCCGGCCTCGTCGATGCCGGTCCCGGTCAGGCCCTCGCCAAAAAGATGGAACTCCGCCTCGCGCAACGCCTCGCGCGCGCTGTCCCGCATCTCCGCGAGCAGCGCCTCAAAGCCCGCGCTCGTCTCGCCGGCGAAGATCTCTTGGGAGGAGGTGCCGTGACGGAGAAGCGCATCCTCGGCCAGATAGGTGCGGCCCTTGGCGGCAAGCGTGGGGAGGCTCCGCATCACGCGCACCAGCCCGTAGGCGCGGCCCGCGGTTTCCGCCACGAGATCGCGGTTCTCACCTTGGGCGCCCACGATCTCCCCCGCGAGGGCAAAGAGGCCGCCCGTCGTGTCGAACAGATAGGCGTCGAGCGTGCGCGCGTCCGCCATGACCGTCTCGCCAACGTCGAAGCTGCGCGCATCGATGAGGGCGGCGATACGCTCCCGCGACAGCGCCCGTCGCGCGAGTACGTCCCCGAAGGCATCGGCCACCGGATGGCCGCTGGTCTCGCCCGCGGCCGCCTGCTCGATGGCCTCGCGCCACCATTGCAGGCGGATGTCGCCGAGCCCCGGCTCCGTCACCTGATCGGCGATGCGGGCCAACTCGGCATTGAAGGCATAGAGGGCGAAGAGGTCGTCACGCGCTTGCCGCGGCGCGAACAGAGCGGCAAGGGTGCGGTCCGGGTCGGCGGCTCGCGCAATGCGTCTCACCGCCTCTCGTCGCCCGGCCTCATTCAAGGCGTGACCTCACGGAAGCATTATGCGCCGGCGGCAGCCCCTGCCCGGCCCTTGGTTTGATCCTTGGCGGACTCGGAGCTCACGCTGAAGGCGTCGCGCCGCACGCCGAGGATCAGCTGCATGGGCGAGGCCACGAAGATCGACGAGTAGGCGCCGATGACGATGCCGAAGCACATGGCGACGGCAAAGCCGTAGATCGCCTCGCCGCCGAAGAACAGGAAGGGCATCATGGCAAGGAACGTCGTCACGTGCGTCAACACGGCCCGCGACAGCATCTCGTTGATGGAGCGATCGAGCAGCTGCACCAACGGCATCCGCTTATACTTGCGCAAGTTCTCCCTGATCCGGTCGAAGATGACGACCTTGTCGTTCAGGGAGTAGCCGATGATGGTGAGGATCGCGGCGATGCTCGACACGTTGAACTCGAGCTGGAGCAAGGCGTAAAGCCCGATGGTGGCGGTGATGTCGTGGACGAGCGAAGCGATGGCCGCCACGGCGAACTGCCACTCGAAGCGGAACCACACATAGATCATGATGCCGAGCATGGCGACGACCACGGCGACCG
>Ga0307378_10005878_pt1 | contig 16948 bp, 19 predicted proteins | sample UN1MG_FD_202238 | JGI IMG/M metagenome (GOLD analysis project Ga0307378, IMG submission 202238) | Soil microbial communities from Risofladan, Vaasa, Finland - UN-1 | ecosystem: Environmental > Terrestrial > Soil > Coastal area > Acid sulfate soil | place: Finland: Risofladan, Vaasa | collected... | reverse complement strand
AGTTCGATGATATACGTGTCCTCGGTGGAATATTCAAAGGGAATCAGCCTGACCTCATCGGCGGACTCCTTGACTTCGGCAATGTATTTCGTTCCAGGTCTTCGTTGTACCGGACCCTGCGCCCTTACCAGCATATTCTGTAATGTACGAGCGCCCTTGTCATACGATACAAAGTCTGCACGGGAGTTCATCAGCGGCGACATTTCACCCGCGTTGAAACTATTCAGGTGCGACATCTGCTTGACGGTAGCACCAATGCCCACAGTCAGTAGCATTGAAATGATGGGTATTACCCACGGTCGTTTCATCCTGACCTCCGCTCAAATACAGTCTTGGGCCGTGCAATGTAAGTCTTTCCCTGCTGCACAGACCAACATGCAGGCTTATGTAGAGTCTCATACTCCTCAAGCAAACGTCTCCGCCGCTCGTAGTCTTTAGAATCAAGAGCCATCTCTGCGGCCAATCTACAGGCAAAGGCGTTCTTGAACTCTTCCGGGTAATATGCAGGCTCATCCGCAAAGGCAGCTTGAACGTAACCCGAATACTTGATATAAGCACTGTCGCCGTCGTCGTTGCTGAAGTCGTTACTTCCCAGCATCCAAGCGGTGTTAGCGGTCAGGTATGCAACTTCTTCCGCCCACTGTGCGCCAAGGCTTGCATCTTCGTCACTGTACAACGTCCAGTTTCCGTCGCCGTCGTCGTCAGGCGGCTGGCCGTCATCCGTATCGTCAGCCGACAGGTGGGCGGTGCTACAGTAATACGCATAGCCGTCCGTACCGACTACAACGTGAGAGTAGTTCCTGAAGAACAATACTTCCGAATCAAACTGTTTCTTGCGGTTTCCTTCGGCCACCTGCGCTCGGAAAGCCAGGAAGTCAGCGGGTAGTTCAAAGAGATAGCTCCACCCTCCCGATTCCATATTGACAAGTCGTTCCTGCCCGAGGTCGGCGTACCTGATGGCAAAGTCAGGATTGATTTGTTCGATTACCTGCTTGAGAACCGTCTCGTACAGGAAACAGACAAGTCTTTTATCTGCGCTGTTGGCCTCACTCACCGTAGTGTAGTCGGCGAATTCGGTGTCATCGATGGTAGAAAACAACAGACCGGAATTAGTAGTCTTTCCGGCATTGAGAATCATTATAGCCCTATTGGCTAAATGTCTTTTTTCAGGATTGTCCGCCATTGCAAACTCCTATCGTGTAGCGTTAATTCCTAGAGCACTATTTCTTGTACCATCTATATAAATTGCCGGATATGTCATCCCGTCCATCTTGTTCCAGATTAGTATGTCTGTGTATCCGATAGACCATATCCATACCGGGTCCGAAGCCGCCGGGGTGAATCCGAATGGAAGATTTACTTCCACCTCGAAGTCGTCGTTCCACATGGTAATGATTCTCGATTCGTAATGAGAGTCCGTAACATCCTGAATGGTTATGATACATCCTTCATAGACGTCGTTGGCGTCCATGCCGTCTGTAAGGGTGAAAGTGTTGGCGTCGTTGGGAGTGTCGATATCAGTCACTTCCAGAAACAACCTGTCCACTACGGCTTGTATGGCGTCTATCAGAAGGTCGAGCCTTCCACCGTCGGCCCAGTCTGTTTGAAGCTCGTTAGAGTCTGCAAATACTAAAGTCAAGTTCGGGTCGAGTCCGCCCACTTCACCCCCAAACGACGTCTCAGTTGTATGCCCTGCGATAGCTTCGTCCCATACTTGGTCGGCTATGGTATCGACGTTCATCGGGCCGGTACTCCATACTTGACCCGTCCAGTATCCGTATTCCTTAAAGACCGCCGGGTCGGTATCAGCCGGAACCCCGCCTATCTGCTGGTGGGTAACGAGCCAATAATACCCCGCCGAAATATTAGTGTCCATCGTACCTACAAACATATCACCAGACTTATCCACCATAGCAATATCGTAATCATCGGCGTCGTTGGCGTCCTTTCCCCATACCTCAAACTGCTGGTCAACTACATGCCACACATTCCCGTCAGCCTCTCTCACACAGGCCCAGCATGTAGTAGCGTCGGAAAACGTGCATATCTCATTTGCCCCATAAGCCGGAATAGCACAAAGTAAGAGTACGACATATTTTATCTTCTCGCGTCTAAGCATATCGGTATCTCTTGATTCCATCGCAACGCTTTGGATGTGATTAAGTTAATAAATTGCCCACCAGCAGCAGATTCACCTAACTCATACGGCCCGATAGACCATGTGGACGTTCGTGCTGCATCCAGGATATCATCAGAATAGACACCGCTCGACGGATCGTCCGTGCCGTTGTCGATTTGGTTAGAACCCTCCAGTGGTTGAAAGTTGCCCGTAGTCAAATCAGCATACTCGATTGTCCAGTCAAAGTCTATCAACGCCTGAAAACTAAAACTCTGTGCAGCATTCTCAGAATACGCTGTCTCGTTATCGACAGTCATGGTATCGGAGGCACTCCAGAACATACCACTTCCGCCACTCGATGTGTACGCTGCAGCGCCACTGGCCCAGTAGACACCGAGCAAGTCACCACTTTCCACGTCAATATCAAGGCCGGTATAAGCAGTTGGGCCTGCTGGCACAGTACCAATAGTCTCTGTGTCACGACATTTATACGTAGTACCACTGACAAGGTAGAATGTCCCCACCTTACAGCCCGACAGATCGGTATGGGTCCACATTCGTACCGCAGTTATCTTTCCGGCTACTGCCGCCGGGCTCTCCTGCAAAAGAATGGTATACGGGCCGTACAATGCGGACGGGCGACTTATTGGGTCAGACCCCATTGTCCCCGTGGATCCTGATGCGGGTGTTTGCGCGTTAGTTCCAACGCCCTGCAAGCTCAGGCAATAATCGACAGTAATGATCCCATCCACAGCAATTGCGCAATCCACTATTGTAGTATTTGTCGCGGTAAACGTACCGAGAAGATATCGGCTTAGCGCAATTGGCATATTATATGCAAGTGAATTATACACATTGAAATTTCCACTTGTCATTGAGCTACATCGGTAGGCATACCCGCGGACTGCGCCGTCACCCCATACATAAGTATTATAAATGGTCCAGACGCCACTGGTACCCGCTATTACCCCATAAGCAGCACCCCCGCTATCACCTGTCAGTTTTATGCGACAAGAATCAATGTAGACGCGACACGCGGCGTCAAAGGAGCCGCCACCAGTAATCGCATACCTACTCCCTGATGTAGCAATAATACCAACTTGAAGGTCCTTGAGATATACGTGCGTGTTTGCACCGGCTATCACTATGCTATTGTCGTTTGTTTTTACAAGTCGATAAACCGAATCAGACCATATACCATCGGCGGGTGCGTCGGTCTGGATAATCTCGATGTAGTTGTCGTAGTTCGTCGTATCGCACGTCCATCCTGAGTCGATTGACACGCTATTGATATCTGCCGTTCCTGCTGACGCACTTACATAGACGGTGAAGTAGTCGCCAGCGCCGTCGGTGAGGTCTTGCTCCTCTGCTTGCATGCAGTCGTTAAGGCAGTCGTAAGCCCTGGCTTCCGTCGTACCGTCCTGGTCTGCTGTGGCTGCGGCCGTGTCGGTATCGACGTAACGGATAATCTGTGCCCCGTTACACACGGATACCAAGCACATAAGCAATGCAAGTTTCTTCAACATAATTACCTCCTTATCCAGCCGGTTCATAATACTGCACATCAATCTGCACCCATCCCACATCTGTAGTAGGCAGGTCCAACATGATTATCTGCCCCGCCGCTATCGTGGCATACGTGATAGCGTCCTCAGTGACCTCGCCCGTTGTGTCGGCGGTGTACGCCACTGCGTCAATGGTCGGATTAGCACCATTGATGGTATCGAAGTCGTCCCAGTTCTCTACGTTGATTGTGTAGGATGTATTCTCTGAAACCACCATTGTAATCTCAGTGATAACTATCCCGTGCGGAAATTCAGACGCCTTGATATGCTTGAGTGGCCAGTAGTCAATTTCACCCTGCAAGTCGTCAGGCATTGCCAACGTCGCCGAAAAAGACTTAACCAACTTGCCCACAACAACATCCGTAGCTGACGCAAGTTCGGCGTGAGCGCTGCCGTGCTGCACTACCAGAGTACCATCGGTGAAATCAATCTCAACACCGCCATCGACTGCGGGTACTGCCGGAGACGCCTGCGGAATTACCAAGTCGGTCGGGATAAACGCACCGCTGGTAGTTACGGTTCCGTCCGTAGCGAGAACGAGCTGGTCGTTATTCATCACGCCGTTGTTCAAAACACTCAGCTCGGCACGCGAGTCTTCATCCCCGTCCGTCCACGTAGACGTTGCCGTAGTAACCAATTGGAATGCTATCTCATCGGCGCTCGCCGTATCATCATCGCCGTAGATTTCCAGCGTTCCTATAATGGTGGTATCGACAATCGGAAAGTCGTCCACCTGCTGCTGGATTTGCAGTATCGCGGTGTGTATCTGGATAATGTCGCCGGCGAGGTCCTTGAACTTAATACCACCCTTGCCACTGCCAAGACTTGGCCCGCCGCCGTCTGCAACTACTGGTGCGGTATCTGCAATCCACGCAGAGCCACTCCAATAGAGCATATCACCTGCCGTCCCCCCCGCCACCAAATCGGCAAGAGCAACCACACCGGCGTCGATAGTGATAACACCGGCAGTGCTTATGGTAATATCACCGTAGTCGCCGGCTGCAAGCTCAGATGCAGCTACTACATTTGGGTCCAGACTTGCGACATTAGAGGTAATCGTGAAGTCGCCCCAATCACCGTCGGCCATCATGGACACGGACAGTGTGTCAGCGTCAATCGTAGCCGAGTTGCTCGATATTGTGAATCCGCCCCAGTCGCCATCAGCTACGTCGTCTATCAATATTGAGTCGTCGGCCAAAGCGCCAATTGGGATGGCACCACCGACTGAAGGGAACTCGTAGTTTCGCCGAAAGGTCTGAGCATAGCAGATACTCACTAGCATAATCGGCAGTATGAAAATCCATTTGTGTCTCATAATATCCCCTAATGGAACGTGCAGAAATCAGCCCCAGCCTTCGCACACTCAGCCCCACCGCCGCCGATATCGCGGATAATCACTTTGAATATCCCGTTCTCGCAGGTGTCGAATGTGAGTTCCGCAATACCGCCGCCGCTGACAATAGCATCGGGCGCACCGTTGGATACCGCGAGCGTCTTAGTCCACGCCTGGGCTGTTATCACTATCGTATCACAGTAGAATTCAGTTGTTTCGCCTGTTTCAGTCAGTCCGGTAGTAGCCGTACCATTAGCCACAAAGCGGGCCGGACTTCCTACGTGCTTGTACGACCATAAAGTCCACGCCAAGGTCTTGTTCTCCGCGGCAGTGCCCTTGAACCTGATTTGCATAGCGCCCAGTTGGTCCCAGTGAAGAAACACCGTACCGTCGTCGCTTCTAATTGGGGCCGTCTTTTGAGTAGATGCTGTCAGTTGTGTGTCCTCAGTAGCCGTAACCGTGCGGAAGGCTTCGTAAGACGCCCTCCGGTAGGTATCCTGAGCCTGACTCGGCAGGTTAAGAGACCAGAGAATCAACAGAGACAGGGCGGCCATCGCACATATCAGGGCGGCGATGGACTTTCCCATGTGTTTTCGCATTGTACTTCCTTTCTAAAACATGGGCGAGGCGCTGGCCAGGAGGAAGGAAACCAACGCCTCAGCCCGGGTTAATTACGGACTCTTCTGTGTGTAGGCCGCACCGTAGTCGATGTACGTGACCATTATGCTCCACCTGCCTGCGTCGAGAGTGCTCCAGTTGGCGTCCGGTGTCGCGTTGACCCATACGTGCTTAGCCGTAGCGGCACAGGCAACCTCCGGCCCGTCGCCGGCGGTTGTCGAGTTGATGTCGTTGGCCGTATCCGTATCGGCGGTGGCCAATATCTCGGCTCCGCCTGTAGCCGTACCGATGTCAATACTCATCGCAGCGCTACTTGTAACGGTCTCGAAGCATCGCACCTGGCAGGAAACTATCTCGGCGTACGCCGGAATAATCTCGCCGAGGTCCACAGACTGCTCGGTCATATCTATCGGGTCGTCGTCGAACGTGAAATCGTCCGTTGAAGCATCGTCGTCGACGTCGATAGTCTTCACGACCGTCTTGAGCATATACATGATATCGCCGGATGTATCATCCACGATGTCATCGCAGGCAATGTCACCCACGTTAGTTAGTGGTTTGTCCGACATAGATATCCCACTCGACGGAGCTAGGGTAATGCCGCCCGCAGTCGCCGTGATAGCTATTGCGTTAGTTTCCGTGCCCGCATTGTTGACCACTGAAATTAGCTCACTGGCTGGGGTGTTGCTTGGTGAGACGGTAATGCAGGTATCGTCACCAATATGGCCCATCACCAATGATTTTTCATCGGGAACGTGCAACTTGATGCCACCGGCTACGGCGTTGAGATAGATCGCTGAAGCATCCGTTCCGGGCGTGTTGGTGATGATAATGTCGGCAGTACCAGCCGTGCCATCCACAACATCGAGAGTCAGCATTTCCTTGGCATTGATATCAACGCCACCGACCGTAGCGAGAAGAGCGATGGCAGCGGCGTCAGTTCCGACACTATTCGTCAGAGTGATATCCGCAGTACCAACCGTTCCGCCTGAAACATCCACGGTAAACATCTCCTTGGCATTGATATCGACTCCACCAGCGGTAGAGGTCAGGGTAATTGCCCCAGTCCCTTCGCCCTGGGTATTCGTTACAACTATCGTTTCGGAAGTGCCGTTATTGGTAATCAGGCTGATCGCCGAAGCAACGTCGTCCTGGGCTTCGAGAAGTATCTGCCCGCCGTCGATGTCAATGTCCTTGAGGACCGCGCAGTCGATGTCGATACCCCCGGCCGTCGCCGTCAATGTGACAGCCCCCGTTCCGGTGCCCTTGGTGTTGGTGACAACAATCGTCTCGGAAATGCCGGTGTTGGCGACAAGTGCGATTGCACTCGCTACGTTATGGGCCGACGACAGAAGTATCTGCCCGCCGTCGAGGGTGATGTTCTTATCTGCTGCCGCGTCGATATTCACACCGCCTGCCGTGGCAATTAGGCTAACCGCCGCCTCGTCAATACCTAAGGTATTGGTTACAACGATGGTCTCGGACGTACCGACATTGGCCGTTAGGCTGATAGCCGACGCCGTATCGTGGGCGCTGACTAAAGTGACCTGCCCGCCGGTGAGGTTGATATCCTTACCGGCAGCGGCGTTAAGGTCGATACCGCCGGCTGTCGAGGTGAGCGTAATAGCACTCTCGCTCTCACCCAGCGTATTAGTTACAACGATGGTCTCAGTGGTGCCGACGTTGGCCGTTAAGGCGATAGCCGACGCCGCGTCATCCTTACTGGCGATAAGAACCTGCCCACCTCCGATAGCAACGTCGAAGGCTGCGGCGGCGTCAATATCCACGCCGCCCGCCGAAGCCTGCAAGCCAATAGTATCGGCAGCGGTACCCGCTGCACTCAACGTAATCGAGGACGCATTGGCACCCACCTGGGTGATTAGAATATCCTCACCGGCTTCACTGGACGTCACCTGCAACGTGAGATCTGCGGTGGTGTTGATAACAGCGATATCGGCGTCCACATCGAGCGTGCCTGCGGTGCATTGCAGACCGATAGCGTCAGCGCCCGTACCCGCAGCACTAAGCGTAATCGAGGAGTTGTTGGCCCCGGTCTGGGTGAGTAAAATATCCTCACCGGCTTCGCCCGAGACTACGGTAAGGGCGATATCGTCAACCGCATCGACATCAACGCCTCCACTAGAGTCGATATTGATCGCGTCGGTAGCTGCCTCGCCTGCGGTTAATATGATAGATGCGTTGGTCGAGGTAAGATCCATGTCCTCGCCGCCGGAGGCCCCGCCGTTGGTGATATTGATACCGCCGGCAGTGGTAGTGATCTGCATGGCGTCTTCGGCCGTACCGCTGGAAGCGAGAATCAAGCTGGCATCCTGCGCCCCAGTAACCGATACGGTGAAGTCGTCTTCGCCGTCGGCTGCCAGAGAAATACTCGAAGGCGCCGCGTCCATAGCGATAGTGTTGATCCCGCTGAGTGCGTCGATGTCGCCGAAGGCCAGGGCGATAACGCCCGTGGAAGACTTGAGCGTAATGCCGTTATTGGTGAAATCGAGCGACAGGTCCTCACCGCCTTCGGTGAAGCTGATCTCGGTATCGGTATCGTTGGCGAGAATCGCGCCGTTGCCGAGAATGTAGGTGTCGGCTGTCATTGCGCCGCTGATACTAAGGGTGGTCACGCCCGTCAAGGCACCGCCCATCGCCAGCGTAGTCACCCCAGTAACCGCACCGCTGTCTGTCACGTTGATGCCACCCAAAGAGGCGATAGACAGAGTGGCCGCCGCGTCTCCGAGGGCCACCGCAGCAGTAGCGCCGTTGGTGACTACAATGGCGTTTTCCCATGTGCCCGTAGTATCGTACACCTGAAGGCCCGTAACGTGCGCCGTGGTGGTCGAAGACCGGATGTACTTACCATTTGCCATCGTAATGTCACTGGTAATCGAACCGCCGGTGAACGTTCCGGAACCCAGAGATATCCAACTTGAGCCGTTGTAATACTTGGGAGCATTGTCAGAATCGTCGGCGTAGATCATACCTTCGGTCGTGCCCGGCTCGATGTCGTGCGGCGTTAGAAGGATGTAGCCGAGGGTTGGAACGGTGATGTAGGTGTCGCTGTCCAGGGTGAACGCCTCGATCGACGTCTCCACCTCGTTGATGAAGTTGTAAAGCGGGTCGTTGTTTCCGCCAGAGCCGATGTAGCCGCGTTCGGTCACGTAATGCGACAGACCATAGCTCATAGCGCCTTCGGCCGACGGCGGGGTCCTGCAAAGCAGTACCGCACAGAAGACCGCAAATAGCAGCAAAATGCGTTTCATAACTCGTATCTCCAATTAAATACGTTTCGTTTTGTTCGTCTTTGTCACCCAACTAGGCTCATGCGTAGCCGTCCGGGAACTTCTGTACCTTCACTGGTGCCAGGGGAGCCAGCCCGAACCACGCGTCGAGCGTACCTGCCCCAGCCGCTGTGCTGATGGCCACGAACACAGCTTCGAGGTACTTGTAAAGTTTCCATCTCGGGAACGCGATGCTGAACTCCGCACCGGCAACCAGTTCCGTAACCAGAATCGGGTAGTCCTCGCACCCAATCGCACCGAGGCACTTAACACCCGAGGCAAAGGTCGCGGAATCACTCGTTATAACGGTGATGTAACAGCCCTCGGTCAATGTGGTGAACGCCGTTCCAACTTTAACATTGAACCATAGGTTCTCGCCTATGCTCTCGTCGGTAACGCCGTCCTCTTCCAGGTCCTTCATGCCGCCGTTGGTACGGCTCTCTTCAGTGACAGTAAGGGCCTGGTTGTCCCATATCTCCCACTTTGTATCAATCATACTCATTTTAGTTTCTCCTAAATGAGGGTTAACTTACAGTTGTTTCACTGGTGCTAATCGAATCGCACCTGAGAACCGGGGCGTACCCGCCGAACATCACGATTTCCTCGCCCGAGAGGGCGTTGGTAACCGAGTAGTTCACGTTGCCTTTGTCCTTGGCACGAATCTGCATCTGGGCCTTGACTTCCTTGCAGCAGAGAATGTACGTCGAACGGGGATTAAAGCGGCCATAGTTCATCATCTCGATAAGCGAGTTCTCGTTGAAGTTGTTGCTCCCGCCTACCGTAGCGTTGATATTGGCGTACCGGCCAATCGACAGCATATCCCTGACAACGAAGCCGACCCACCACTTGAACTGCGTACAGTAGGCGAGGTAATCGTTGCTGTCGGTGTCCGTGACCCACTTCTTACCGTTTCCGCCGGTGGGGTTGGTGTTGATGGAAAGACCCATCGCGCCTCTGCCAGCCGCTCCGGGCGGGTAGATGAGGAAACAAGTCTTCGGTGAGAAGTCCACCACGTAGATGCTCGTTCCACCGGAACCACCACCGTCCATAACGGTAGTCTGGGACAGGTCGTTGAGGTACTGCTGAAGGCCGTTAATCTGCTCGGGGGCGCTCGTTGCCGTACCCGAGATAATCGCGTCCATGACCTGCTGCTGCATACCCTCGACAAACGCCATGTCTTCCTGCCGGCGTGTTCCGGATGGGTCTTCGGATGTGTCTATCAGGTCCTCGTCAACGATGGACAATGCCTCAAGCAGGCCCACGTCGAATGACTGTGTCTGGGTCGTCGAAGCCTTGGTTGCAGAACCCTTGTAGAACTTTCGCCATGTACCGCTCGGCAAAGAGGTCCTGCGCGATATCCGGTGGGTGTACCTACCATTAGCCTGCACCGCCGGGATGAATCTGAAAACGGGGTTGACCTCGTTCATGGCCTCGAATATCTCGACCAGGCCACCTTTCGGGTCAGTACGTTTGGCTATTTCGCCAAACGAAAGTTGAGATGCTACATTTATTTCCGCCATTACGGTATCTCCAAAAAAAGGTTGTTAAAACAATTCCTCGGAGAGAGGTATCCGCAATAACGGGCTACTCTCCTGACACTTAACAGCGTGCTAAGCTGGACTCTTCTTCGAGAGTCGAAGCATCAGGCCCACAATCGTGGGGTGTCTGAGTTTAACTTATCTTTTATGGCTGTATGATTTTCCTCTGGATAATCTTCTTCTTGGGCACGACTATCCCCCGCTTACGGGGTTGTGGCACCCATATCTTCCATACTTGTGTTTCTTCATCGAACGTAATATTTATCTTCGGGTCCTTTGCATACTCGTCAAACGTCCTCTTGGGGATATCAATTCCCCTAACTACCGTAACGAGTATGTGCAGCAACGTCCGCATTTCCTGCGGGGTCAACTGTCGCTCTTCAGTCTCTTCGTTCGGCTCTTCGTTCCTGGCTATCATTTCTTCATCTCCGGGTAACTTAATGCACCAGCTGGTGCCGCGGCGGCCATGTTACCCATAGGGGCACCGCCCTGGCCCCTGAAGTGCTGGGCAGCCTCAGATAATGCGCGTAACAGTGGAAGCTCGATTATGCGGTCCTCAAACATAATCCGCTTCTGGAACGCTTCCCATACGTCCTTGTCCGGCTCACCATCCTCACCGAAACATTTGCTCTGAAGGTATTCTTTCACCCAGCCAGTCCTTAGTACCGCGTTCTGGTCGCCGCCTACTTCCTTGGCGAACTGCTCGGCGTTCTTGGCCGTCATTTCCTTGATGGCCGTTTCCCTCCGGGCGTTCAGTCTACCCACCATCGCAAGCTGCAAGTTGAGCATGTCCTGAGCTTCGGCCTTTGTCTTACCCTGCTTGTGGCAGAGCATCTTGAACTCGCCTACGGCTTCATCGTCAACAGTCACACCGTCGGGTATTTTAAGGTCGTACCCTTCCGGGTTTTCCGGGGCGCCCTTCAACTTGGCTACGCCGGAATAGAACTCGGCCCTCTGCTCATCACTGAGCTTGGCCACGTTCTTCGGCAGTCTGTACGGCTCGCCTATCTTCTTGAGTGCCTCGTGGGCACCCTTGAACGCCTCGTTGACGTCGGTGTACTTGCTGAACGCCTTACCAGCGTCCGGGTTCTCAGATAGGTACGGTACTTCACCGTGCCATTCCGGTGCTTCTGATGTTGGTGTAGCGTTAGGATCCATTTGTTCCCCCATATTTTATCAGTATTTGCTCGGCCCTACAGTGCTGCTCAGGGCTAATGCCTGTACGTATCTTGCCGTTAGCAGTTATGTAATACCTTACTTCAGGGTGCTCGTAACATAACTGCTCAAACGGCACGTCAGGATCCAAAGCCGACCTGTGAGGCAGGGCGTCGATGTCTATGCTGGGTATCGGCTTGGCCATAGCTTCCTGCTCGGCCGCCCGGATCGCAGGCAACTCATCGACGTCCACCCAGTTAGAGCCTCGCTTGACCTTCACTCTTGTCTCATGGGCCATTGTTAGAGTCCGTAATCCGAAAGAATCTTCCTTGCCTTTTCCTGACCGGATATACTCAGACCGCCACGCATCACGCCGCGTTCGGTGATATACGGCGATAACTTCTGACGTTTGGTCTTCCAGTCGTCAGCCAGCCGCTGAAGCGGGGTCCGGTCGTCAACTTGCACCTCAACCTGCATTTTCTTCTTCTTAGACATTTTCAATTCCCTTATCTATTGCCGCACTGATTACCGCCTTTGCGACCGCCTTCAGCAGCCTGTCGCGATCCGGGCACAATTGCTTTATCTTATCGAAACACAAACGATGCACTGCACAGTGCTCAGGACGTATCTCGTCAATGAAAATGAACTGCAACTCTTCAATGACCAGCTTGTTCTGACGCTGGTACGCGTCCAACCGTTCGTTATGTGTTAGTGATACATCCATGTTATCCCGCCATTGCTTTCAATGGGCTTCCTTCTTCAGTCTTGCCCTGTAAGTTTTTCGCCGCCTGCGCCATCTTCGGGGCCTGCTCGGCAAGTTCCTGCTGCATCGCCCTCTGACGCATGGCCTCAATTATCTGCTCGTACTCATCCTGAGGCACTAACTCGCTCTGAGGGAAGTTACCAGCCTCAAGAACCCTCTCAAGGGCCTGCGGCCAACGTATCTTATTGATCGTCTCAGGACTGGCCGTGAACACCGCCTCAGCGGTGCCGAGGTTCCGGTAGAAGTTCAAAATCTCTCTATCCCTGACCTGAGCCATACTTAACTGACCCATGAACTCTACCTTCGTCCTGCCGTTACTGTGAGCCTGAACTACAGGGGGAGGTTCGGGAAGCCTGCCCCACGGATACGCAGGCTCAAGGGAACGCTCAATATCCATGAATGCGTCGTGGTTATTCTTCAATACCTGACCCTCGTAAGTCTCTACCGCGGGAGCTACCTGACCGACCCTCTCGGCTTCCATCCGCATTAAGCCGTATTTCGTCTCAGGCTGGTTACGACTCTGGGCCAATTGGCTTATCATCATAAACAACGGAACGTCAAACCACCGCTCTATCGACGCCTTTAACCTGTCGGCAAAGTCCACCGCAGGCGCCCAGTTGCCCGGACGCTGAAGGTAAACCGGCGGATTCTCGTATTCCTGTGCGGTCCTGGCATAGTTCTCACCGCCCGGACTGAGGTCCAATAAGCCCCGCAAAGTCCGCATCGCCCAACTCGGGGGTCGCAAATTCAACTCAGCATCGCTAAATAAGGCTTCCCAGTAGGCATTAGCGCCCCTAACGTCGTAAACGGCAAACCACGCCTTCGTCCGACTGTAGACCTCGTGCCAGTTCCTGTGGTAATGCCAGGAGCTGAACGGACGGGTGAAGTAGCCAGGCCCTTTATTTAGCGGTTCGAGAGGCTCTTGCTCGGTCTCACCCGCCGAACAGCACACGAAATACTCTAACCAGGGATGGCTCTGACTCTCTTCCAAGCCCTCGAATATCGGGTCGCCAGCACCGTAAATGGCCTGAATGTACTCGGTCTCGTCGTAATGATTGCCATTGTCAAACTGGTTCTTCACGGCTAAAGGCAGGTTGTCCTTACCAAAAAACGCAGCCGCCTGTAAGGCGCTCCACCGCCATTTAACATGCAAACAGTTGTCGTACCCGAAAATGTCCTTGTCAAGCCACCTCGAGGCGTAATCAGGAACCTTGCATACTATCCGGTCCTCTAGCGGGTCGTATTCCCTTAACATCACCGCAGAACCAACACTACCCCCGTCAAGAACAAATTCCGGCATGACATCATAGTAATTGCTCTTGCGGTACATCGCCGATAAATGGTCGTCAAGGTCCTGTAAATACGTGTTGACCTCGTCCATACCGTCAAACGTGATACCCCTCCACGGCTCAGGCTCTTCCAACTTGTCACGAAACCAGTCGGCCTTCCTGGTAATCATGTTACCAAGAAAACCACGCTGCCATATCTGTAGAGAATACGGACCCGTGCCCTCAACTATCTTGGAATTGTCGAATAAACCCTCTTCCTTCTGACCTATCAGACCCCTCACCAAATCGGGCCGGAACAACTCGCAGATAACGTCGTTCTGGTCATCATACTTCTGACGCTTCGTCTCGTAATGACCCTGACGAGCTATTATCCGCTGGTATAAATTCTGAGTCTGATATGGTACGTTACTCATCTTTTACCCTGTTCGGGTCTTCCAACGACAGTATCCTAAGACCCTGTGCAGCGACTACCACCCGTAACTCGCTAATCGAATGCAATAGCCGAGTCCGCTCATTATCGCCAAATTGACCCGTCCAGTCCTCTGGAGCCGGGTTGATGAACTTGTAAATAGGGTCGTTCGGGTTGTAACCGGCCTTCACCGTCACTTGTTCTTCATTGCAACCCGCCGCTACAAGCAACATAATCAACATAATCAATGTCTTCATCTTCCGAGTTTCCCTTCAATTCCTAATCTTAAATCTTCGTCCATTATCTGAGCAGGCTCTTTATACATCTTCCGCTTCCGGTCACGGCCCGCCTCAGGCTCTATCGGCACAGCAGGGCCAGTTATAGGCGGGCCAGTCTTCTTCTCACCGCCGAATAAGTTTTCTATTGCGTTGCCCATATTTCCATCCCCTATATGCGTCCTGATGTATGTCCCTGTTCAAAACAGGCTTCTGACCCATGTAATCGGTCATTTCGACCACCAACCACCCTAAAGCCTCTACCGCAGGATAATCGCCCATCTTCAACTCGCCCACCGTCTCAATGTCGATATCGTTCAAGTAATGTAAAACTTTCCCGTCTTTGAGAAATAACCGCCTGCGGTCCGGTTGTAACAACTGCTTCAACCTCGCCAGAATAAACGCATACATGTTGTCCAGCGCCAAACACTGACTGCTCTGCAAAATGAACTCGGGTGCTATACGGTCCCTTACGTGCCCCTCAAAACGCTCGTTACGCTCGTTCAAAGCGTCTACGAACCTGCTGCCAGCATCGTGCATCGGGTCGCCTACCCACTGGCTACACCTGTGCAAAGACATCGCGTATTTAAGCTCTAATGCCGCTGCCTGCTCCACCAGGTCCCGAACGTCAATGGCTTCAAACTCGTCGAGAAGATACATATCGTAGTTGTTCTGACAACGCTTGAGGTCCATGCCAATTACTACACAATAACCCGGCAACTTGCCAGGATAAGACATGCCGCCCCAGACAGCAGAACACTGATTACGCAGCATATCAGCTGTAAATGTCGTACCTATAGGCTCAGTCTTTATATTCATGCCGCCAGATACTCCTCACTAAAGTATCCCTTGTGCTCTACACCGTAGATACCATACCTCACGCAGTCGCATGTGTGGTCGTTCAACTGCAATGGCTCGTCCTTGGCGTCCTTGATGTCCGAGCCGGTCGCCCATCTATAGCCAGCCATCTCCTTTATCGTATGCCGGCAATCACGGAATATCTGGAACCTCGGCCTACCATCGCCCTGGACCTTGAGTGCCGCTTGGACAACCTCAATGCCTAAATGGACGTCCTTTTTCGCTGCCGTGGTCGTAATGCCAAGTTGCCGGAACTCACAGCGCTCTTGTGCGTCATGGTCGGCCCAGGTTATCCTGTAACGCTCGCCACGGCTCTTGCGATGTATTTGGTCAGCATGGTAGGCTAACGTCTGCTGTGCCCCGTAATGCTCATTATAGACGTACCAACGTGTGTCTGGATCCCGGGCCATCCACAGACACGCAAACGGGTTATTGAAACCCCAATCAATTACCCTGTATCTCGGCCAGTCCGCCGGTATCTCAAACGGTTCGCATACATGAACCTCGCGACTGAATGTCTTGTATACAGCCCCCAGGAATGCAGCAAAATGGCCCTTAATACGCGTTTCCTGGACCTCGGCAGGCCACTCTGCAATCATCATGTCTATCTCAGAGTCGTCAATGTGACCGCCACGGCTCGCTCTGTTGTCCTCTAAATTCGCATAGAACAGCTCGTCAGTCTCAGGCAGACTCTCGATCCGGTCCTCGAGCCAGGGCTGCGGCATTATAGGCGTCATTGACTGAGCCGTGAAGCCGTGCCGGTCCAGCAACCTCGCCTGTATCTCAGTCCATATCCCATAACTATCGCTCTTACACTGCTCGTCCCCGTAAAACGCATCTATCTGCCTGCCCTGGAATGAGTTGCGCCTCTGTTCGTAAGCCTTGAACTCGATGACCACGCCATTTATCAACTGCACTTCCTGCGGTATTTGCTCCTGCCTGTTGCGCCATACGATCCTTGCAATTTGGCTCGCCGGCAAATAGTCTCTTATCTTCTCTTGCCACAATAGCTTGCCCACCAATGGCCAGGTATCTGCCGCGGCCCAGATGATCGGGTGATCCTGGCCGGTGTAGGTGCTCAGGCGCCGATATGGGTGGATACCCAGAGCATAACTACACAAGTCGTACCCAATGCAGCTTTCGCTCTTGCCGGACCTGTTGCCCCCGAATATCCAGCGGTTCTTCGCCTGGCTCTTGTGGAACTCTCGCGGCGCCGGTAAGGGCCGGTAAAGCAGTAGCTTTTTACCAATGTTACGTATTTGTCTATCCGTCAGCATTTTTGAGTATATCTCGGATATTCTCACAATCAGCCTCACTGAGGGTATTCTCGCTCTCGACGACCACATGCTCTTTTGCCCGGCCCTCATCTCGGTCAATGCAATACCTCGCCAATTTCTCGCTGCCTGAATATTCGCCCTTCTTCGCATTCTCTACGAGCTTTAGAGCCGCTTGCTGGGCCTGTGTCAGCTTGGTCCTATCTAGTTTGGCAATATCAGCGTCAGACATGTCCAAATATCCACATGTATATGTCCACAGTTGCGTGCGGTGTTTGGGTGGGCCTGCCGGGTTGCCGCACTCACCTGGCTTGAACCTACGTCCAATTGGCATCTTCCGCTGTTTGGTTGCGGCGGGCTTATCCTTGCCTATTACTATTACGTCTTTGTCCTTCCTGCCCATTTTAACACCTCACCAAATTGGCAAATTGCGGAGCAAATCATGTATTTTAACCACGGCCCCTA
>Ga0307378_10005877_pt1 | contig 16948 bp, 19 predicted proteins | sample UN1MG_FD_202238 | JGI IMG/M metagenome (GOLD analysis project Ga0307378, IMG submission 202238) | Soil microbial communities from Risofladan, Vaasa, Finland - UN-1 | ecosystem: Environmental > Terrestrial > Soil > Coastal area > Acid sulfate soil | place: Finland: Risofladan, Vaasa | collected... | reverse complement strand
AGAAGAGTTGTCTAGCTATTTCCTAATAATTTTCTCATTTTTATGGCATCAGTACCATCATGATAAAAATGAGGAATGGTCCTTAATGGAAAAAAACCTAAATTTTCCCAAAAACGAATACCTTCTATGTTTGTTGTTCGAACCTCCAATTCTATCATCTTCACACCAGACGTCTTCAAGCAGTTAAAGGTAAAGTACACCAGATTTCTTCCAGCCTTTTTATGTCTATAAACCGGATCAACAGCAATAGAGGCAATATAGCCTTTTTTATGTACAATACAAGTTATCATATATCCCACAACTACTCCAGATATCTCTGCAACAATAAAAAGATAGGGACACTTATGATACCAAATCCTAAATATATCTTCCGAGAATGGATCAATGGTAAATGAGACCTGCTCAATTTCCATAATCCGATTAAGGTCTTTAAGGGAGAAGCACCTTATATTGATTTTGTTTCTTATCAGCATTTTCCCTATACTTTTCTCTATTATATATTGAATAATTTAAATCCTTAATATTTATGTTGTAATTTTGAAAGAAAACTCCAATTTTAGTTAGAATACCAACCAACCTTGATAGTTCAAAGGAGTGGGTCTTAAATATTTTTAGTGCTTACCAAAATTTAATTTCCAAAGAATTAAAAGGAAAACACCAGGAAGAGAACATCCAAAGCATTAAATTGCGATTTAATAAAAGAACTATCAATTTTATATTACTTTTTTACTTTTTTCTTTTCCCCTAGCCTTTCTACAACCCTGCTTAATTGAAGTGTTATAAAAACAGCAATTGCAGTAACAATAACTGCATAGATAGCAAGAGAAATTATACCAGAGCCTATACTGATTTTTGTACGAATGTAATCATTAACAACAGTACGGATAAATTCATTCCAAGCTAGTGCAGCAACTAGACCAAAACCACTAGTGGCTAAAGTAAGCATTTGTTTTAGAATAGCCAGTTGATATTTTTTCTTTATTCTCCATCTAATAATACCTCCTAAAATCTATTGTTTATTTGTTAATTACATTTCCCACCCAGCAGCCAATTTCTACTCTATTATACTTGTTTATATTACTTAATTTTATAAGTTATATTCTTTAATAATATTATAAAATTTTATTTTCTTTTCTCTTCCAATTTTTCTATTTTTTTTCTAACTCATTCAACCTACTATTATTATTCAACTTCTCTAAAATAGCCTTCTTTATAAAAGTAGAATATCCATAGATAATTTTTTAACCTTATCTAGAAGTTCTTTCTTAATTTTGAAGGAGTACATTATTTTTTTGGGAAAATATAAAATAATATCAGGTGGAAGCTGGACAGAAGTTAATGGAATTAGATATTATTTGAAGGGAAAAATTACTAAAAACACAATGATAGATGAATTAAAAGAAGCAGAAAGGATTAAAAAAATTGTTTACCAGAACAGGGAAATGAAATACTGTGGATTCAGAACTTATAAATAAATAATTGTTAATATGAAAAGGATAAAAAGAAAGATTTATTCAGAAGATTTAGGAATTAATTTAAAATCAGGCAAAGAGTCAGAACTTTTTAAGTGGTTTTTAGCTTGTTTACTTTTTGGAAAACCAATCCAGCAGGAGGTTGCCAAAAGAACCTATTTTGAATTTAAAAAAGAAGGATTGTTGGTTCCACAAAAAATCTTAGAGGCTGGCTGGGACAGAATAGTTGAGGTTTTAGATAGAGGCCATTATGTAAGATATGATTTCTCAACCGCAACAAAACTGTTGGAAATTCTAAAAGAACTCAAAGAAGGATATGGAAATTTGACTAACCTTTTAAGATCAGCTAAAAGTGAAAACGATTTAAAGAAAAAGTTTCAGGGGTTTAAAGGAATTGGGCCAGCGACAGCTAGAATATTTCTTCGTGATTTAAAAAAATATGGATTGATTAGTTGCTATAGTTAAACGTACATCACTTATTAGTAACACTAATGATAATAGGGAGGTTATTATTGTATTTATCAAAAATGGCTAGGTAAGAAGGATAAGATTTTTTCTCATTTCATCAATTTCTTTTTCTTTTAGATTAGGTATTTTTAAAATGCGCCGGTACTTTTCATATATATTAATTTTTCTTCTTTTATTTTTGGAGCTATTTCTCATTTTTATCTTTTGCTTTATTCTTTAAGACCTCCTCTTCTCTTTTATGGAGGCTAACTTTTAGCTCTCTTAGTTGGTCAATAAACAAGGCATCAATCATTATCCGGTAGATAAGGGCTAACTTAAAAATATTCAGTGAGTTTGGTAGACAAATACCTTTCTCCCAGCGGGAAATTATACTGCTGCTCCCCAGCCCCATTATCTTTGCTACCTCCTTTTGTTTAAGACCCCTGGCCTTTCTGTATCTTCTAAGACAGTTAGGCATACCTTTGTAGTTTATATTTTTCATATCACCCTTACAAAATTAGTGTATGTTTTAGAATATCCAGAAGGCTAATCTTAAACAAGAAGGGGATAATTGCCTTTTTAGGCAAACTAAGGGTAATTCTGAGGAAAAGTTGTAGATAAAATTAAAAAACCACCTGTTAAGGTGGTAAAAGTTTTAAGATAGTAATCCTTCAGGGAGTGTACCACATTTTAACCTATTTTATGACTACAAAAAGTATTTTGGGTGTCGGTTTTGAGTGCTATTCAACCTATCCTAGCCTTCTACTCACTATTTTACTCCTAAACTCGTTAAACACTCATTGTTTATTGGGCATGTACTACAATTTGGTCTAGCGTTACAAACACCCCTTCCGAAATACCAAAATATCCTATCTAACTCGGCAGGAGAATACCCGCTTTTCTCTGATAGTTTAATAATTAAATTTCTAAGGAAAATATAATTTTTCTCATTTCCTGGATTAGTCCCTATATCAATATCCCCATAGCCATAGACTAAAAGACCAGTTCTAGTAAGGGTTCTAACTATATGGAGATCATTTGCAGCATAGAGTTTTGAAAAACAACTCAAGGCTAAATCTCTTACTTTAAAACTTACATTTGGAATAGTCAAAAATGGATCGTCAGGAAAATTTTCTCTATATTTCTTTTCTGCTTCCTTAAAATATCTTTCCCACATGCCTTGATATTTTTCAAATAATATTCTTTTAGCTCCTAAAATTACTTTTTTTCCATTTTTCACTCCCCATCTGTACTTTGCTTTTTTCAAAATATCGTTTGCTTTGTTTTCAGTAATATCTTCAAAAGTTTTAAATTCTTTATTCATTTCTCTAAAAATGTCCGCTCCTTTTTCTCCTCTAATCGCTCTCAATAAAAGGTTCATTGTGAAGATATTAAATATTTGAATAGGCTTTTCTTTCCAGTTTTTAGAGAGTTGTTTTAAGTAAGATTTTCTACATTCTTCTATAGTTTGTCTTTGTTTTAAATATCCTAAAGAAGGATGGATTTCCTCTGAGATATAATTAGATTCTATATTCAAAATCGAAGAAATTATTTTATTTATATTAGGAAGTACCAAGTTCATATTTAAAAATAAAAATTATCTATTCTTTTTCTTTTTAGCTATCCGTTATAACTCTACCTACACTGTTACTCGCTATTTTCCAAAGAGCGAGATAGACCCAATTCCATTTTCCTTTTATTTCTCTCCAATTAAATTTTTAATCTTTAAAGAAGCGTAACTTAGTTGTAAATCCTTTTCTATAATAGGTAGTCTTTTTCTAAGTCTATCTTTAACATCTTTATTTTGTTCAATCCAGTCGCTTAAAATACTCAATTCAATAACTACACCTATGTCCATAACTTTATGCAAAACCCCACAAAATTTATTTAATTCTTCTGGAATAATGGTAGTCTCAAATAGCTCTTTCTCCTTAAGTAATCTTCTTCCAATATCTGTTTTATCAGGTACCACATGAACATCAGTAGAAAGATCGATATAGATCTAAATCATATCCGTTGAATTTAGAATTGGTTAAAAGATATTCTACTGAGATAGTTGTTTAATAATTTCCTTTGCTGATGGAATAATTTTCATTAAAGTTAGATCTTTATGTATAAAATTTTTTCTATCAAAAATTCCTGCCCTTACTTTTTTAAATAAAAAATTCTTGCCTTTGACATTTATATCATTAGATAAAGTTGAATGCATTGTAAGTTCGGGACTTTTGCCTTCCGTTTCAATTAATCCTTTTCCAATAGCGATTCTCGTTATTTCCTTATAATGTAAAGGTTTTTTCTTTTCCTTTAAAATTTTATACGCCGTCTCAAGAAAAGTCATAGATTAATTGTTTTTAATAAATTATCACCATATTCCTTATAGCAATCCTCGCAAAATTTTTTATTGTGGAGAGTATGCAAAAATTTGTCTTTTATAGTTTCAGCATAATAAAAACTACCAGAGTTAATTATCCTCCCACACTTATTACATCTATGATTGACTCTTGCTTTAGTTTTCTTTAAAAATTTTAAACTATTGTATTTACTCATTTTTAAATTTCTTTAGTTTCTATTAGTCCTTCCCATAAATAAATTCTTTCCAATGCTTTCCTGAGATAGTTAAACCATCCGGAATTTTATTTATTACTCCCTCTTTTATTAATTTAATAACTCCACTAATTCTTCTAAGATTAATAAAGAGGCTTTCTTGTCTAATGGCCTATTTCCATCCCCGCATTTAGGAGATATTATGCAAGCAGGACAACCCTTTTGACACTTACAGTCTCTGATAAGTTGATGAGTTAATTTAATTATAGAATTTATTAGATCAAAAGCTTTTTCAACCAAGCCAATGCCGTTTTCAAATCCGTCATAAATAAATATTGTAGGAGCATTTGTATCTATATGATATGCATAAGATATGCCTCCAATATCCCAGCGGTCACACATTATATGAAAAGGTAATATCCCAATTATTGCATGTTCTATCCCATGAATACCACCATCAAAATCCAAATTTTCTTTTTTTATTTTATTTTTTGTAAAATTAGGGATATTAAACCAAAAAGATTTTGTATTAAATACTAGTGATGGCAAATTTAGATTATGAAATCCAATGACTTGATCAAATTTTAAAACCTTATACCCAGTATATTGTTCATTAACTTTAACCTTGCCATAACTGATACTTAATTCACCAATATTAGTATTTTTGATCTTACTTAGAATTTTTATTTCAACATCTTTAATTGCCCGGGTATAGTAATCAACATCTTTTTTATTCACCTTTACAATAAAATTATTCAAATCTAAATCTTTTACTAAATACGTATCTCCCTCATGCATTAAAACTGCACCTTTATGTGCTTCGCGATAAGCCTGTGTCCTATCCATAGTTTCAATTAATTTGCCATCGACTAATACCTTAAAAATCTCTGATGAAATATTATCTAAATTTACTATTTCATTGGCTCTCTCCTTACCAGAATATACCCAGCCATTTATAGTTTCTTGAACTAGTTTTTTATTACTTAATGTTTCTAGTATATTACCCATATTATTCCCAAAAAACTCTTTATCCCTATCAAATTTTACAGGTAGCTCAGAAGCTGCACACATTAAGTGTCCATATAAAATATACTTATTTTCTAAACCAATTATGGCGTGTTCGTGTGGTTTATCAAAAAAATTACCAGGGTGCTTCATAAAATACTGGTCCATAGGATTTTGAAAAGCAACAAGTGTAACTACAGATTCGTCTCTTCCCCTTCCTGCTCTACCTGCCTGTTGCCAAGTAGAAATAATTGTCCCAGGATAACCTGATATTATAACACTATCTAGTGTCCCAATATCTATTCCTAATTCTAAAGCATTAGTGGAAGTTATTCCGATAAGTACCCTATTTTTTAAATTATTTTCAATCTCTCTTCTCTCCTTTGGCAAATAACCCGCCCTATAAGAAGCTACTCTATCTATTAAATTAGGATTTGATTCTTTTAACTCTCCCTTGGCCCAGGATATAATTAATTCAGCCATTTTTCTAGAATAAGTAAAACACAGTGTCTGTACTTTATTTTTTATAAAAAATAAAAATAAATCTTTAGTTTCACTATGTGTAGATAATTCCTCCACCCCGTTATAGTAAGGGTTATAAAAAATAAAATATTTTTTACTTTTAGGGGAACCGTCATTATTTACTAACTCAAAGTCAAGCCCAATTAATTTTCTTGCAAATTCTTTAGGGTTAGCAATTGTAGCTGAAGATATTACAAATTGGGGGTTTGAACCATAAAATCTTAAAATTCTTCGAAGCCTTTTTAATAGCATTGCTACATTTGACCCAAATACCCCTCTATATTTATGAGCTTCATCTATTACCACAAATTTTAAGTTGCTCAAAAATTTTGACCATTTTGAATGCCAGGGTAAAATCTGATGCAGCTCATATGGGTTACTAATAATTATTCTCGAAGAGTCCCTAATTTTAGGTCTTCTGTGATTAGGGGTATCTCCATCATATATTTCAGAATTAAAAGAAATTTTACTTAAATTTTCAAATTCCTTAATAAATTTTAGCTGATCGTTTGCTAAAGCTTTGGTTGGATAAATATAAAGTGCAGTAGCATTTTCATTTTTACCTAATCTTTCATAAATAGGTATGCTGAATGCCAAAGTTTTTCCAGAAGCTGTAGGAGTAGTAATTATTACATTTTTACCTTCCCTTAATCGGTGAATAACTTCATTTTGGTGAATGTATATTCTGATATTCTTCTCTAACAGATAATCCTTAATCTCTGGTAATGGATATTCTTCTAATTCTTTATATATTGGTTCTTTGCTGAGTAAAACCTTGACATATTCTATTCTTTTTTTAAATCTTTGATTTTCTTTCAAAGAATTAAGAATGGCCTCAATCATTTTCCCACTCTATATGGAGTTTAGAGAATAAATTTGCAAGAGTTATTAAGTCTTGCTTGTTATGGCTAATAATAGGCAGTAGAAGACCCACATTGCCGTTTTTTAAATATGCTTCATAGAAATCTGGTACCATAGAACTTGGAATATCATCTCGCCTTTCAATACCAAAAAAGAATTTCTCTAAAGTACCTAGCTTACAGTTATCAACCTTTTCCCTCCAAGCTCTTCTTGAGAAATGCAATACATCATAATTAGGTTTATTAAGATCTCCTTGCATTCCATAATAAGCTAATCTCTGTTGAATGTATGGTATATCAAATGTTCTGCCATTAAATGTTATAAATATATTATTTTTAGAAATATTAGATAAAAATCCAGATAAAATTGCTGATTCTTCTGATACATCTCGGGGAAGGTATTGTTTTACCACAATACTGTCTTCTGTAACTTTTGCCATTCCAATAAGAATAATGGGCCTATTAAAAAGACCTAAAGTCTCTATGTCTAATATAATAAAATCTTCTTTGCTAAAAAAACTTGATGAAAATAGCACTAATGGGTGAGATTTCGGAAACCAATGTTCTATGTTATTTATCAGTTGATTGTATTTGCAAGAATTAATAATATTTAAAAATTCTTTTGCTTTCTCGCCAAATCGATAATGACCCATAAGATCTTCTATTGTTCTATATCCTTTTTCCTTCAATATTATCTCATTTAATTCACCAATACCATAAATAAGTCTAAAATTTGATAAAATTTTTAATTTAGCCTTTACTGGATCGATTATTTCACATCTTAAAAAGGTTCTATCTTCAATTAGATAACAGCTTCCACTTTCAGTATTAAATACTTCCCCTTCAATCACATCTTCTAATTTTTTACCTCTATATTCCTTAATTAATCTTTTTTTTAATTTTTTACATTTTTCATATTCTTCATAAGTAACTTCGCTAGATAAAAAATTTTTACTAAGATCATACATTTTTTATAAATTTTATAACAATAATAAAAATAGTTATTATAATAGTCTTTATTTTATTATTTTCATATTACTATTCAGTAAGTAAAAATCAATAATAAAAAATTTTAAACTATTTTGCCCATTATATATTTCTTAATTTTGGTTCATTAGAACTAATAAAAAATTAACTCAAATAAAGTTAAAAACCTTTTACATTTTTATATGGGAAAAAATGAACTTTACGAATTAGGTCTATAAGCTAATAAAACTAATTTTATACCAACCAAGTAATTTTTTTCAAAATATCCTATCGAACCCAAATCTTGGAGGAGCAAAATCCCAATATAAATCATTACTTAATTAATAGATATGTAAGCTGTGTTATATGCTCGCTGATTTTTATTAATCTGAGTTTTGACCCACCAAAGACCTAGATACACTGGATGGTATGGGATATATCCCCAAACTAAGAAAATTTCTGAAAATAGCATACCTGAAGGAGCATTAAAGGGAGAAATATTTTTAGGAAGGTCCATATATATGGGACCGTGTCCCCTCTTTGGGTAGCACCGTTACCTTTTCAAACTATATGCTCTAGATACCAAATTTGATCTTAAACCAGCTAAAAGACCTAAATATATTCAGAAGTTAATAAAGGATCATATATTAGAAAGTGCACAGTTAATCGGACTTTATAAACGTGAGTAGTGTTACATCACACTTATGATATTAAGTAAAAAATCTGGAAATTTCTATTTTAACAAAAACGGCCAATTATAAGCAGAATAAAACTATTTTTTATGAGGTTCAAATAACTTTGAAATGTTTTTGAGTGTGATAAGATAATAAATGATATATTAAACTAAAGAAAGATACAGTATTGAAAGTGTTAATAATCTATCATTCAGAACACCACGGCAATACCAAAAAGATAGCAAAAGCAATGGCAGAAAAAATCAATGCAGATATTTTAAAAGCAGCTGATGTCAACCTCAATAAATTTGAAGAATATGATATTGTGGGCTTTGGATCAGGAGTTTACAATGGAAAATTACATAAAGAACTTTCAGAAATTTTAAGCAAACTATCTCAACAAGATGATAAAAAGGCTTTTATCTTTTCCACAACAGGCTCTAAAACATACAGCTCTATGGCCCATGAACGGTTTAGACCAATGCTTGAAGAAAAAGGTTTTGAGATAATTGGAGAATTCTCCTGTCTTGGTTTTGATACTGCTCTAACCAAGGAAGGGATTAATAAGGGCAGGCCAAATAAACAGGATATTAAAGATGCAGAAGACTTCATTGTAAATATTATTAAAAAATAATGACAAGTAAGCTCAAAAGATGTATATCGGTGTAGATGGATGTAAGGCTGGGTGGTTTGTAGTCAGCCTAGATGATAAAGATGAATTTAAAATAGATATCCTTTCAGATATACATTCTTTATGGGATACATATTCTTGTTCAAGTTCCATACTTATTGACATACCAATAGGTCTCCCAGGAGGAAATATCACCAATAGAAAATGCGACCTGGGAGCCAGAAAGATCCTGGGACTCAAAAAGAGGTCCTGTGTATTCCCTGCTCCATGCCGCCCGGCAGTATATGCCAAGGATTACAGAAAGGCAAATAATCTGAACAGGAAAATAATAGGAAAAGGATTATCCTATCAAGTATGGAATATTATTCCTAAAATAAGGGAGACTGATGTATTAGTAACAGGTGACAGTAATGCACGTAAAGTAATCAGAGAATCCCATCCTGAAATCTGTTTCTGGTCCATGGCTGGCAAAGTAATGACATACTCCAAAAAAACAACAGGTGGCATAAGGGAAAGATTAAAAATTTTGAAATCGGTCTACAGCAGGTCTGAAGAGATTTTTAATTATGCACTGGAAAAATATAAAAGAAAATATCTGGGAAGAGATGATATATTGGATGCCATATCTTTGGCAGTCACTGCCAAGGAAGGAGTTTGGTATCTGATTTCCATCCCACATGATCCTCAGTTTGATCTAAAAGAGATACAAATGGAAATAGTTTACAGGAAATGGAGAAATATTAATTATAATGTATAAAAATTTTTTTATTACTGGTTATCCGGGAAGTGGAAAAACCACCATTTTCAATGATATTGTAACCAACCTTAAAAAAAACCTCTCCGAACTACCTGTATATGGATTTATTACCAAAGAGATCAGAAAAAAAGGAATTCGTGTTGGCTTCAGCATAGAGAATTTTTATGGTGAAAAAGGGACTCTTTCACATATTGATCATAAGGACGGTCCCAGGGTAGGAAAATATGGGGTTGATTTAAGAGATCTAGAAAAGGTGGGAATAAATACCTTACGTAATGCTCTAAGAAAACCTGAAGCTAAGATAATTGCCATAGATGAGATTGGAAAGATGGAGCTTTTCCACCCTGAGTTTTTAGAAATTTTAGATAGAATCATAACTTCTGATAAAATGGTACTGGCAACTATCTCTTATAAAATGACTGAACTTCTGACAAAATTTAAAAATAGAAGGGATACCTGTGTTTTTAATTTAGAAAATGCCCCAAAAGATAGCATAGAAAGAGAAGAATTAAAGGAGAAAATATTAAAAATCATTTTAAAAAATTATATCCCCCAGAAATAATCAATTACTCAAAATTAATATCCATAGACTAATATATATAATCTTTATTATATGTTCACTTATTTGAGTTCTCTAGGTAATATGACACCAAGTGCTTTTGCCAGGAGCCTGTCAACAGTGTCAGATAAGCCATATTACTGACATTTTAAATGGACTAGTTTTTGGGGAACCCTCAACTGGCCTGTTTACTAACTTTCAAATTGGACTAAAGAATGGGGGAAGGTCAGGAAAGGTCACAGTAAAATAGGAAAAAGGAGGAAAGGACTTGCTAATATCGATGTGGAAAATGGAATGGAAACTTTTTGGGAGTTTATATAAAACATTTCTTTATGATTATTTTAGGCTATAATATTAAAAGTTTATTCAATATTTTTTTCAAATATGTCAGTAGTAGGAAAGTTAAAAAAATTACATGTTTCTGAAATCAAAAAAATATGGCCTCATGAGGAAAAAGATTTATCGGTCTGGGTATCAGATAATATTGATCAGCTAAATGAGGTTTTAGGCCTTGATATAGAAATTTTAAGTAAAGAAGAATTTGTGCATAATTTCAGGATAGATCTGGCAGGAACGGAAAACTATAGCCAGATGCCTGTAATAATTGAAAATCAGTTTGGCAGCTCAAACCATGACCATTTGGGTAAGCTTATAACTTATTCAGCAGCAAAAGAAGCCGGAATAGTTATATGGATTACAAATGAATTTAAGGTTGCTCACAAAGAGGCAATTGAATGGTTAAATAAAATAAGTCCTGCAGAACTTACCTTCTATGCAATTGAGCTTGAAGTCTATCAAATTGATTCATCACTTCCTGCACCCAATTTCAGAATTGCAGCAGGGCCCCCACCATCCAAAAGAAGAGGATTGGCGCCCGTTGAAATATCTCCCAGATATAAAAAGTATATGGATTTCTTTGAAAAACTTCGTTTAAAAGTACTTAAATATGATTCTAGTTTTACTCGTAGAGCATCACTACGATCATATTGGAGTTTAGGAATAGGAAGAAGTGGCTTTTCACTTGCAGTTGATTTTACTATAGATAATAAGTTCAGAGTTGAAATTTATATTGATACCGGAAAAGAGGAATTAAACAAATCTGCCTTTGAGCAGCTCAAGGAGAAAAAGGCGATACTTGAAGAAAAAATAGGACAAGAACTTATATGGGATGAACTACCTGACAGAAGAGCAAGCAGAATTTATGCAGCAATAGATGGCTCTATTGACGATGATTTCCAAAAGCTTGATACCATGATTGAATGGGCAACTCCACTATTAATAAAATTCAAGGAAGTGTTTAATCCTTTAATAAAAAATCTGGAATTAGAATTTTGATAATTATCTCTAAATGAAATTTAGGCAACTATCCCTAATCCTCTTTTAATAAATACCCAATATCCTTGATGATGGAAATATCCTAAATCAAATACAGAAAATCCAAAATGATCTGCAGTATTATTCTAACAATCGATTGGGAGAGCTACTTGACGTGCTGGATTTACCAATTTTATACCTTGTTTAGAGTAATAATGGTCTTGTCCCCGATTGATTTTTTATAAATTCTTTTATCTAATCCAAAACGAGCATAAGCTATTTTTATATTTGGGTAATTGTTTTCTGCTTCTAAAATGGCATTTTCAAGAAAAATAAAATCTTCAGTAACTTCAGTTTCCCTAACAAGATGGATTATATATCCCATATAGATATTGCTGTTGATTAGCTTACTTATGTCTTTCTCAAAATGATTATATTTATAATCCAAACCCAACTCAATTGCTATAGGTGCTTCAATAGTTCCATTCTTATAATCATTGATACTATATTCCTTTAGATTTGTTGGAGATAAAATTGCAATATCTGTTTCTCCTCTTTTATTTTTATCAGACCTTATATTATATTCTGGCCATTCTTTATGTATTAACCTAATTTTAAAATCATCTACTACGGCATATTCATTTAGAAGTTTGTTTTGAAGAAGCATATAATACAACTCACAATGTATGGAGTGTTCACACCTATGTAAAAAGGGATTTTCTGTAAATAGTTTTATAAAATCATTTATTGTAAATTCAACAATAGGTATCGCTTTTGCTAACTATAAATCAGAATTAAAAATTTTTTTATTAAAACTCTTTTCTTTTAAATTTGTCTTGTCTATTTTAATATTTCCATAATCTATAGGTTTTTTTTCTAATATACCTTTATATTTACCGGTTAATAATACAATAAATTCATTTAATGAATTGAACTTTAAACCTGATAATTGATATTCACTAACATAAGAGTTTGGTTTTTGAATTCTTACTGTATAATCGTAAAGACCTTGCTTGTTTTGTTTTGAACAAATATTTACGGTTTGAGTTTTAGCCCCATTTACTATATAGACTTTTCTAAAACATATTTCAATCATAATAATCAAAAATGTTTTTCAGTTCTAAAATTAATGCTTTCTTTTATTAAATCATTCTAACTAATAATTATTCTTTCTACAATAAAGTCATGTAACAAGTTTCTTTGTTCAGAATTGTAGCTTATGTTAAAATATAATATTAATAACAAAATTAATATTAAGATTAAATATGAATTTAAATGAGTTAGCCTCAGCATGCCAGCTATATAATAATAAAACAAATTTTGATAGGTCATATTTATACTTCCTAAAAGAAATAGGTAATTCCTTAGATTTAAATAAACCAGAACATAGAAAAGCATTACTCATCTGGTTAAACAGTTGGGCTTGTAGGCAATTTATTATTGATTATCATGAGTTTGCTTCTGAACAGATAATTAATTGGTATACAAACTTAAAATCATTAATTCCTGAAAAATCAAAAAACATTTGGGAATTAACCGATAATGCTTTAGAAAAAATTAAAATACTTCATGACGCATTATCTAATACCCCTGTTTCAAAGAAATATAGAAATAATAAAGAAATGGTAAATCATGCGGGGCCTACTGGTGCTGCTAAGATTTTATTTGCACTAAGACCAAAATCACTAATACCATGGGATGGTGCAATGAGAAATGATTTCGAAAAAAGAGATAGTGGTTTTGCTTACATTGAATATATAAAAAAATCAAATGAAATAATTAGAAACCTGGTAATTCAATGTAATAACAATAATTTTGAAATTAATGAATTATCAGAAAAAATTAATAGATCTTACTCAACTATTCTAAAACTTATTGATGAATATAATTGGGTTACAATTACCAAAGGATGGACTGTTCCTGAAATAAAAATTTTCAAATAATTAGTGGTTTTCATTAATTAGAATACAAATATTCCCAAATTCACAATTATTACATTTCCATCTTTTTTTTGGTTTTATCGATTTCTTATCTATTTCAACTTTTTTAAATAATTTTAATGTGTCCAAAGCTCTATTTATATCAACTTTATCTTCATATGTTTCAATTTTTCTTTCATTTTCTAAATAAATTTGAACTCTTTTATTTTTCCTCTTATAAAAATATCCATAAAGGCCAGCTTGGGTTAGAGCTACAGGCTTAACAAAGAAAAGTAAAAATCGAGAAGCTGTAGATTTAAATTCATATACAAAATCATCTGTTATCCCGTCTGGTACAGCTATAACTACATATTTATCCCATTTAAAATTCCATCTTATTGAGGGATATTTTTCAGCTAATTTATATTGATATAATATCCCTCTTTCAAACTTATCTTTTACACTTTTAGTGTCTCTATCATCTATGCATTCAATTATGTATTCTTTTCTCTCTTTTAATAATTTATTTATATCTTTAAATGATATTCCATTACCGATATCTAGCCACTTTTCTTTATCTTCAGGTAAATCTTCTATCAATCCTAATTTTTTTGAACAATTAATTCTATCAATTAAATAAGCCCTGAAAAACAATAATTCATCTCTTCTACCCTTATAGTAAGACTTCATACCACAATACCAATAGCCAGCTATATTAGCTGTGGCAACAAAACAAATATTATCCTTAGCTATTCCTCTTCTTTTCTTTTCAAGTAATAACAATTTTTCTAAATTTTTATTATCATTAAGATATTTTTTAGCTTCATTACCAATTTTCACTATTCACCTGCACCTCGTAGTGAATAATATACTCTTTTAATATTTTTTCTTAAAGAAAGGTTAGAATTAGTTGACTAATTAAGAAAATAACGGCTAACACACTTTGGTAGGAGATATATAATAATTGGCTGGGTATCATACGTAATGTTAGAACCAAGATATTGAGCTTAAATGAGGATGTTTTTATACCCGAATTAGATTCTTAAAAAATTATAATAAACCCTCTAAAATTTTATAGTTTTATATAATTTTAAATATTAAATTAAATTGGAAGTATAATGTATAAATAAATAAAATATAGTAAAATAATTGCAAGTTTTATGTATTCTTACTTATTTATGCAGAATAAATACCTTAAGATAAAAAAAAGAGTCTTTAAAATTGTTGAAGCAGCTAAACCTGGAGATAAGGCAAGTAAAGTCTTTGACATTTTTATAATCACTCTTATTATCTTAAACGTTATAGCTATTATTTGTGCATCTGTTAGAAGTCTATCATCCAATTACTCATTATTCTTTAAAATATTTGAAATAATTTCTGTGGTCATTTTTACAATTGAATATATATTGAGAATATGGTCTGTAAACATTTGGAAAAAGTATAAAGGTATATTTTTAGGCAGGTTAAAATATGCAGTAACCCCTATGATACTTATTGATTTATTTGCTATCCTTCCCTTTTATATTCCAATGGTGATACCAATCGATTTAAGGTTCTTAAGAGTTATAAGGCTAATAAGAATATTTAGAATTTTTAAATTTGGAAGGTATTTTGAGTCCATGCAGATGCTTGGTAGGGTATTGAAAAAAAAGAAGGCAGAACTATTAATTACTTTATTTGTTGTCGTAATATTATTGATTATTTCTTCAAGTCTAATCTATGAATTTGAAAATGTAGCTCAACCTGAAGCATTTGCAAGTATACCCAGTTCGATGTGGTGGGCCGTTATTACATTAACAACTGTTGGATATGGCGATGTATATCCAATTACAGTTACAGGTAAGCTCTTAAGCGCAGCAATAGCTCTTCTAGGCATTGGATTATTTGCCTTACCAGCTGGAATAATTAGCTCCGGTATAATTGCTGAAATACAGGAAAAAAAGAAAAAAAATATTAAATGCCCTAAATGTGGAACAATTATTGATAAAGATAATTAACCTTTTTTAGCTAATACTAAAAATAATTTATCTCCAATCTTATTTTTCTTTTATTTTGGATAAGACTTTGGATATCTTTGACAAATGTGTCTTACTGGCTGCCCCGAGTAGTGAAATTTCGAACCATTTTTTGGAGGAATTAATTAGATTAAAAGATTTTTTAAAATAACTTGATATTTGCTATATCAGGATTATAATCTATCAATCAACTGAAATGGTTATCTCAAATGTTTCTATGGGCTCTACTTCCTCCTCCCAGGGTCTCTCATAATTTAATATGATACTTGTTTTTCCTTTGGAGATAGCTTTAATTGTAAATATTTCATAACCTCCTGCTCCAACAAGTTCCTTATCTTTTTTAGACTCAATAAATTCAGGATCAGTTACAGAAACTATAGTGCTATCTACCTTGTCACTTAAAAACCAGCTGTACCCTGTAGTCGGATTGGATTCTAACCGTATTTCTATTGTATCATTTATTTTTAGGTTTAAACTATCACCATTGTTTTTTTCTGTCAGGGCTTTTCTTGTTGCTGAACAGCCGTTAAAAAACAAAACAAAAATTACTGCAACCAGTGAGATTAAAACTATCTTTTTTATTATTTTGCTTTTATACATTCTAACCTCCAGTCCAAAAACTTTTAAACTTATTATAGCACTCATATATATTCGTTATTTTTATTATTTTTCCGGGGTATTAATGAAAAAATTTTTAGTGCTGACTTATTAAATTTAGCTGGCCACTGTGGACGATGTTAAAACCAGGATTTTGTTGTTAAATGAGGATATTTTTATACCTGAATTGAGTTTTTAAGATTTCCAAAAATTAATGTTATAATTATTTTAAGCAAAAATAATGCAATTTATTTATTATAGTATACAAATCAAATTTATCAGCGAGGTAAACCATGACTACTTTTATACCCAACAGAGATTTTGCATTTACAATACTAAAGGAATATACACAAAACGAAAGTTTGATACGGCATGCGTTAACTATCGAAGCTGTTATGAGGTATTTCGCAGAATTTTTTTGTGAAAAGGAAGTGGAGAAATGGGGAATTATTGGACTTTTACATGACATTGACTATGAAAAATATGCAGATAAGCACTGTTTTATGGTGAGAGAGATTCTTTCACCATATGGTTTTCCGGAGGAATATTTGAGGGCTATTGAAAGTCATGGATATAAGTTGATAAATGATATTGAACCAGTAGAAACACTGGAAAAAGTACTGTATGCAACTGATGAGCTAACCGGGTTGATTGCTGCGACTGTTG
>Ga0307378_10005873_pt1 | contig 16957 bp, 15 predicted proteins | sample UN1MG_FD_202238 | JGI IMG/M metagenome (GOLD analysis project Ga0307378, IMG submission 202238) | Soil microbial communities from Risofladan, Vaasa, Finland - UN-1 | ecosystem: Environmental > Terrestrial > Soil > Coastal area > Acid sulfate soil | place: Finland: Risofladan, Vaasa | collected... | reverse complement strand
AACAAAGTGTTCTCGGAGTCCGGCATCGCGCCCGACTCGGTTCGGAGCCTCGGCGATGTCCGCCGTCTCCCCTTCACCGAGAAGCAGGACCTGCGGAACAACTACCCCTACGGTCTCCTCGCCGTCCCCAATGAAGAAGTCGTGCGCATGCACCACTCTTCCGGTACGACGGGCATGGCGATTGCCGTTTTCCACACCCCAGGAGATATCGGCCGCTGGGCCGACCTCGTCGCGCGCTGCCTCTACCTGGTCGGCATGCGGAAGGAAGATGTCTTTCAGAACATGATGAGCTATGGCCTGTTTACCGGAGGCCTGGGGCTCCACTACGGCGCGGAGAAACTGGGCGCCTTCGTCATCCCCACCGGCGCCGGCAACAGCCGCCGCCAGATCCAGTTCATGCAGATCTTCGAGACCACGGCTATCCACATCATCCCTAGCTACGCGCTGGCGCTGCTCGCCACCTTCGAGGAGATGGGCGTCGATCCCAGGAGCCTCTCCCTCCGGTTCGCCGTCGGCGGCGCGGAGCCGTACAGCGAAGGCATGCGAGAACGACTCCAGGACGCCTGGGGAATCCCTTTCTACAACTGCTACGGCCTCTCGGAGATGCAGGGGCCTGGCGTCGCCTTCGAATGCCCCGAGCAGCAAGGCCTGCACGTCTGGGAGGACTCCTACCTCGCAGAGATCGTCGACCCCGAGACCGGCGAACCGGTCGCCGATGGGCAAGAGGGCGAGCTTGTCCTCACCACCCTCACCCGGGAGGCCATGCCCCTCCTCCGCTATCGCACCCGGGACCTTTCCTCGTTCATCTCCGAGCCCTGCTCGTGTGGGCGTACCCACCGGCGTCTCAGCCGCATCCAGGGCCGAGCTGACGACATGTTTATCGTCCGAGGCGTCAATATCTTCCCGCTCCAGATCGAGCGCGTCCTCATGTCCATGCCCGAAGTCGGCCACAACTACCTCATCGTCATTGACCGCGACGGTTACGTCGACCGCCTGACCGTTCGGGTCGAGCTGACCGCGGAGACCTTCCAGGGTGACCTCGCCCAGCTCCGTTCCCTCCAGGAGCGCCTCACCGACGCCCTACGCGAGGAGATCCTTGTCCGGCCCCGCGTCGAGCTCGTCGAGCCCGGCACCATCCCGCGCCAAGAGGGCAAGGCTATACGCGTGGTGGACGAGAGAGAACTAGGGGGGAAGGAAAGATGATCCAGCAGCTTGCCATCTTCTCGGAGAACAAGCCGGGCCGGCTCGAGCGCATCACCGACGCCCTCACCCAGGCCAACGTCAACATCCGCGCCATACACGTCGCCAGCCTCGGCGACATGGGGGTCATCAAACTGGTCGTCGATCGTCCCGACGATGCCTACAAGGCCCTTGGCGCACCCGCCGCCGTGCGGAAAATCCCCTGCGTCGCCGTACGCGTTCGTGACCGCCCCGGCGCGCTCCACGAGGTCACCCGCGTCCTAAGCCAGGCCGGCATCAACATCGAGAACGCCTCCGGCTTCGCCGTCAGCCGCTCCGAGGCCATCCTCATCCTCGAAGTCGCCGACGTCCTCGCCGCCGAACGCATCCTGGCCCAAGCCGAATTCAGTACCCTTGACGAAGGAGAGTTCGAGGCCGCTGTGGCATGAGCGTAACCGCCCCCATCCTCGAAATCTTCTCCTCCATCCAGGGCGAAGGCCTCCTCCTCGGCGAGCGCCAGATCTTCCTCCGCCTCTGCGGCTGCAACCTCGACTGCGCCTATTGCGACACGCCGGCGGCCCGTTCAGAGTCGCCGGGATGCCGCATCGAACGAAGCCCTGGGTCACAGGACTTCGAGGACCGGGCCAATCCCCTATCGGTCGCCGATATTACAGAAGCAGTCCGAGGGCTCGTCAAGCCACAGCCCGGCCTCCATCACTCCGCCGCCCTCACCGGCGGCGAGCCCCTGCTCCACACCGACGCCCTTCTCGAGTTGCTGCCCGCGCTCGGCGACCTCGGCCTGAAGGCCTACCTGGAGACCAACGGCACTCTCGCCGACGATCTCGTTCGTGTCCTCCCCCACCTCGACGTCGTCTGCGCCGACATCAAGCTTCCGTCTTCTACAAAGCAGGCTTCTCTCTGGGGCGTGCACGAGCGCTTCTTGCTTGCCCTCGTCGCTCACGAAGATCGCACCCGCCTCGACTTCGCCAAAGCCGTTGTCAGCAACCACTGTGACCCGGACGAGATCGTAACCGCCTGCCAGCTCATTCTGGGGATCAACGCCGAGATGCCCCTCGTCCTTCAACCCGTCACACCAACCGCGCCCGACATCACAGCTCCCACCGCCCAGCAGGTCCTTCAGCTTCAGGCGATCGCCAAACGATACCTTTCCAACGTCCGCGTCATCCCCCAGATGCACCGCCTCGGCGGCTACCTGTAGTTGTGTCTGTTCGGCAGGAGCCCCTAGACCGCCGAAGACGGCCGGGGTGGCGGTCCGCCCTTGGCCGACTTAGCCACTTGCCTCCGGCCAGTCGCGCTCGTTACTCCTGACTCGCCAGTATCGCCGCCACCATCAGAGATGCGGCGCAGCCGCGTCAGTCCAGACTTGCCAGGATTGCTCCAATGACCAGCGGCGCCGCCTCTCGGATCTTCCGCTGATCCTCCGGCGGCTGCTTCTCCAGCCACCGGCTCACTCGCGGATGCCCCAGCAACACCTCCGCCGCTTCGCCCGGGCTGATCAAGAGGTCCAGAAACCAGAACAGCCGCCGCGCATACCCCAGGATCTTCAGGAATCTTCCCATCACAGAACCTCCTCAACTTCGTGTACCGCTGGGCTACTCCGGTGAGTAGCCCGGCGAGCATATCTCGACCTCCCCGTCCGCAATGCGCGCCTCCACACGCGCCCCGACGGCCTCGGCCACCTCGCGGATCGGAGCCATCGCTCTCCCCTGATAGAGAAACCCATCCGCCACGCGATTCCCGTCGACGACGATGCTCAGCGGGCGCGCCGGCCGCGTCAAATCCACGATCTCGAAGTGCATCGGATCCGGTGTCTGCCACTCCCCTCCCCACGCAAACCCCTGCCGCTTGAACGCCTCCACCAGCCGCCGGTTCTGCGTGGCGTCAGACCCGTACGGGAACATCCGCGCATTCACATCCACCGCAATCCCCCACGCGTGCCGCGAGAGCCCCCTATCTGGATCCCATCCCATGTGTCTCGGCACAAAGCATCCATCGAACGTGTTCATGAGATGACACAGGTTCCGCCGCTTCAGGTCCGCAAGCACTCGACTCAACGCCTGCGCAATCAGCCGGTGGCAGCGAATCAGCGAGATCGGCCGGCCTCGTCCGTCCCGCACCTCGAACGACGGCGCAATCGACACGATGTTTCGCCGCGCCCACTCGCCCAGGACTCGCACCGCCCCCTTCCGTTCCGGGTCGTCCTCCCACGCAAACTTCCCGAACGTCGACTCGACCCAGTCCCTGCTCCGTATCACGCCTGCCTCCTCTCCGACCCCAGACGCTCAGATATCCGGTCCAAAGTCTCCAGCAACCGATCCTGCCACCGCTTCTGGTCGGTCGTATGGCAGCTAAGCGCCGCATCGAACCGCCCCAGCGCGTCGCACACATGCGCCATGTGGTTCTCGACCACTTTCGCGAAGCTCTCCCCGGCTGCCCGCATCGCCTCAGACTGCGCTTCGAGCTGACTCTTCAGTTGTCCGACCGTCTCGTCGTGCGACGCCATCATCCGCCGCAGAGTCCACCAGAAAAGCCACGCCATCACTCCGGCGAGGCCATATTCCTTCAGGATTGCCAGCACTTCGGCGGTGCCCAGCGTCATGGGTCAGGTAACTCCACCGGCTCCTGCCGCACACCGATGCGGCCGTCGCTCGTGAGATAGGGCCTCCCGCGCCAGTCGATTCGCTCCTGGCGCATGACTGCCAGTACGCGCCGCACCCGCTGCGCGAACCGCTCGTGGCGCAGTCGCTCCAGCTCCTCATCAGTCACATTTGAACTCGTTGCACCCTTGGGATCATCCATGCCGGACCTCCTCGCCTGAATAACTCTCAGTCCCCACCCAGCAGCAGCCCATCGAAACTCGCCGCCTCCGTGTAGGAGCAGTTGAACTTCGCGCCGAGGACGTTTCCTGAGTAGTCATAGGCTCTGTATGTCCTGAACATCGCCGTTGACAAGTACGTTAGAACATTGTAGGAGATGAAATTCAGGTCATTTCCCGACGACCAACCAGGCCGAGCCACAACTTCTTCGACTGGTGCTGATAGGTCAGGCGAGTCACGCCAAGCCCAATCGACCCAAGCTGCCGGAGTCCACCGAACCTGAGCACCGGTGTGAGATGCGTAGGCATCCTTGGGCCAGTGGCCCACGCCCCATGCGGCACCGTCATCCACATCCTCACAGGCTATATAGATGTCCAAGAACCTCGCGCCGGTGGCATAGAGCGAGATGGCAGCAGAATCTATCGTTGCGCCTTGCGGAATGGGAATGCCTTGGAAGCGAAGCCCATCATTGTAGAAGCTGCCCGTGTTCGCTCCATTGTTCTCGGAAGTGTACGTGGACGAGAAGCGGTCAGCGCCAGGATACGTTGCTCCATGCGACATGGCATCGTCGGCGCTCGCCCCAATCTGCTCCTCGCCGATGTCGGTGTCGATGAAGACCGGGAAGGTCGCCTTCGTGAGTGCGGCCGCCTGCACCGCGAGGGTAGCGAAGACCCTGCCCCCGACGCGGCGTAAGGACCAGTCTACCGGGACCTGATGCGGCTCCTCCTGTGGCTCCTCATCTGCGCTGTCCCAAGCCATCGGCCGCCGAAGCCACCACACATCGCGGCCGGCGTCACGGAAGCTGAAGTCAACGTCCTGCGTCACTTCGTCGGGCGAGTCGATCCCCGTCAGATCGTCGCTGACCTCCACCGGGGGACGCTCGGCCGCAAACCCGTTCGCCGGTGCAGCATCCCATGCTAGGGCCATGACCAGGACGAGGCGGAGCCCCGTCGTGTTGATGGTGGGCCGCGGAAGCGCCGCCGCCGTCCGCACGATCAGCGTCTTGAAGAAGCGATCGGGCCGCAGGTTGTAGGCGAAGTCCAGCCCCACGCCGAAGGCGTCGGCCCAGGTCGCCGTGTCTGTGTCGTTGTCGATCGTCGGGGGAACCGCAGGGTTCGGCTTGGCGATGACCTGGCGCTTTCCCGCCTCGTTCTCCCATGCCAATGCCACCGGGGCCATCGCGAGCCATCGCCCTGCCCGGCGGAACTGCGCCACGCATCGGAACGTAGTCTCCCCCACCGTCCGGCTGTTCCACAGTCGCACCTGATAGCCGTTCGTCTCGCAGGCGAAGTCCCAACCTGCCCCTGGCGTCGGCACCATCGTGAGGTCGATCTCCTTCAGCGCCTCCTGCTCGTCCCAGGGATCGAGCCGGTAGTGGACCGGGCCTAGATTCGCGCCGATACGATACTGGCGAGTGCCGACGCGGTGGAACACCTTTGCCGTTCGGGTGCGCCGACCGACCAGCTCCACCTCGCCTTCGGTGGGCTGTAGGGTTCCCGTTGTGTCTCTGCCTGCCAGAGTAGCCATCTCAGTAGCTCAGGCTCGATCCACAGCGGTAGTACGTCCCGTCGTAGACGAGAGAGATGACGTCCACCTTATTGGCCCCGCTCAGCGCGGGAGCGGACCCGCCGGGCCACTTGACCGTGCCCGGCCACGTTATCTGCCGGTTACCCGTACCGTCCTGGACAAGCACCAGCAGGTACCGGCCGCCGTTCTTCGGGTTCGATAGAGTCAGGGTGCAGCTCGCGCTGTTGAGCGTGAGCTTCTGAACATTGCCGTTGCTCCAGTTGATCGTCTTCGCCGTGCCGGAGTTCCCATTATCGTGGAGGTCGGAGTAGTACTGCCCGTCCGCCTTCATCTGCGCCGAAGGATCGGCCGCACACCCCAGCCCGACGCGGGCGAACTGCGGAATGCCGGTCGTCCGAACGTCTTGGTTGATCCAGCTGCCCCCTGACACGGATAGGGCGTTGCCGGCGAAGCTCATGCTGCTGCCCGCAATCGACAGCACGCCCCCCGCGGTCAGGCTCATCCGCTCCGCGAGGACGCCTCCGCCTGCGACGTGCCAGGATAGCCTTCCCGTGTTATCCGCCCCCGCGCGCTCCCCATACATCGCACCTATCAGGTTCTCCACGCCCGCACCGTCCTCGACGGCGAACAGGTAGCCCGATGCAAACCCATCGACCATATCCCCGGAGGTCCGATGCTTCGCGAGGAACGACGAGCCAGGAACCGAGGTTTCGCCGCTTGAGCGGATGACGTCGAGCCGCCCTCGGGTGTCGCCACCCAGGTGGAATGTCGCCCGCTCCTGCCAAGCCGCACTACCCCATGGCGCGTTCCCTTCGCTCGAATCCGGATACCACCACACGAAGAGATCTGCATCCGCATTGAATCCCACGATCGCCGAGTTCCGGTCGTGGGAGTCTCTCGCCCATTGACCGCTCCCCTCATACCAGGAGTTCCGCTGCATCGCGGTGACCACGGTCCCGGAGGCATCGTTTGCTCCGATCTGCGTGAGCCGCCCGTATGGCGGCGATCCCGACCCGTCGATCTCCAGGTTCATCCCGCCCATGACGTAGTTCCGATGCTCGGTCATCATGAACCCGAGCTCCCACCCACCAACGGCCGTGTAGTCGCCTATCGGGTTTGACCCCGGAACAGCCCGCCACCAGGCGATGCCGCCTATGGGCTCACACGGGATACCGTTCTTCGAGCGCAGCTCGATCAGGTAGGCGTACTTCGTGGCGTCGACCCGATTCCAGGTGTCGGTCGCTTCGTCATAGCTCGCGTTGATCGCCCAGAAGAAATCGCCATCCTTCTCGAACAGACGAGTTCTCTGCGTCGCCGTCGCGTCGATAGACGTGAACCGCAGCCGCTTCACCCATGCGGACGCCATCCCACTGCCGTCTTGGAGATCCTGCAGCGAGGCATGCTCGGACGCCGCGAAGTGGTAATACGCCCCACTTTCCCCACCCTGAAGATCCGGAAGGTTGTTGTGCAGTTTCGCAGAGAAATCGACCCAATCCGAGCCATCCCAGCCGCGCCATGTCTCGTGCAACTCGTCGAAGTAGATCAAGCTCCTCTGCGGGTTCGCCGGTTCGGTGTCAGACACGGAGAAAACGCCGATACCCGCCGAATCCTGTAAGTCGTCCGCAGCCATGCTCGGGCCGGTCACCCACGGCGCTCCTGAGTGTCCCGCCTCGTACTGTATCGACACCCAGTCCCCCAGCCGCGGCACATAGCCGGATACGACCGGCACCTGCTTCAGTTCCAGCGGGCTGTTCAGCGCGTCGTACCCAACCAGCAGGTCTGCCTGGTTGCCGTTGACGACCACCACCTGCCCACGCTCGAATAGTCGACGCGCCCGCCCGTGGTGGGGGTCCGTCGCTGCAAGCTGACCGAAGAGATCGGGCCGAAGCGCAGTTGTGACTTCCTCCGTCATCGCTAACACCCTCCGATATCCTCACGCAATCCAGACGTGCGCAGCCGAACTCGGGAGACTCTCGAAACCTTCACCCGGATCGTAGAACGTGACTTCGTAGTACAGATCGCCCTGGAGCCGCTCCGTCCCATAGTCGATCCACATGACCGGCTCTGAGCCTGGGCGCGTGCGAGTGGCCATCATCGAGAACGGGCCCGTGCTCACCTGAGACCGGTAGATGTTGTAGCAGGTATTGGGCGGCGCAGCCAGCCGTGGTGTCCATGTCAGCGCAGGACGCTGCATGCCCCATATCTGCATCACGTTCGCGGTCAGGCTCTGCGGCTGCCACGCCGCCTCCGCCTGCACCGGGGGCCCGCTGCTCTGCGGCTCACACGGAACCGGGCCCGCAAACTCCCCGAGCACATCGCCCCGGTCCCAGCCCGCCACCTTGAACCAATATGTCTGCCCATTCGTCAGGCCCGTGACGACTATCGGTGGAGACGCCGTGCTCGCCGCCTGCGTATAGCTCCCCGTCATCGTCTCCGCCTGGAAAGCGCGGTAGCCGATCACCGTGGGCTCCGCTGCCTCCGTCGACCAGTCGAGTTCCACGGCGCCCTGCATCGGCTGCGCCACGAGGCTGTCTGGCGCGCTCGGCACCCGGTGCCTATAGCCCCGCAGCTCGATCGTCATCGTATGCGCGCCGTGCCGGCTGCCCGTCTGATGGTCCACCACCGCCTCCACCCGATAGAGCCGCTCGGGACCTGAGTGCGTGCACCCGCTGTGTACCACCGTAACCACCCGGCCCGGACGCATGAAGACATCCCCGGCCACCACGCCGACTCCCGTCGGCTGCACCCAGCTATAATCGCGCCGAATCGCGTTGGCGAGCTGCCGCGCCAGTCGCCCTGTCCGCATCGTCGGCTCGAAGATCGTGAACAGCCGGGGCCCGTAGCGCTCGATGCTCTGCCGGTCTTCGACCGTCACTGAGATGTCGCGATTCCTCGCATCCCGACTCTTCACGACAATGCGATTCCGCAGCTCGATCCCCGACGCCGACGGCGCCCACCCGGCCAGATCCCGCCCCGCCAGATACGTCTCCTCTCCCGTCTGTGTCATCCACTCGAGATCGTGAAGCCTGAATACCCCCTCATCGTCCGCCTCGAAGACCCAGCCGATCATCTTCGCAAGCTGACTGCACGCGTCGAGCACGCTCGCGTTCTGCTCGGTCCACTTGGGCATCACGAACGAAGTCGCGTCCAGAGAACAGTCCGCCGCCGCCAGTGTGGCTTCATATCTCTCGTTCGTCAGGAGATCCTCGACGATACCTTCCAGCGAGACATCCTCATAGTGGTCGAAGACCTCGACGAACAGGTCTCCCAGTCGCTTCGTCATGTCGCGGACCTGTCCCAGGCGAATCGCCCCGCGATCCGTTGCATACTCGGTGATCTCGTCTCCCAGCACGCCTGTGAAAGTCGTCTTCAACCAGTCCACCGTCGTCGACGCATCGCACAGCGCGACCTCGTCGATCTCGATCCAGTCCGCTTCAGCTTTGGGGTAGAAGTTCAGAACCACCTGTGACACATCGCGCTGATTGAGATCCAACCCGTAGACATACTGACGTCGGCCCGCCGCATCGTCTCTCAGATGGTCTACCGGCAGAGGTGCTGTATAGGAGCCGCCACTGCCGATGAGCGTCACCGAGGCCGAAGACGGCAGGAGCACGCCCGCCACCGACCGACTCAGCAGACTCGCCGCCACCGAGTGCACGTCTCGCGCCGGAGACAGCGTAAAGACCACCGTCGCAGCACAGCGGTACCAGCCCACCCAGTTGTCATCCAACTCGTTTGTCGGCTGGCCAAACCCCCCGTCCGTCAGCTCGGTCCCACGGAGCGAGTCCGGCCTCGTCGGGATGGGGACCGCGCACTCGTACGCCAGACCGTACGCGAGATCCGGGCGCAGTTCCACCCCCTGCCGTATCCGGACGACCCGGCCCTCATCCAGTAGCGGATCCCACGTGCTCGACGTGTCGTAGTTCCAGCTGCTCACCCGGTTGTCCCGTGCCAGCATCCCGTCTGAGTTGTCGAGCATCACGTCGGCCGTTGTCACCGCCTTCAGCCGACGCGTGATCGTCAGCGGGAACAGCACCCGGTCCGACAGATCACACCAGAAACCGTCCCTCTGAAACTGCATCTCCGCCAGCGGGCGCGCCTCCGAGGACAGTTGGCTCACCTTCACGTCCATCTCATTGGGGACATACCCCTCCGCTGTCAAGCGCGGATACAGCGCGTAGTACTCCAACGGTAATCCCGCCCGCGTGACGCGAAACTCCAGATCCATGCCATCCGGAGCCTGCGGGTGAACCCAGATCGAGAACACGTCCTCTGAGAAGTCATTCGGCCCGTATGTGAGCTCCCCCGTGGGTTCGTCGGCCTGCTTCGCCTCCCCGCCGCTGAAGTCGCCCTCAGTCGCCAGAGGAGGAGTCGATAGGCGCTGTGTCGTTATCTCCTCTCCATCCACAAACCACGTGCTCGGATAGAAGAGCGGCGCATCGTACGGCGGCACCGCAAATGATCCCACCCGTCGCCACACATTGCTTCCGACCTTGCGGTACTCCAGCTGCCGGGCCACGGAGAAGTTATGACTCCCTGTGTGCTGGCACTGCGCCCTCAGCAGCACATGCGATCCCGGCGCCACCGCCGCCAGATTGCTGTCCTCCGACCTCAGTGGCGAATTGGTCGCTGGCGGCCCATCGTCCTCAAACCACCGAAAGTGCGTCTGCCGCATGGGTGATGTTGGCATCAGACACCACCTCCCATGCCGGCCGCCGGCACCACCACACTGTTGAGACGCAGCACCCGTCCCAGAGCCCCCGCAAAAGCCCGCGCCGCGCGCTCGCCGCTCTCCTCGCCCTGTCCGACGATCTGCACTGCCCCTGGCGACATGTTCACAGACACCTGTCCCGCGCGGCCGCCCCCAAGTACGGACCCGCCCAGCCACCCGAACGCGCTCGTCAACGTTCCTCCCCTGTTCGCGTCCGGCCGCCAGGTCACCGCATACGCGGTAGCCAGGTTGTAGAGGTACGACTGGATCTCAAATGCCTCCGGCGAGTTCAACCATTGTCGCTCCTCCTCTCGCCGTCGTTCCTCCTCATCATCGTCATCCCTACCGAAGAGACCCCCCAGCATCCCGCCGAGCACCGCCCCAACCGGCCCCCCGACGGCAAACCCAATCGCCCCCCCTATGGTCCCGTAGATCTGAGAGCGCGCCCCCGCTCCCGTAATGCTTGCTCCCATCCGCCCGTAGCCCGTTCCGGCCACTCCCTTGCCGGCCGGCAGCCGCATCAGCGCCGAAACTTCCCCGTCGGCCTCCATTCCACCCAGCAGCGACTCCCGCCGGAGCGCCCGAAGAAACCCGATTTCCACCGCCTCTGCGGTCAGCTCCCGCTCCCGTGTGCCCAGCGGGTCCACCACCGAGGAAAAAGCCGCGGCAGCCGAAAGCATCGTGCGCGACGCAGCCATCATAGTCTCGGCCGCCGCCTCCAGTGGACTGGACCGCCCAATCAGCGACTCCAACGGCTCCGTCTTCCCTATCGGAACGTCGAATGTGGCCATTGCGGAACTCCTGACGATTCACTGTTCTCCCACCACGCTCGCTCCTCAATCGCAAGCCGCGCGATCGCCTCCTTCAGCCACCAGGGAAGCTCCAGAAGGGCCGGATCGAGAGGGTGTCGGTAGGCCCCTGCATAGCGCCGGCAGATCAAGTCATTCAGCCGGAACTCGGGCTCCGAGCTGAGGATTTTGGGAGTTCATCCCCCTCCTCCGGCTCCAGCTCCCGGTAGCTGCGCCGAAGCCGCTCCTTCACCGAAGGGTGCAGCCCCCTCACCTCCGAGATATCCTTGAAGTACGACTCGTCATGGTCCTCCACACGTCTCACCGCGCGCAGCAGCACCCAGTCGTCACACGTTCGCGCGAACTCGTTCCAACACTCGATATCGATCCGCCGCGGCCGCGCCAGCTCCACCAGCTCCTCCCGCGGCATCGCCTTCAGCTCTTCCCGCCGCGCAGCAACCATCTCCTCAATCCTCGAGCGCCGCTCACCAGCCATCTCCCGGCACCGATTCTCGTGGGCGACCATCCGCCGCGCGAAATCTCCATCGCTCTCCTTCGCTGCCCGATCCTGACGCGGCCTCACTGGATCCGGAAGCTCGCGGCCAACTCGCGCATCCATCCGCGAGCGCTCCGCCGCGAGCGCCAGCTCCACCACATCCTCCACAGGCGCCAGCATCAGCGCCTCCATCAGCGCCTCCGCCCGCTCGCTCCCGGGCCGGAACTCCAACAGCTTCCTCTGCATCGCCTCGTGCCCGCGCTCCAGCGCCTCCGTCCGGTCGCCGATCGTCTGCAGCCACACCTCCTCGTACCGATCCCCCAGCTCGACGCGCACCTGCCTTGCCCACACGCCCATCTGTGTCAGATCGATCCGTTTCCAGTCACGCTCATTCATCCTCATCCTCCCCTCTAGTAGCTCGCACGTGAGTTGCGGAGACGGCACCACGCGTCCACCGGCGGAGACTGGCTCGTATCCAACAAGGCCTCGAACGCGATGTCATACACCAGCCGCCTCGGCACCAGTGGCGCGTTGGCGGAGAAATACCGGACGTGCGGCAGCTCAATCTCCAACCCGTACCCCCATGTCCCGACGACCGAAGCCCCGGAAACCCCGAACCGCAGACTCATGGGCTCCCCGTTGACGAACGCGTCGCGCGCAGCCGTCGATTCGAAGGACATGGCGAACCGGCCGCCCACCGAGAACGCCCCCGCAGGCAGCTTGCTCAGCCGGCCCGCACCGCCCGCACTCCAGATATCGTCCACCAGCCCGTTGTTGAGCCGGACCAGGAACTCCTCGACGTCCCCGCTCACCTCTCCCCCGACCTCGGCCGTGAACCCGTTGTAATGCAGCGCCTCATCGGTCGGGTACGACGGCGGCGTCGGCGTCACCAGCTCCTCCTCCCGACCCCGACAGTCCACGTCCGCCAGCAGTGTCCGGCCCGGCGCCAGCGACAGCGTGAGCTGATTCGCCCGCACCCCCGCAACCTGCCGGCTCGTCAGCCCTCCCATATTCTGCTCCACCGTCAAAGATGGCAGGAACGTCGTGTCACATCGCGTGAACGTGTGCTCGTAGACCTGCCCCTCCGCGCTCGACGCCACCAGCGTCGTCGTGACCGTCCCGAAGGCCGCCTTCAGCACCTCGCCGACCCCGCCCGCGCACACCTCAAAGCTCAGCGGCCCCGCGCACACCATCCCCCCTCGCCGCACACCCCGCCGCGCCCGCGTGCCCCGCACCCCCTGCGGAACCTCCTGCTGGATGACCGGGCGAACGTCCGCGTGTGTCACCTCCAGGTACGTCGTTGGAGCAGCCGCCTGCCCCCATGTTGACTCCAACGCCAGCCCAACCGAACCCAGTATGCCAGTGTAACCCGACATGCTTTCCTCCTTCAGGACGTTCGCTGCTCGCACACCACCATCAGCATCGCCTGCGAATGCCAGTACGACTCGACTTTCGTCCGAGCGCGCTTCACCAGACTCACAGCCATCGTCCGCACGAGCCCGCCAAGCGTCGGAGCGGCTCGTAGCGCGTCCTCCACCGCCTCCACATACGCCAGCAACAGATCCTCACTCGCCTGCGCGCTCTCCAGTGAGCGTACGCCCACATGCACTTCCAGTTGATAGGCGTGATCGCGCCGATTGCTCGCCCACCGCGGACGCTCCGCTCCCACCGTGTCTGCAAAGAACACCCCCAACGCCGGGTGCCCACTCGCCGGAAGCCGCGCGAACGCCTCCCGATCCCGGACGATCGACTTCACCTCCGCCAGCTCCGGCGCGCTCGAAAGCACCGCCGCCACCGCCTCCCGTATCGGCACGAACCTACTCGACTCCGGATGCGCCATCACCAACTCCTCCAAAAGCGTAGGGCAGGAGCTTGCCTCCTGCCCCATCCTCGCTCACCCTTCGCCCTCTTCGGCAGGAGCTTGCCTCCTGCCGCAACATCACTGCTGATCTGCCCGCCTCACCACATCCCCGCTCGCTGTCCTCTCCGCGTACTCTGCATCCTGCGCGCGGTGTGGCTGCCGGTAGAAGTACTCGTAGCTCACCAAAACCGGTTGACCCGGAGCAATCCGCCCGCCCGACAGCCGCCTCACCCGGCCGCTGCGATGATCGACCTCGTAGTCCTTCACCGCCTCTGGCCGGTACCCAGGCTCATACTCCCGCCGGTCCTCCACATACGTGAACGATCCAGCCTCGTTCGTCAGCGTCACGCTCCCAAGCGCAATCCCCGCGTGCCCGAGCGGCGCCCACACCCCGTCATCGACGGGAATCGACACCGGCTCATCTGCCACCTCCACCGTCCCCAGATCAAGCTCGCCTGCTCGCAGCAGCGCCAGTCCCGCCTCGAACTGCTCCCAGTACGGATCCGGCAGCTCCGACGGCTGATTCCCCGATTGCAGGGCGCGCCGCGCCCGGGCCAGCGCCCCGAGCGCCGACAAATGCTGGACCCGCTCCGGCACCGGATCGAACGGCACCTCGTAGTCGCCCGCCCGCGCCGCCTCCTCGATCTCCGCGTCCGCCTCCGAGATGCACGTCGTCATATTCAGGCTGCTCGAAGACACATCCGGGATGACCTCACTCGTCATCCCCACCGCCCTCTGCCGAACCTCATCGGGTGTGCAGTACCCCATTCACTTTCTCCTATGTATGTAGCCGCCGGTCGCCGTCATCCACGTCATCCTGAGCGCAGCGAAGGATCTTGCCCAGCCTGACACGATCGGCTCACCCCGCCTCCTCGAACGGAAACTCCTCCCCCTCCCTCGCCTCCGCCAGCAACTCCCCCAAGTGCCGCTCCAGAAACTCCCGCGCCTCCGCCTCATCCACCACCCGCACCCGTTGCAGCTTCTCGTGCGGCAAGAGCGCGTCCCCTGCCCCAAGCTGATCGCCCACGGCTACGAAGTATCCCAGGTCGAACCCCTCCCCCAACAACTCGAGCGCCGACTGATACAGCGGAAAGCTGTACCCATACAGCGGATCATCCGGCGAGCCGAAATGCTCCCGGTGGACCTGCACCGCTCGGTGGAGATACTTCCGCGCCCGCTCCGTCACTACGCCCCGCGTCCGCTCCAGCTCGTACCGTGCCAGATGAACGTAATCTCGCGCCAGGAACACCAGCCCCAGCCGCCGATTCGGGTGCCGCTTGCGGTCCTTCAACACCATCGGTAGGTTCCGCAGGAACCGCTGCCGACGGATGTTCTCCGTCACATATCCGTCGTGCATGATATGCACGTCGCTCAAGATCACCGCCGGCTTCACACCCTCGTTCAGCCCTGTCTCCGGGTGCTCGTGCACGCACCCAAAGAACCTGACTCCCATACGATTCCTGAACAGCCTCACTGGCACGTCCGGCTTGAAATTCGCATCAATGGCGTGATGGTGCTGTCGGATCACATACCCGTTGTACATGTTGTCTCGCAGGTACTTCGCCAGGTTCTCTCCGCCCAGCAGGTACTCGTCCGCATCGACCCACAGCACCCAGTCCCCCATCGCCTTCTCGATGCTCCGGTTCCGCGCCCGTGAAAAATCGTCGTCCCATGGAATCTCGTATACCTGCTCCGTATACTCCCGGGCGATCTCCATCGTCCGGTCGCGAGACCCCGTGTCACACACGATGATCTCATCCGCGATCGGCTTCACACTCTCCAGACACCGGTACAACGTCCCCTGTGCGTCCTTCACAATCATGCACACCGACACGCTCTGCCGCCCGCCTGACATGTCATCCTGAGCGCAGCGAAGGATCTTGGCTTGTTGTTGCTTCGGTAGCTCGCTGCCGAAGCCGCTCTCCTCCACCAACCCCTCAAACACCCCCTCCCATTCCCCCGCAATCGCGGCCCACTGGTACCGTGCCTCCACGCGCCTTCGCCCGGCCTCGCTTATCTCGCCCCACCGCTTCTCGTCGCCAAGCAACCCGACCACCGCCTCCACGAAGCGCCGCTGATACTCCCCCGAGCCCGGATTCCCCGGAACGAGCACCCCCGTCTCCCCGTCCGCCACCGTCTCCTTCAGCGCGCAGTACCGAGACGCCACCACCGGCGTGCCGCACGCCCCCGCCTCCAGCATGCTGATGCAGCTCACCTCCGGGAACATCGCCGGGTACACCACCAGCGCCGCCCGCGCGATCTCCCGATATAGGTCGCTCTTGCTCAGCGCCCCCAACAGCTCGACCCCGGGCAGGCTCTCCGCCGCTCGTCGCAACGCCGTAAGGTAATCGGCCATCTGCGCGTCGGCGCCTGGGTTCTCGTAGAACGCCACCCCCAGCGTCAGCCCCGGTCGCCGCCGCTTCAGCTCCGGCCACATCTCCAGCAGCACCTCCAGCCCCCGCTCCGGACGGCTCGTATACAGCACCCGGTTGCGATCCCGCTCGACCTCCGCTATCGCCTCATCGATCAACCCCAGATCCACCCCATTTCGCGTCACCACATACCGGTCATCAGGCACGGTCAGGTGCCGCTGAAGCTGCTCTCTGTGGAACTCCGACAGCACCATCAGCCGGTCCACCTTGTACATCAGCGACATGAGCTGCCGCGCCACGGGCTTCACGATCGCATCGTGCGCCCACACCACGTTCATTTTCGACCGCACCGGTGCCGTCAGCCCGCGCACGTGCCGGCAGCACACGAACACATCACACGACCCGGTCTCCACGAACTCCGGAAACTCCGTCAGGTCGCCGTACACAACCCCCTCATACTCGCCGGGCCCCCGTTGCTTCGGTAGTTCTACTGCCGAAGCCCCCGACTCGCAGTTGCAGAACACGCGCACCTGGTGCCCCCGCCGCGCCAGCTCCCGCGCCATGAACACCACCGCACTCTCCGACCCGCCCAACGACCGCTCGAACGGCGTCCGCCCATCGAACGGCAGACCTTCCGTATAGATCACCACATCCATCATCACTCCTCCCCATCCAAACATGTTGGGCAGGAGCCCTGGCCGCCTCCGGCGGCTTGTCTCCTGCCCATGACCCGTCTCAACCTGGCGGCCGGGACCGAGGCAAACACGTCATCCTGAGCGAAGCGAAGGATCTTGGTCTAGCCCTCGCCCGTGTCCCGGCCCCGACCATCACACTCACCCACACCAAAACGAAACGGCGGACACCTCTCAGCGTCCGCCGCCGATCTCCTCTCAACTCTCGCCCATCTGGTGTTCTTGGTTGCTTCGGCAGCTTGCTGCCGAAGCGCCTCCACTACCTTATCGCGCGCTCTCCCAACATCCTCACGACATTCCCCCCCAGCACCTTCCCCTTCACCTCATCGCTCAGATACGACTTCTCGATCGTCGCCATCACCGCCGCCGGATCGTTGATCGTGTAATCGCTCCCGAACAGCACCCGATCCGGCCCCGCACACCGCACTGCCACATCGAGCACCCCCAGCCGCTGCACCCCGTGCCCGCTCAGGTCAATGTAGAGATTCCCGTGC
>Ga0307378_10005872_pt1 | contig 16957 bp, 12 predicted proteins | sample UN1MG_FD_202238 | JGI IMG/M metagenome (GOLD analysis project Ga0307378, IMG submission 202238) | Soil microbial communities from Risofladan, Vaasa, Finland - UN-1 | ecosystem: Environmental > Terrestrial > Soil > Coastal area > Acid sulfate soil | place: Finland: Risofladan, Vaasa | collected... | reverse complement strand
CAGAATTTCCTTACCCCTGCCGCGAACCGTCGGCATCGAATCCACCGATGACATCCTCGTCCTGCAAATCGAATCGCCCGAACCCGATTCCCTCGACACCGATCTCCTTAAATCTATGCTGACAAAACAGTTACCGCAAGGCTGCGAACTCCTTGATGTCACCATCACCGACTCAAAAACCTCCATCCAGCCGACCGCCGCCGCGTACGAACTGCCCATAAAAAAACAATACATCACCGAGAACCTTAAGTCCTGTATTCACAACACCTTAGAAAGCCAAAACCTTCCCGTAAAACGCCGAACAAAGAAAACCTATAAAACCCGCGATATAAACGTCCGCAAGTTCATTAAAGCAATCGACTTACGCAAAAATGACATAACTGTCGAATGCAAAATCACACCCACCGGAACCATCCGGCCGGACGAAATTTTAAACCTACTACAACTCGATTATGATAAACTATCAGCACCCATTATGCGTAAAAATGTAAAATGGATAACTAAAAATTGATTAATCCTAAACTCTTTATATATAAGGAAATAAGCCGATAAGGAATGCTATGGCAAGAGAAATGCTTATAAACATGGCCGAGAAAGAAGAGTGCAGGGTCGCGATTGTCGAAGACGGCTCACTCGAAGAGTTATACATCGAAAGAGCCAGCCTCACCAGTCATGTCGGAAACATTTACAAGGGAAGAGTCGTAAACATCGAGTCCGGCATACAGGCCGCTTTTATTGACTTCGGCATAGAAAAAAACGGATTCCTCCACATCAGCGACCTGCATCCCCGATATTTCTCCAAAAAAGCGGTCAAAGATACCGAGACCATAGGCCGGAGAAAAGCCCTAAAAGAACGGTCGCCAATCCAGCAATGTCTTCGCAAGGGTGATGAAGTAATTGTTCAGGTAACCAAGGAGGGAATAAACACTAAGGGGCCGACACTCAGCACATATCTTGCGCTGCCGGGCAAATACATCGTAATGATGCCCTGGATGCAAAAACAGGGTATTTCGCACAAGATTGAAGACGAAGACGAACGGGTAAGGCTGCGAAAAATCCTCGAAGAAACCAAACCTCCTAAGGCAATGGGATTCATTATCAGGACAGCAGGGCAGGGCTGTTCAAAAAGAGACATTCAAAACGATTTAAAATACCTGCAGCGACTTTGGAGGATCATTGAGAAAAGAATGAAAGTTGACAAAGCTCCCTGCGGGCTTTATCAGGAGTCGGACCTGGTTATACGAACGATGAGGGACGTTTTTAACAGCAAGATATCAAGGATAATATGCGATTCTGAAAACGTGGTTCGCAAAATAAAGGATTTTCTTTCACAGGCCTATCCACGTATGAAACGCAGAGTAGTTTATTATGACAGCAAAGTCCCGCTGTTCCACAAATATCAGATTGAGGACGAGATAACCAAGGTTCAGTCCCGGGTCGTGGAATTAAAAGGCGGCGGTTCGATTGTAGTCGAACAAACCGAAGCGCTGGTTGCAATAGACGTCAACAGCGGGAAATACCGCAAACAGCAAAGCGCAGAACAAACTGCCTACAAGATTAATATTGCAGCGACAAAAGAAATCGCCCGTCAGCTCAGACTGCGAGACTTAGGCGGCCTGATAATCTGCGATTTCATCGACATGCGCAGTGAAAAGCACCGCAAAGAAGTGGAAAGGGCCTTTCGAACCTCCGTGAAGACCGACCGTGCGCGTTCGAAAATACTGAGAATAAGCAGATTCGGCATAGTGGAGATGACACGCCAGCGGATGCGACCTTCGCTACAATCAAGCACCTATTTGGCGTGTCCACACTGCGCTGGAAGCGGATTTATCAAAAGCCCGGAATCGCTCGCCATCGAGATTGTCCGGCTGTTGAACCTCTCAGCCGCCAAGAGCCAGATAAAACGCATTGAGTTGTTCGTATCGCCCGTAGTTGCGGACTACCTGCAGAATGAAAAACGAGCAGCAATCGCACAAATAGAGCAATTCAACAATAAAAGTGTAATAATTCACTCTGCACCGAACTATACCAGCGAAAAACACAATCTGGTCTGCTATAACAGCCGGGGAAGCGTCGTGAAATTATGATTCGCAATTTGGTTTGAACGCTTTTTTCAAAACCCTGCCATAATACATTTACACTTGACGAGACGAACTGCTTTTATAATACTGTGTTGTAAGACTGACATACTTTGCCATTAGAAATTAAGGAGTATATGACAGGTGAAGTTTGACCTTGATTACGCACGGAAGGTAATAGAAGCTGAAGCCGAGGGAATAAAATCTGTTACACCGATTGTCGACTCGTCTTTTAAGACAGCCGTGGAAATGATTTACAACTGCACAGGTTCTGTGATAGTAAGCGGCATAGGCAAGGCGGGTCTTATTGGGCAGAAGATAAGCGCAACTCTTGCATCCACCGGCACACCGAGCCATTTTCTCCATCCTGCCGAAGCTGTGCACGGGGATTTAGGCAGAGTGCGTAAAGATGATATTGTCCTGGTTCTAAGTTATGGCGGCGAGACAGATGAAATCACCCGCCTGATAAGCCTGGTCAAGCAACTGGAAATCAGACTTCTGGCTATTACCGGCGACAGCGATTCAACTTTAAGCAAGCACAGCTATGTGGTGCTGTGCATGGGAAAGATATCCGAGGCATGTCCACTCGGGGTTGCTCCAAGTGTTACTACGGCGTGCATGCTGGCCATCGGTGATGCCCTTGCCTTTACAGTTATGAAAGCGCGGAACTTCAGTGTAGAGGACTATGTCCGGTTTCATCCCGGCGGCTCACTCGGTGCCAAACTTATGACGGTCGAACAGTCAATGATGTTCAAGCCGGGGGAGAAACTACCAATCGTGGAAGCTGCCGATACGGTCAAACAACTGCTTGAAAAAACTGCGGATGTAAAACGACACGGCGCGGTAATGGTGGTTGACGAACAGGGCAAACTTGCGGGAATAGTGACCGATGCAGACCTTCGACGTTTCATGACCGAGCACGGAGCTGACAGCTTCGATTTCAAAGCCGGCGATATCATGACAACTAAATGTAAAAAGATAAGGGCAGATTCTCTTGCAGCAGAGGCAACCGCCCTTTTCCATAAATACAGGATTGACGAGCTCCCGGTGGTCGATGCCTCCGACAGGCCTATCGGTTTGATTGACGTACAGGATATTTTAACAATAAAAGTTGTTGGATAACGGGTGTGTTGAGCCGGGGCATCTTTTCGGCAAAGGCTCCAATGAATTTATTAATCAGGATTTTGATAAGTGGCAAAAAAATCCAAACCAAATCTGGCGGACATACAGGCATTGATAGTTGATGTCGACGGTGTTTTAACAGACGGTACCATTACGATTAATGCTGACGGCAGTGAAAGTAAATCTTTCAATTCGCTCGACGGTCACGGAATCAGGATGTGGAAAAGGGCGGGGCTAAAGATAGCTTTTCTGAGCGGCAGGTTGTCTGAACCGACACGATACCGGGCTGAACAGCTTGATATTAACCACTGCATTCAGGATTGCCATGATAAGCTACCCGCACTTGAAAAATTGCTCGAAATGATGGGACTTTCCATCAAGCAGGTCGCTTATATAGGTGATGACTTAATGGATCTGCCGGTAATACGAAAAGTTGGTTTTGGAGCAACAGTCGCCAACGCTGTCGATGAGGTCAAACAACAGGCTGATTACGTTACCGAAGTTTGCGGAGGAAACGGCGCCGTACGCGAAGTAATTGAATATATTCTCAAGAATTCAGGCAGATGGTCGGAGCTTGTGCAAAGATACTTGTCCTGATGTCAGGGTAGCTTTTGTATGGGTTTTAAATCGCGTAAATTATTTATATGGCTGGCTGCGTTTTCTGCTGTACTCATTGCATATGTGTTGTATTTGCAGCTAAGTGAACGACCTCCGATAGAAATTGGCGCTTCCGTGGAGCCCACCGACACCACGGTCGAGTTTGACAAAAAGGTTGGCATAGTAGGGGACGTAGGCCTTGGTACGGTCAAAAAGGCCAGGTTCCCACACTACAACAAGCAAAAGCAGATTGACAGGGAGCTTGGGTTCGAGAAACTTCTGCATGAGCAGGGAGACGAGTGGGAAATCGAAAAACCATATATGAATATCTTCAGGGACACCTTCAAATGTTATATCACAGCAGACAAAGGTAACGTTCGAATTGAAAGTGCTGTCGGCGAACCCAGTCCCAAAGACGCAACATTCACGGGAAACGTGCTGATTCATATTTTGCCCGAACAGGGCAGCAGCGTCCAGGAAAGTTTCATCTACCTTGACGACATTATTTATATCAGCGAAAGGTCACAGTTTTCGACCGCCGGGCCCGTCAAATTTGTTTCAAAAGACGCCCAAATGCTCGGCAGGGGGATGGAGTTTGTTTATGATGACCAAGCCGACCACCTCGAATATCTGAGAATAACCCACTTAGATACATTAAGGCTAAAGGTCTCATCGGAACGGTCCTTGATTTCGTCAGACCGAGCCGAAGGCACCGCTTCAGCAGGAAAAGGGAACCGAAAAACCCACGAGGTCAAACATGGAGCCGACACCACTGACCAAAACTCACCACAGCAAGCAACACAATACTATAGATGTATATTCAGTGAGAATGTGACAATAGAAAGTCCACAGCAGGTTATTTTCGCTGATGAACTTTCCATTAATAACATAGTTTCAAATAAAAAATCCGAGGGTACCAAAAGCAACTCCGGCCTTTCAGCAAGCAAAGTCGATGCCGGTGACCATAATAAAAGTTCGCCGGAGGTTCCTTCTTTAGGACAGGCAGAACAAGAGACTGTTGATGTCATAGTCACCTGTGATGATGGTATCTTAATAACGCAGATGGATTCGGCCAGAACCTTCAAAATTAAATCTGAACCCGAGTCATATAAAAGTGTGACTCAAAATGAAAGCCTTGAAAACGCTGAGGATTTCGCCGGCTGCAATATCTTCATCGCCCAGAGAATAGATTACGATTATAGCGCCGCAAACAAGGACATCACCGCTACCGGCCCATCAAAACTGATTTTTTACCCTGAGGAAGTATTTGCCGATGAAGCCGACCCGTCGCCTGTACCGGTAAAAATAACCTCGCAGGAAAAGGCATCCTTCATGCCAACATTAAACAAGGCTACCTTTGAAGGTGACTGCCTGTGCACGATGTCGCGCAAGGTCCCGAACCTCGAAACAAAATACACTCTCTCGGGCCCGAAATTTACCGTTACTTTATCAAGCAACGATACCGGCAAAACCGGCCTTGAACATTTTACTGCAGACGGAGGTGTAGTCCAGCTTGACAATTCAAAATGGGAGGGGGGGAAACTGCTCGGTTTTACCAAACTAAAGTGCCCCAGGTTCGATTATGGCAGAGCTCAACAGGTGTTTTCAGCTACCGGCCCCGGCCTTATCGCCGTCGACAATTCAAAGGCCCCGGAACCTGAAGCAGCAACGGGCAGATTTAATTTGCAAGGACCGTGTTATGTGATTGTGCGCGATTTTGACACGCTCGAGTACTTTTTCGAGTCTAACCGAATCGTAGCCGATTCCGATATAAATGAAATCTTTATCGGTTACGTACCCATCGTCAATGGCCAATACGGTCAGGAAACCAAAGTGACCGCAACCTGTATAGAAGCCATGCTTGAAAAAACAGAGGACGGGAGAAATAAACTCTCAAACCTGAAAACCACAGGCGGAATTACCTATGAGGACCAGGACAAACAATTCGTAGGCAGCAGTCTTTTCTACAATGCCGACAGGTCAATAATAATTGCGCAGGGCAATGAGTTTCAGCCGTGTTTGCTGAACGGAGCTATTGTCAACGCAATACAGTACGACTTAAAAAAAGACAAGGTCAAAACAAAAATCACCGCTCCCGGCGTGATACAAATGAAACGGTAAGCATCGATGCCGAACGTCCGTCAGGCACAAAGCTCCTGCAGGTCACTTATACTCAATTCATCAAGATGTTCGATGGTCTTATCCGCCATCGCCAACTGGTCGGCATCATAAGAATTTGTTATTGCCACGGTGTGCATCCATGCGGCTTTTGCTGCTTCAATACCCCAATGGGCATCTTCAATCACAACACATTGGTCTGCGGTAACAACATCATGTCTTGTTTGATTAAGTCTTTCTAAAACCAGCAAAAATCCCTCCGGGTCAGGCTTGCCTATTTTAACCTGCTCGGCAGAAACTATCTGTTCAAAGTAGTCACGTAATCGGCCTTCTTCAAGTATCAGCTCAATTTCAGAAAGCAACGACCCTGAGTATATGGCCATTGCTATATTGTTTTGCCGAAGCAACTCGAGAAAATCACGTACGCCATCTATTATGCGGCCTTCAGTTTTCGCAAGTTCCTCAAATAAATGGTTTTTCTTTTTTATAAGCCTGTCGATGTCCTGTAAATCGACCTTGAGTTGCCCCTTACTAACCAGCATTTTGAACAGGTCCAAATCGTTCAGACCAAGCCATTCTCTGTAGTAATCCCTTAATGTCAACTTGATGCCGTATGAAGCCAGTATCTCATTGAAGGCGCGAAAGTGCAAAACATCAGTATCGGTTATAACCCCATCGAAATCAAATATAACCGCTCGAAGCATACCTTTTTCCTAATCGGCCGATACGGGTCCAATTACCTTCTCATAATCAGTGAACGTTGATTTGTCTGAGCTGCGAATAGCTTTAGCCAAGGCTTTGATTTTGGGTGCGTTCTTCGTAACGTATCTGCGGGCAACAATTGCCTTGCGTTCTCTCACGCTGACAGTGCCGTTATCATCATTCCCAGCAGAAGAAGCCCCGACTGATTTTTCAACTTCCATTTCCACATTTGTACCAGCCTGGCCGCAGAACAGGTAGCCGTTAATCAGGTCTATTGCAATATCAACCAGAGCTCTGCCGTAGAGGTCCATATATTCGGTACCCTGCTCTTTTACAAAGGCAACAGAACTTTTTAATTCTTCCATTCCGTCTGCAAGCATTTCAAGCAGGTCCTTTACCTCAGGTACGTACCGCTGCCCGGCTAAATCGGAGATATATTTTTCCGCCGTCCCGCTGCACACCCCGCGAACCGCTGTGACAATCTGCAACTGACTTGTCCCTTCATAAATAGTCGTAATTCTCGCGTCGCGCATGTGTCGTTCAGAGGCATAATCGCGCATATAACCGCTGCCACCGAGAACCTGCAGAGAGTCGTAGGCAACCGTGTTGCTCATCTCCGAGCAATAATATTTGCTCATCGGTGTCAGCATTGCCGCGTATCTTTTGTACTTTCTGGAATCGTTCTTTAGTTGTTTGGCCTGCTCCTTATCATCAGTTGGCCCGGAGTCAAGTCGCTTGGCATAACCGATTTCCATATCAACTACACGCGACGTTTCATACAAAAGCGCCCGGCCAGCCTCGATGGCTATCTTAATATCAATCAGCATATCTCTGACAGCAGGCAGTTTCTCAATAGCTACACCAAATTGTCTTCTGCTGGCCGCATACTCACGAGCAACGTTAAAAGCAGCCTCGGCTATGCCTACCGACTGGGCCGCAATGCCTATGCGGGCACCGTTCATCAGCCTCATAACATAAGTAACCAGGCCTCGCTGCCGGTCTCCTATCAATTGACACGGCGTATTGTCAAAGAATATTTCACACGTTGGTGAGCCGTGAATGCCCAGCTTGTCTTCCAGCCTGCGGATATGAACGGTCGGGCCCCGGTCACAAACAAAAAGACTCAGCCCCAGACCGCCGCTTCGGTCCGGTTCGCTGCGAGCCAGCACCAGCAGAACTTCACCACAGCCGTTGGTTATAAAACGCTTTACACCGTGCAGGTACCAGTTGCCGCCGTCATCCTGAAATGCGCGCAAACTGACCGCCTGCAGGTCCGAGCCGGCATCAGGCTCAGTTAAAACCATGGCCCCGGTAACTTTGCCCGCGGCGAAATCATGCAGGTATTTCTGTTTGATTTCTTCCGAAGCAAAAGCATTAATTGTCTCGGCGATTCCCTGCAGCCCGAATATGTTCATCAGCGAGGCATCCGCACGCGAAATAATTTCAGTAGCCATCGAATAGACAAGATTTGGGAAATTGAGTCCGCCGAATCGGCAGGAGAGGATAAAGCCCATAACGTCAGCTTTGGCAAGCTGTTCGAGCGACTCTCTGATACCCTCAGCATAGGTTACAGAACCATCCTCATTAAGGGTATTACCTTGGCGGTCAACATCTTCGGCACGCTCGGCAATGAAATTAGCGCTTAAATTCCCAAGTGAATTCAGCACCATATCATAATTTGTTACGGCCTCGGCGGCATCAGCCGGAGCATAATCGAATTCGTCGGCAAACTTAAATCCGTCTTCACAAACCGACGCCAGGCTGCGCAGATCCATGTGCTTGAATAAGAATTTTATATCATTGTTATCGCTGTAGAAATTAGCCATAAAATCGGTTCCGTTGCTTAATTATTTTCTGTGTTTCCTTCCTTTATGCCCTTTTCTTTAATCGCTTTTATCATTCCCGGTATAACAGCATTCAGGTCGCCCAGTATTTTGTAATGGGCAACCTGGAAAATCGGCGCATCGGGGTCGTTGTTTATCGCTACAATTTTCTGGCTCTGGGACATGCCCGCCTGGTGCTGGACAGCCCCGCTGATTCCAGCGGCGACATACAGGCTCGGCCTCACCGTGGTGCCTGTCTGTCCAACCTGGTGGTCGTGGTCTATAAAGCCCAGGTCAACCGCTGCTCTGGTAGCTGCTGGCGCAGCCCCGAGACAATTGGCTAAATCCCAGATTAGCTGGAAATTCTCTTTGCTGCCAACACCAGCACCACCAGCAACGATTATTCTCGCAGCCTTAAGGTCCACCTTCTTCGGGCGTTTATGCTCATCGAGAATTTCAAGTGTAAGGTCTTTCCGGGACAGTTTTACATCTTCCCGGATAATTTCGCCTTTTCGCTTCGTATCGGGTTTCGGCTGGGGCATAACACCCTCACGAACCGTGGCCATTTGCGGCCATCGGTCATAATTTATAATGGTGGCAATTATGTTACCTCCGAAAGCCGGCCTTATCTGAAACAGCAGATTCTTATGGACTTCACCGCTACCAGCCACTTTGTGGTCACCAATTTGAAGGTCGGTGCAGTCCGCTGTAAGTCCCGCTTTTGCGGCACTGGCAATATTTGGAGCAAGGTCCCGGCCGGTTACAGTAGCACCATAAAGAACTATCTGGGGCTCATGCTTATGAATCAAATCATACATCACTTTTGAATAACTTCTCGTCTGATAGCGCTCAAGCAGCGGATGTTCGACCAGATATACTTTGTCGGCTCCGTAGTGTATTAGCTTCTCTGCAAGGCCCTTGAAATTATTGCCCAACGCAGCAGCAGCCAGTTTCACCCCGAGTGTATCGGCAAGGCGCCTGGCCTTACTCATCAGTTCAATCGGTGTATCCTCCAGCCGGCCGTTGTGCTGCTCGGCAAAAACCCAAACTTCACCTTCCCTGTTAACATTTATCATACTTCTGCCCTGTTACTTACGCTATTGTCTTGTCCTTAATCAACTCGTGTACCATATCCGATATCCCCTTCTCGTTTGGCTCAACATCCTTGCTTTCCTTGGCAGTAAGAACAACACTCTGGATACGGTGCACTTTGGTCGGTGAACCACTTCGGCCGCACCAGTTCAAATCAGATTCCAGAAAGTCCAGGTCCCACTGTTTAATCAGTAAACCCTTTTTGTCCAACAAATTACATCTTTCCTCAACGAGTTTCTTTGGGTTTTGTTCATCCGCATCAGTGTTCGCTGATTTGATTTCCTGCTCAACTTCGACTTTCGACCGTGCGTTTTTGTATTTCATAATTTTCTTCGCAGCTTCGACCCGCGGTGTATTTGCCTCACCGGTAACCGTTAACAGCACAGGCAAGTTAGCCCTTACCTGCTGCCAGCCGTTGCCCATATTCCGGCGGGCTGTGATGGTCTTGCCGCTAAGTTCCATAAGTTCTTCAACATAGGTAATTTGCGTAATACCAAGCTTCTCAGCCAGCTGCGGGCCCACTTGGGCGGTATCGCCGTCGATTGCCTGACGGCCACAAAGAACGATATCGTAATCCAGCTTTTTAACGGCACAGCTTAAGATGTAACTGGTTGCTAATGTATCACTTGCAGCACATCGAGGGTCGGTAATCAGGATTGCCTCGTCGGCCCCACGAAAGAGAGAATCCCGAAGAATCGAACTGGCAGCAGGCAGCCCCATAGTGATAACCGTAACTTTTCCACCAAATTCGTCTTTGATAGAAAGGGCTAATTCCAGGGCATTGAGGTCTTCCGGATTGAAAATCGCAGGCAAAGCTGAGCGGTTCACTGTACCATCTTCGTTCATCGCATTGACTGTAATCCTTTTAGTATCAGGAACCTGCTTTATCAGAACAACACAATTATATCCCACTTATTGTCTCCTTGAAAGCTATTGTTTCAAAGCGTGCGAACCTTCAAAAAGACACCAGTTTAGCGGGATTCAGCGCCAAGTCAACCCTAAAGTGCCTCAGGACGACGCCGGGATTTGGTCAAAATCCGCTAAACTTGCCTGTAAAAAAAGTCGATTTCAGTTGGATAACTTGTATTTTTACGGCTTAAATGAATAAATTTTCTTTGACAAGCATTTTATATAAAACATAATCGGTCTTTTTGGAGTAGGTATACACGTTCGGCAGCAAAGACCGCAGGACAAATCTGTTCGAGCAGATTAATGAAAAACGAGACTAATTACGACACAATATTCGGCAAACTGGCCGTGGAACAGGGCCTCTGCACGGATGCAGAATTGCATCGTGCTCTTGAGGAACTCGAATCACGCAGTAAAGTCAACCCCATAATACTCAAAGACCTGATGATTGACCTCGGCTACGTCACAACTACACAGGCCGAACGCTTAAAAGGCAAAATTAAAGAAAGCAAGGCCGTTGCACACCAGATTCCCGGCTATAAAATACTCGGCAAACTCGGCGCAGGCGCCATGGCCATTGTATACAAAGGCAAACAGTTAAGCTTGAACCGAACCGTTGCTATAAAAATTTTGCCCAAGCGGTTCACTGAAAACCCCGAATACGTGGAACGTTTCTACAAAGAAGGGCGGGCCGCGGCAAAGCTAAATCACAACAATATTGTACAGGCATATGACGTTGGTGAGGCGGGGGGCTATCACTACTTTGTCATGGAATATGTCGAAGGGCCTACGTTGTATGACAGTCTTTCCGCTGGAAAGGTTTATTCTGAAGACGAAGCGCTAGACATAGTCATTCAGGTCGCCCGGGCACTTCACCATGCACACTCCTGCGGCTTGATTCACCGCGATGTAAAACCTAAGAATATAATCATCAACCCTTCCGGTGTCGTTAAACTCGCGGATATGGGTTTGGCACGTGAAACAACTGACATCGAAGCAGCACAAACCGAGGCAGGCAGAGCCTACGGAACACCGTACTATATTGCACCCGAACAAATCCGGGGTAAAATCGATATCGATGGCAGGGCTGATATTTATGGCCTTGGCGCAACTTTCTATCATATGGTCACGGGGCGCGTGCCGTTTATGGCAGACGACCCTAGTGATGTAATGAGAAAACATCTCAAAGACCCCCTGATTCCGCCCGACCACATAAATACATCTCTTTCTGCCGGAATCTCAGAAGTCATCGAAATTATGATGGCTAAGCGAAAAGAGGACCGCTATAACAATGTTGAAGAACTTCTGACGGATTTAGAGGCACTCAGTAAAGGCCGGCCGCCACTGAGAGCACACAAAAGATTCGACCTTTCCATGCTTGGAGAACTCGAAAATGGAAACGCCGTCACCAACGAAAATGTCTATAGAGAAGAAACAATCGCACGTTACAGAACTGCCGTACTGATTTTAAGCGCAGCAGCAGCGATATCATTTTTGGTCATTCTTCTGCTGCTTTTGAAGTCCTGACACAGCCGGAGCTGTAAGAATACCTCAACATATGATTAACTTTTACCCATTGAAAACATTTCGGCATATTTTTTATTGACTAATTTGCCGCCAAACATAATCATTACGCGACAGTAGCTGACTTTTGAGATTTGACTGTTGTGGAGCACGGTGCTTTATGCCAAGGGGCGGCGCACATTTTTCCTCTGAGGAACTGGCTCAGGCCCTTAGCCATTATGATGTTGGCATAATCCACCAGATTACGCCACTATCGGCGGGTAACAGACGCGCTCCGAAAATGGTCATTATATCCGAAAAAGGCAAATTCCTGCTCAAACGCAGGCCCAGAGGCCAGGACGACCTTTATCATGTCGCATTTGCCCATTCAATACAGAATCATCTGGCAAAAAAGGATTTCCCTGTTACGATGCTTATGTCGACTTTAGACCAGAACAGCACCATCCTACAGCTGGACAATCACATCTACGAGTTTTTCCAGTTTGTAACGGGCCATCGCTATGATGGTACCAGTAAAGCTACAATCGATGCCGGCAAACAACTGGCAATATTTCACCAACATTTAGCCGGATTTACCACCCAATTCAAGCCCTTAAGACAAAGCTTTCATGATTCGTCAATTGTTCGCAGACATCTTAAAACAATCGGATTTAACAAGTCATCCGTACAAAACCTGAAGCTGCAGGAAACAGGCGAAGCATTGATGCAGCTTTACAACAACTCATGTATTCGCGTAAATGAGCTTGGTTTCGACTCGTGGCCTGAGCAGGTTGTCCACGGAGACTGGCATCCGGGAAATATGCTTTTTTCAAAAAACAACCTTATTGCAGTTCTGGATTTTGACTCGGTTAAACTCGCCTCGAATGTAACCGACCTGGCTAACGGGATGCTCCAGTTCTCAATCATTGGAGACCGCCCAAATCCGGCTGACTGGCCCGACTGCCTCGACGAGGCTAAACTGCTGCAGTTTTTGAACGGCTATCTTAATGTAATCACACTTGACAAAAACAGGCTTTATTCGCTGCCCGATTTGATGATTGAGACAATGATAGCCGAAGCCGTGTTGCCGATAGCAGCAACCGGCTTCTTCGGACATTTCAGCGGATTGAGCTTTTTGATAATGATTAGACGCAAGTGCCAATGGATAGACGAAAACCGGAAAAAGCTGGTAGCAGCAATGGAAGATTAGCTGCAGAGACTACAAAAAAATAATTAATAATCCCTAATCAAGTATCAATTAAATCGCCTTTGATGCGGAATTTGTCCGCCAAATACTATCCGCTGTCCGCTTTCTTTTTTGCGTATTGAGCTACAACCTGCTGCTGGACGTTGGCTGGCACTAATTCATAATGGCTTAGCGTCATGGAGTAACTGCCGCGTCCACCGGTAACGCTCTTTAGCTGTCCGGTGTACTGTGTAACCTCCGACAACGGCACCTGGGCCTTAATAACGATGAAATTACCAGCCAACATTTCCTGTCCGAGCACCCTGCCACGCTTGGAGGCCAAATCGCCCGCGATATCGCCGACATTTTCAGCTGGGATTGTAACTTCCATAATCACTATCGGTTCAAGCAAAACAGGTTTTGCCTTTTGAAGTGCATCGATGAACGCTCCTTTACCCGCCGCACGAAATGCCACTTCCTTTGAATCAACCGGATGGTGCTTACCGTCATAGACGGATACTTTTATATCCTGCAACGGAAAACCCGCTACCACACCTTTCTGCATTACATCTTTTACCCCCTTAAGAACAGCCGGTTCAAACGGGCCGGGAATCGAAGCACCAAAAATGTCCCAGCTAAAATCCAGCGGCGGGTCAGAGTCACGTTCAGCCGGCTCAACGCGAAGATAAACCTCGCCGAACTGGCCGGCTCCGCCGGTCTGTTTCTTGTGCCGGTAATGACCCTCGGCCTTTGCTGTTATCGTCTCACGGTAAGGTATCTTCGGTTCCTTGGTTATCACCGATAACTTAAAGCGTTTGTCCATCTTCTCGAGCATTATCCGCAAATGCAGGTCGCCCAGTCCGCGTATAACAAGCTCCTTGGTCTGCTGGTCTCGCGTCACCTTAAAACAGGTATCTTCTTCGCAGAGTTTGTCCAGCGCAACGCCAATCTTCTGCTCATCACCTCTGGTTGCCGGCTCAATTGCCAAAGAGAACATCGGCTCGGGAACAGCCGGCATTCTCATCGTGCCCCTGACTTTGCCGTCATGAACAATATCACCAACTTTTAATTCCTCAACCTTGGCAAGCGTTATAATGTCCCCGGCGACGCCGGCCTCAATTTCCTTATTCTCTCCACCCTGCGGTCTTAAAATATGCCCCGGCCGGACACCTTTTTTCTCAATGTTGCGTATAAGATTAGTATCAGACGTAATTGTCCCACTGAAAATGCGAACAGCCGAATATTTCATATTAGACCGAGGGTCAAAACCGATACGAAATACCAGGCCCACCAAAGACCCCTTCGCATCTGCCTTTATCTCTTTTAGCCCCTCGCCGTTTTTGAGCTTGACCGCGTCTGCCTGAGCAGGCGACGGCGTATACTTTACAATAATGTCAAGAAGCTCAGTTACCCCCACTTCCTTTCGAGCATTGGTAAACACTATCGGTATAATCGTTCCGGCCTTAAGGGCTTTGACAAATACCGAAGCTATCTTGTCAGCGGTCACTTCTTCACCGCCGAGATAGCTTTCCATAAGCTCATCATCAGCTTCGATAACACTCTCAATCAACTCCGTATGGGCCGAGCCAACGTCACCGATAGGCGAGTCGCCCGAGTCGTTCTCAATGCAGTCAATAACGGAAGCTTTATCCCCCGCTGGAAGATTGGCGCAGTGACACTTGGGACCAAAAGTCTGCTGAATATTCTTTAGCAACTCCGGCAGGTCAGTATTCTCAACATCGATTTTATTAATCACAATGACCCGCGGCATATTTGCTTTAGTGGCCAGTTCAAACAGTTTTCGCGTATTTGTCTCTATGCCGGTCGCCGCACTGATTACAATCACCGCCGTCTCAGCCGCAGGTATCGCATTGATGGCAGAGCCAATAAAGTCAGGGTACCCAGGCGTGTCGATAACATTGATTAGCCTGCCGCCGTATTGCACATTAACAACGGACGACTGTATTGAATGCTGATGCTCCTTTTCTTCATCATAGTAGTCGCATGTCGACGTCTTATCATCAACACTCCCAAGGCGATTTGTAGCACCGGTTTTGTGTAATATCGCCTCAGTCAGTGAGGTTTTGCCGCTTCCACCATGACCCAGTAGCACAATATTACGAATATCATTAGTATTGGCCACTTTTACACCTCCAAAAAGCCTAAACTCAAATTCGCACCCAGATAATTCTAAAACAGGTGATAATAAGCAATTCAGGCACATAGGACAAGGCTTTTTTTCACAGGACAGATATTTAACCTTTGTCAGCAAAAACTGCCGGTCGCCCCGACTGCTCAGGTTTAAAATAGCCAATCCCGTACTCAGATACCTCGACTTTTACTTTCAAAAGTAGTCTTTGACCAAACACAAATTCACAAAGGTCAAAAACAAAAAATTAATAAAAAATTTATTAATTCCAATTCGCGCGCAGCGCCAATGATTTTATTGGACATTGAAGCCGACTTACAAACGCCTCTAAAACGAGGCTCTATATATTGTGGCTCCAACAGAAATAAGGTTGTTATATAGTGGTTCCTGTTATAGGGCCTTGCCTGCCGATAGGCCTGACCGGTTAAAGAAAAAATGTTTGCCCTGTCGATATTGCGGTTAAGTTAATGGGGCTTTTGCAAATTTTGAAGGGCATAGAATTATGAGTAAAAGGGAGTTGATAGACTGTATCCGCGAAATTAACAGAAGTGCCAAGCCTGAGTTCCTCGCCGGTTTTTCTAAAGAAGACCTAAGTGACTATCTCGAACATCTGATGGACCTGGATTTAGAAGATTTGGTCGGCGCCCGATGAGGTTAAGCTCCCCGTAAGCATCATATCCTGCCGCCAGGCATTTTATAAAACCCGCCGCAAAGGCAAAACTACTTGATGAAGAAACCCTCGGCCCCCTTAAAGCCTGCGCCTCTTTCCGAATCGGCCGGCTGAACCGACAATATGATGGTATCTTTGTCACTCTTGACCAGATACAAAACATAAAACTCAGATATGCTTTGAGCCTGCTCCGTTAACCATACACTATCAGGAAACGCTTGTGCGATAGTCTCATCCTCTGCAATAGTAAGGCCTTGGACACCTTCTTTAGCTACTACCCCACAATAATCCACCTCGTGAACAACTTCACCGTTAACATCTCCCGTGGCAACAACACCCACAGGTCGGTGGATTAGACCAGAGACATCAACAAGAACCGGCAACTGCTCAGCACTAATTGCAGCACCGGTCGAGAGGTTATTGCACTTCAATGAAATCAACCTGTAGCCGTCCAGCGGTTTAAGTATTCCCGAAAGCACATTCCGATCGCTCCACTTCTTTTTCTCTTGCTCTTCTTCTTCTGCAGGTTTTGGAATCTTTAACTCGGCTCTTATATAGGTTATTTTGCCTTCTTCAAACTGTCCCTGTTTGATACTTCTTTCCGTCTGAGACTCCCGCAATTGGTTCGCATCGCTTATTTCCAGCGTCAGGCCGGAGAGAAACTTGTTAGTCGTTCCCAGTTCAACCCCATAGAGCCTCGCTGAGCTGTCAGGCAAAACTTCCACCGAACCTTTTGCGCAGACGGACAACGGTACAAAAGAAACCGCCGGCGGAATTTCTTCTCCCGGCTTGGACTGCGGCACCTGCACCACATTATTCTGCTTAAACTCAACAAGCACAGGTACAGAATCACTTGGCACATAAAAAGCAAAATCAATCCATTTCGTCTTGCTGCCCAAATCGGCTCGTTCCAGTTGTATCGTTTCATCCAGCTTCTTCAACTGCAGCTGGTCAGCGGTTTTTAGATAACCGACCGGAAAAGCATTTGTACCTTTACCCGCCAAAACG
>Ga0307378_10005870_pt1 | contig 16965 bp, 20 predicted proteins | sample UN1MG_FD_202238 | JGI IMG/M metagenome (GOLD analysis project Ga0307378, IMG submission 202238) | Soil microbial communities from Risofladan, Vaasa, Finland - UN-1 | ecosystem: Environmental > Terrestrial > Soil > Coastal area > Acid sulfate soil | place: Finland: Risofladan, Vaasa | collected... | reverse complement strand
GATGACCCGGTTCCATGACAAGATAGGCCGATAGTCCATAGCCTGCGCATTGAACGGACATCGCCTCGGTCTCACGTTTCTCTGGTGGGCCGAGGTCGATTTGTGTCTGGGACCGGAGTCAGGTGATGTCTTTGTCTCACCGCGCGGCGGGAGCAGCCACGCAGAAGAATCCTGATTGGCTGGCTGGAGTGGGTAGTGTTGACAGTCGGCCTCGGTGCTGATAAAATCCTCTTCTTGGTTGTGACGGCGGGCCTGTAGGTCGTGAGGAGGAGGCTCCGGGTGGACGGGGAGAAGGCGGTGAGGCGCGAGGCTCCGAAGATAGCCGAAGTGCTCAAAAATGGCTGTCGCGTCCCCGTGGGCCGCATAGCCCGGTGTCGTATCGGTCACAGGGCTGCGACAGGTTTCGTATGAGGGTCCGTACATGTCGACCGACCCGCCCGTCTCCAATGAGCACCTGGCGGAGATAGATGTCCTTCTGGCTCGATTGAACCAGGCATGGATGGAGTGGGACCAGGAGCTGGGCGAGGTACAGAAACGCTTGGAAGATTCTGGCATGGACAAGCTCGAAGCCCTGGCGATGATCCACCGCCGGCAGATGGACAGTCTGCGGGGCGGAACCGCACCCTTTGACTTTGGTCAGTTGAACCAGCTGCTGGACGAGCTCTGCTGCTTGTACCTGAACGCTGACCAAGAGCACCGCCTTCTCATCCGCGGCTTCTTCGAGTACAAGAGCCGGGTGAGGAAGTACCTGCACAGCTACATAGGGGGGAGGGCTGCGCCGCGTCTGGAGTCCTCGGGAGATAAGAAGTGGCTCGACCTCGGATTGGCGGCGGCATCCATCGTCGATCAGAGAGTGGACTATCGAGATCTACTTATCTGTCTCGGCGCGTTGTGGTTGTCTGCGGAGGAAGCTGGGATCGCCCCGGCGCGCCGTTTCAGCTCCGTGGCGAGGATCTCGAACTGCGAGCCCGTGTATGGCAACCGCTCCACGAGAGACTTCCTTCGCGGGTTCAGGACGTCGGCGCATCTCAAGTCCATCAAGCGGAAGCGCGCTGTGTGCTGAGAGCGGCCCCCGCGGCGCTGGACCCAGAATGCGGGTCCTGAGGCCAGAGAGCGTCACGCTGATAGGTTGAACGCGGTTGTTGCAGTGGCGTGCGTGGTGACGGGTGGATCATGCACGCGATTGAGAGTCGGGGAGGCAAGCATGTGGAAGGAGTTCAAGGAGTTCGCACTGCGAGGGAATGTGGTGGACATGGCCGTGGGCATCATCATCGGCGCGGCCTTTGGCACCATCGTGAAATCTCTGGTCGATGATGTGATCATGCCGCCCATTGGACTCGTGCTGGGCGGAGCGGATTTCTCCAACTTCTTCTTGCTGCTGAGGCCGGGAACACCCCGAGCGCCGTACGCCTCGCTGGCGGACGCACAGGCCGCGGGGGCCGTGACCATCAAGTACGGCGTGTTTCTCAACTCGTTGATCAGCTTCCTGGTGGTGGCCGTGGTCATTTTCTTCCTGATTCGTTTGATGAACCGCCTCAGACGCGACGAGAGGCGGGCGACTGAGGAGCCCACCACTAGGGATTGCCCCTTCTGCCTTTCCCCGATTCCTATCAAGGCCAAGCGCTGTGGGCATTGCACATCAGAGGTGGGGCAGGCCTCCTGAGGGCGCTGGGCGGTGGCTCGCGGCCACCCGCTGAGGTAGAGCCGGACCGAAGTCCAGCGCGACGCACACAGAGACGGGCTTCAGCCGGTTGAATGTGCTGCAGCACGTCTCAGCTTTGTGCAGCGTGGGGGTATCCATCGCACGAGAGGCAAGCCACTCCTTCGTGTCTTGCACGCCAGGTGCGGATTCGCCTGGGGACTTGGCTGGGCGTCTCGAACGGGCCATCTCGCCGCTGCCTCACGGGGCAGTGGGAAGCTATTTGACTACAACGAAAGGAGAGACGACGTCATGCTCAAGAGATGCAGTGTATTGGCGGTATCGCTCGCGGCAACCATGGCCCTAGCCGGGTTCTCCCCGTGCGTTCAGGGTTGAAGCGGAGCCGGTGGGCTGACCCAGTGGATCTGGGTCTTGATCATTCTGACCCTAGCCGTCCTGATCGTGGCGGCCCTGTGGTGGTGGCTGACCAGGGCGGCGGAGGAAAGTGAGATCCCTCCCGGAGAGGCGGGGGCCATGGTGGCTGACGATCTAACACGTATCGAGGGCATCGGTCCCAAGATATCCGGTCTGCTTCAGGCTGCAGGAATCTCGACATTCGAGCAACTGGCCGGCACGGGCGTGGATCGATTGGAGCAGATCCTCGCCGACGCCGAACTCGCCGGACTGGCGAATCCCAGCACCTGGCCTGAGCAAGCCAGGCTGGCAGCGGAAGGCGATTGGCAGCGCCTTGAAACGCTGCAGGAGGAGCTGAAGGGCGGTCGCCGCGCGTGAGTTTCGGCCACAGGTGGTCTGTGTGGCACGATGCAAGGTGGGTGGCCACGGACTGAAGCCCAACGCTACAATCTGCGAAACTGGTTGAAACCGGTTGACTGGCGCTGGCAAGCACGGTTGGGTTCGAATGGTTTCGGTTGGCAACTTTGCGAGGCTCCCACAGTGGGAATGAGATCATGAAGTACAGTCCAGCGGGCTCGGGTGAGGTCGTCGAGGAAAAGGACTACTCCAAGACGATCATCTTCTCCTCGGGCGATTTCGAGGTCCCAGGCCACCTTCTCCAGGTGGTGACGGTCCCGCCGCACACCAGGCAGCGCCTCCACCTGCACAGGGAGCAGACGGAGGTCTTCTACGTCTTGGAGGGCCAGGCAGTGATAGAGATCAGCGGTGAGGAGTTCGCTGCGCAGCCAGGTGACGCCTTCATCTGTAGTCCCGGCGACAGGCATAGCCTGTGGAACCAGTCCGGAAAAGGCTTCAAGCTCGTCGTATTCAAGATCAATGCGCACCAAGAAGACGATACCACGTGGTGTGAAGGCCGCGAGTCCTGAGGGGCCCGCGTGGGGTTGGTGTGATCTCGCGGCAACTGAGGGTGTGCGGAGGCGTGCCCTTTAGCAGGGGGTCAGTTCGTTTGGAGGTCAGAACATGCTCTTCGAGCGTTTCGAGTCCGAGGGACTTGCGCATTACTCCTATCTGATCGGCGACCAACGCGAGGCATTGGTCATCGACGACCGTACAACAACTCCGTTTTCTGCTGGACGAGGGCGAGGAAACGTCCATCCTCGACGTCCGCATTGAGGAGGAACTGGAGAAGGGAGCTCGCATCCCCCTTGCACAGCACATCGACATCACGCAGCATCCTGAGCACCTCGACGAGGTCCCCAGGAATCGAGCGGTGTACATCTTCTGCGGCAGCGGCATGCGCTCCACGATGGCGGCCAGTATTCTGCAGCGGGCAGGATGGACGCGTCTGGTCGTGGTGCTCGGAGGGCTGGCTGGTTGGAGTTCGGTGACCTGCGAGCTTGAATAGAGGATTCATGGGTTCACTGCCCGCAGCCCACGAGCAGAACTGGGCTTCTGGCCATGCCAGGACCTGAGGCGTTCCGAAGGGAGGAAGATGTGGACAGGATCATCCACCAGAGCGCTCATCTCCGTTGCGACGTGCATCGAGCGTTCGAGCTGTTCACGGTAAACGAAGACGTTCAATCGTGGTTGGCCCCGTTAGCCGACATCGAGCCGCACGAAGGGGGCAAGTACGAGCTGTTCTGGGATCTGGAGAACAGAGAGGAGAATAGCACCCTGGGCTGCAAGGTGACCGCCATTGAGGGGGACAGATTCCTCTCTTTCGAGTGGAGGGGGCCCACGCAGTACCTCCACTTCATGAACGATGCCGATCCCTTGACGCACGTGGTAGTCTTGTTCATTCCCAGCTCGGATGGCTCCGTGCTGCGTACTGAGGTACACGTTGTCCATACTGGCTGGCGGAGCTCGCCTGAGTGGGAGGAAGCCAGGCAATGGTTTGTCAAAGCTTGGAGGGTGGCTTTCGAGGAGCTCGAGCGTCAGGCGAGTGCAACTTGAGCATATCTGGAGGGAGAACGGAGGTGGCCAATGATCGTGTCAACAACGCCGACCATTGAAGGCAAGAGAATGGCCGAGTATCTCGGCCTGGTGTCAGGAGAGGCCATCTTGGGCGCGAACCTCTTCAAAGACCTCTTCGCAGGCATCCGGGACATAGTGGGAGGTAGATCCGGGGCCTACGAGGAGGAACTGCGCAGGGCCAAGCAAATCGCCATCCAGGAGATGGTGGAACAGGCGATAGCGCTTGGTGCCAACGCCGTCGTGGGTGTTGACCTGGACTATGAGACCATTGGTGTGGGCTAGACTGGAAACATGCTGATGGTGAGCGCCAGCGGTACGGCGGTGGTGGTAGAGGAGCCGTAACCGCGGCAGCGGGTGCTCCCGCTACACTCGTGGTTCACGACTGCCGCGGGCAAACGCCACATGGAGGGCTAAAGCCATGGAAGAGTACGACCTGATAGTCATCGGCTCGGGCGCCGGAATGAACGTAGCGTCCAACGCTGTGCAGGCCGGTATGAGGGTCGCCGTGGCTGAGCACGGCCTGATGGGGGGAACGTGCCTGAACACCGGCTGTATACCTTCCAAGATCCTTCTCTATCCTGCTGATGTGATAAGGGAGATGGAGGACGCAAAGAAGATCGGTGTGGAGGGCAGTGTCACCAGGATAGACTTCCCTCTCATTATGCAGCGCATGCGATCCTTCGTGACGGTGGACAGGGAGCAGATGGAACAAGGCGTATCAATGGTGGACGGGTTGACCCTATACCGTGACACTGCTGAGTTCGTCGACGAATACCAGTTGAAGGTGGGCAAGCAGACGATCACTGCCCCCACGATCGTGATCGCATCCGGTGCGAGGGCTCTGGCGCCACCCATCGAGGGACTTGAGGAGACCGGATACATCGATCACGTGTCCGTCCTCGACCTGGAGGCGTTGCCGGAGAGCCTGATCATCATCGGCGGTGGCTACATCGCCTGTGAGTATGGGCACTTCTTCTCGGCGCTGGGCAGCAGAGTGACCATCCTGGAGATGATGCCGCGCCTGCTGCTGGGAGAGGATCCCGAGGTATCTGAGATCGTCAAGAGGCGCTTTTCCAGGTATGTCGACATTCACGTCAATCACAGAGTGGTGAAGGTGGAGCAGAGGAAAGATCTGAAGGTCGTGACAGCGGCGGACGGTGAGAGCGACGAGGAGCGCGAGTTCACTGCCCAAGAGGTCATGCTGGCCGCCGGGGTGCGCTCCAACGCTGATCTGCTCAAGCCAGAGAACACAGGCGTGGAGACCGACGAGCGTGGGTGGACAAAGGTGGATCCCCACCTGGAGACCAGCAAACCCGGCATCTGGGCGCTGGGCGACGCCACAGGCAGGTTCATGTTCAGGCATACCGCCAACTACGAGGCGGAGATCGTATGGCTCAACGCCTTCACCGAACACAAGCATGAGGTTGACTATCACGCCGTGCCTCATGCCGTGTATGGCCATCCACAGGTAGGGGCGGTGGGTCTGACGGAGCAGCAGGCCAAGGACGCCGGCTACGAGGTCCTCGTGGGCAGAGCGCGCTACATGGACGTCACCAAGGGGTACGCCATGGGTGAAGAAGACGGTATGGTGAAAGTCGTCGTAGAACAGGGGACCGGCAGGATACTGGGATGTCACATCGTGGGTCCTCACGCGGCGATTCTGGTGCAGCAGATCGTGTACCTGATGAATGCGGGGGAAAAGGACTACATCCCACTGGCCGATTCGCAGGTCATACACCCTGCGCTCAGCGAGGTGGTGATCAACGCCTTCGGCAACATGGCGCCGCCCGATCACGTCCACGCGCACTCGGAACATCCGGGAGCGCCGGAACTAGACTGACATCTTGACTCTGCTGATGTCGGCGTAAGGTCAATGGTCGAACGGGGCCAAACCCTCGATGCAGTGATCAAGCGACAACGCAGGGACCCAGCACCAAGGAGGCGGGAACGTGAAGCAAGCTCAAGTGAGGAGTGTCTGTCTGGCGATAGTGCTGCTCGCCCTGGCAGCTGCCACTGCCTTCGCACAGCTCACCCTGCGCATCGAACCTCAATGCATAGAGTGCTGCCCCCTGACGGGACTCGGGCCCTGCCCCGGTCTTACGGCGGTGGTTGTTGGGGAAGGATGGGAGCCCGATGAGAGGCTGGTCCTCGTCCTGACGGGACCGGGCCCAGCCGGTCCCTTTGGCACTGGATCCTGAGTGCCGATGACACCGGCCGCTTGGAGGTGCAGTTGATCTTTCTCTGCGAGAACCCGTGGCTCGCCGGAGAAGAGGCGACAGCCGGGTCTGCGGACGGGTACTGGTGGATTCATCCGGATTGGCAGCCCCAGGATCATGGGCGGTGGAGGCTCGAGGTCAGCGGGGACTCGGGCTCAGTTGAAGGGGACTTCCTCTTTGCTAAGGATTGCGCCGCCGAGGAGTTCGTTCCCGAGCCGGGAACGGTATTGCTGCTGGGCAGTGGCATGGCGGGTATGGCTGCCTATACCGCTCTACGGCTGCGGACACGGCGCCAGTAGGTCATGGAATGACCTGACATACATCGGTGCGGGAGGGTCCTAGGCCTTCCCGCTTTTCAGTTTGGCCAGCAGTTCTTCACAGGAAAGTGTGTTGGCCACGTTGGCTGGCTCAGCCCACCCACGGCGGGCGGTGGCTATCCCGAATCTCATCACGCCCAGGCCCTCGGCGTGGTGGGCATCGCTGCCCAGAGCCAGCATGACCCCCGCTCCGATGGCCTTCCTGGCCAGGTCTCCGTCCAGGTCCAGCCGGTTGGGCTGGGCGTTCACTTCCAGCAGCGTTCCGGTCTTGGCAGCTTCCTCTGCCACAGCCTGGAAGTCCACCGCCACCCTCTCACGCTGGCCCAGCAGTCGCCCGGTGGGGTGGGCGATGATGTCCACGTGGGGGTTGCGCATGGCAGCGATGAAGCGCTTGGTCATTTTCTCTTCGTCCTGGCTTAGCCCGAGGTGCACAGAAGCTACCACGACGTCGAATTGCGCCAGTACGTCGTCGGGTAGATCCAGGGCGCCATCGGTCCTGATCTCCAGTTCTACCCCGGAGAGGATCCGGAAAGGAGCCAGCCGCTCATTGAGCGCGCTGATCTCGACCCACTGTCGTGCGAAATCGTCGGCGCTCAGGCCTCCAGCCACCCCCAGGCCCTGGCTGTGATCGGTGATCACCACGTACTCGTATCCTCGCGTCCTCGCTGCCAGGGCTAGCTGCTCTATGGTGTCGGCGCCATCGCTGTAGACGGAGTGCGTATGAAAGTCGCCCTTGATGTCCGCCGCCGCGATGAGATGGGGCAATCTGCCCTGTTGTGCCGCTTCCAGCTCCCCCCTTGCCTCTCGCAGTTCAGGCGGGATCCACGCCAGTCCCAACGTGGTGTACACCTCTTCCTCGGTGGGGCACGCAGTGGTGCTGCCGTCTTCGTGCTGGAAGCCATACTCGCTGAGGCTGAGACCTTGTTGGCGGGCCAGACCACGGAGGGCAGCGTTGTGGTCCTTGGAGCCGGTGAAATGCTGGAGCAGGGAACCATAGTGAGCTTCCTCAAGCACCATCAGGTCCACCTGGAGGCCGCTGTCGAGGTACACTGTGGCTTTGGTGTCACCGTGGGCGGTCACTTCCGAGACCTGGGGAAGAGAGACGAAGTGATCCACCACCTCTTGGGGCCTCGCCGATGAGGCCAGGATATCGATGTCACCCACAGTGGGTGCGCAGCGACGCAAGCTGCCCGCCGGCGTCACGCCCTGAGCCGCCTGGCAGTCCTTGAGCGCGGCTACTATCTCCTCAGCCACCGGCAGGGCGGTCGCCAGAAGGTGGCGGCCAGAGATGCGGTGCAGCATCTGGATCCCCTGTAGGATGCGCTCCTCCGATTTGGCGCCCAGGCCCTTCAGGTTTCGCAGCTTGCACTGGCGTGCCGCCAGTTCCACATCGGGGATGCTGACCAAGCCCAGCTCATTGTAGAGGAGACTCACCGTTTTGGGCCCGACGCCCGGGATGCCCAATAGAGAGAGCACCCCGTCGGGAATCTCGCTCTGGAGGCGCTGGTAGAACTCCATGCGCCCGGTGCGCAGCAACTCATCGATCTTGCCCGCGATGGCCTTGCCCACACCTGGTATCTCCTCCAGGCGGCCTTCCTCCCGTAGGGTGATCATCTCCTCTGGATAGTGGGCGATGGACTCTGCCGCTGTACGATAGGCGCGCACGCGGTACCATTCTTCACCCTTGATGTCCAAGAGCTCAGCGATGTTGGAGAAGAACTGCGCTATCTCGGCGTTACTCATGGGGTGCTGTTCTATCATCGGCTGTCTTCCGCACAGTGGCCTGAGGCGGCGATCTGGAACTGGCGGCTGCTACCACAGTCCATTATACCACAGGTGCTGAGGACCTCGTCGCCTCCCAGACGTGTTGATCTCGTCTGGTTGGGCTCCTGCGCGCACTATCAGATCGTTGCGGTGCTGTCTGAGGCGATTGTCAGGCGAGGGCGCTTTCCAATCATGGCATCCCTCTCGACGCTTGGTGCCAGACAGATTGCCTATCGTTGGCTTGTGTGGTATAATGGGGCAGTCGCAACGTATGAGGGAGCGTGGCTAGATTCGTCCCTGGCTTGCTGTGGCGCCCCTTGTGGGGGCTCAGGTTGAGAAGAGGAGGACGACGGTGGACGAAAGCATAAGCATCCAACACTGGATGGTACTGGCGTTGCTGTTCTTCATGGACGTCGCCGTCCTGGGCTGCCTGTTCCTCATCGCCATGAACAAGATATACCTCTTGCCCTAGAGTCTCCCTGTACCCCGCGAGACAGCCTCACGCCTTTTCACTCTCCTGATCTGACCCAGGTGGTCTTTCCCCGCGCCGTCTCCTGGCGTACTGCACGCTAAACTCTGCCCCCAAGAGGATGATCATACCGCTCATGTAGGACCAGAGCAGCAGGGCGATAACCGCTGCCACTGAGCCGTACACCAGGTTGTAGGCTGCAAAGGTGCCCAGATAGAGGGTGAATCCCGTCTGCGCCACCTGCCACGCCAGGCTGGTCAGCAGTGCTCCAGGCAGAACCTCGAGCCAGGCGACGTGGGTGCTGGGCAGGATCGTATAGAAGAACGAGAACGAAAGAGCGGTGAGCAAATAGGGCAGGATGTTCCTGGAAAGCCTAGTGACCAAGCTGGGCGAGACGGGTGATCCGCTTAACAGGAGATCGGACAAGCGGGACACGAGCCCAATGGCAGGCGCTGAATAGAGGGAGAGAAAGAACAGCGTAGCGCTCAGCAGAACCAGGCCCGCGGCCAGGGCCCGTTCCGCCCAGGCGGGTCGAGGCGTCTCCACATCCCACGCCAGATTGATGGCTCGACTGAGACTGCCGAACATGCCTGAGGCTGCCCAGACCAGTCCGAATATGCCGACCAGGCTGGCTGTGCTTCTGAGCTGCAGGACCCGGTCGATGTTGGTGCGCACGAGTTCCACAGCTGCTGGGAAGTAGCCTGCCACCACCACCAGGGCTCTCTCTTGCGCTTCCTGCGAGTTCAGCACGAAGCTTGCCAGCGAGATGAGCAGCAGAGTCAACGGGAAAAGAGAGAAGAGGGTGTAGTAGGCGATGGCGGCGGCGTTGGCGTTGCCCTGGTGGGCTGAGAAACCTTTGTAAGCACGCTCACCCACTCCCAGCCAGCCGTTGCTCTTGCCATCGAGCCGGACCCAGATGCGGACTAGCTTCTGTCTGGCCTCCCAGACGATCTCGCTCCAGCGCTGGAGAGCCATGGATACTCGCTGCACTTGCGGAAACCCCCGGTGTGGAAGCCATTCTATTGCATGGCCGGGCCAATGTCAAAGGGTGGCGGGCACTGCGATGTCATCCCTTGTGGCATACACGGCGGGTAGGACTACTCGCTTTGCTCAGACTGGTGGCCGGCCGGGTAGAGCGACGGCAACTCCACCGGCAACCGGCCTCTTGGCGCCTCGAGGCCGAAGAGCACGAGGGCCAGGGCTTCCATGGACACAGGTGCGCGGCCATAGGTGGCCAGATAGGCGGCGACCTCGGGGTAGCTCAAGAGGTCGTACGGTGAATCGAGGGCCACAGCTATCACAGGGTGCTCTTGCTGCAGGGTGTCCACGAGCTGGGCCTGGTCAGGATGTTGGAGGGCGTTGCGCGTACCCACCACCACTACGTCGGCGTGCCTGGCCCGGTCCGTGGCTTGTATCACCTCATACAAGGTGGGAATCTCGCTCACCTCGAACAGGGTTGCGTGCGGGGCATGCTCCAGTATCGCCTCGCCGAGAGCTGCCCCTCCTCTGGGATAGATGACCAGTATTGACTCCTGGGAACTGAGAGGCAGCAAACCGCTTTCGTCCCTCACCAGCGTGATGGAGTCCAGGGCTACCTTCTGCGCAGCGGTCTTGTGATCGGGAGTACCTAGACGCCCCAGGGACCGATCGAGGGGCTCAGGTTGCCAATCCAGGATACCGCGTCTTGCCTTGGTCAAGAGTATGCGGCGCACGGAGGCGTCGAGACGGGTCATGGAGATGGTGCCACGCTCCACCAGGTTCAGAAGCTTCTCGTAGGCCACTCGCTGCTCGAATGGAGGATGGCCTGGGTCGGGGCCGAAGAGGAGCAAGTCTGCACCAGCTTGAAAGGCCAGGACTGTGGCGGTGGGAAGGTCATACCGGTTGGTGATGCCCTGCATGCCCAGGGAGTCGGTGGCGATGAGTCTCTGGAAGCCCATCTTCTTCCTCAGAAGGCCCTCCAGGATGACGGGCGAGAGGGTGGCTGGTCGGTCCGGCTCGGGGTCCAAAGCCGGGACGTAGATGTGGGCGGTCATGATGCAGTCCACGCTGACGCTGATGGCAGCCTGAAAGGGCAGCAACTCGACTGCTTCCAGGCGCGCCCGGTCGTGCTCAATGAGTGGCAGATCCAGATGGGAATCCATGCTCGTATCACCGTGGCCGGGGAAGTGTTTGGCGGTGGCGATGATGCCATGTGACTGGTAGGTCTCTATCATCGCCGCACCAAGCCGCGATACCAGGTCCGGAGAGGAACCAAAGGAGCGTATGCCGATGACGGGGTTGGCAGGGTTGCTGTTGACGTCCATCACGGGGGCCAGGTTCATGTTGATGCCCATGGCACTCATCTCCGTGGCCATGACGGAGGCCATCAACTGCGCGTCCTCGACGGAGTTGGTGGCACCCACTGCCATGTTGCTGGGAAAGACGGTGGCTCCCGGTGGAAGACGCCAGATGGGCCAACCTTCTTGGTCGGCAGCGACCAAGAGAGGGATCCCGGGTTCGTTGGTCGCCGCCGCCTGCTGGGCGTCAGAGACGAGTTGGGCCAGGTCCACCAGGGAGGTGAGGTTGCGCGGGAAGATGATGATTCCTCCGATGTAGTACTGCGTGATCATCTGCTCCAGGGCAGGTGAGAAGTGGGAGCCATCGAAGTAGACGGCGAAGAGCTGGCCTACCTTCTGCTTTGTGGTCATTGCAGCCAGGATCTGCTCGACCCGAGCTTCTTCCGGCGACACAGCTGGCGTGGCTTGGCTGGTGGGTGAAGGCGCTGCTGTGGGAGCGGCCGATGGCTCGACGGTATGGGCGGCGGGGGTGCTCGGGGGAGCAACCGGCGCACAGGCCACGCAGATCACAAGCGAGATCAGAGTCACTGCTCTGCTGAGAACCAGCCCACGGCAGGATGGAAGATTCATGCACCCTCAGTGCTTCTCGGTGTCAGAAGGGGCGTTTTCCTCACGCTGAGGAGTAGCACAGGCCGGGAAGCATGTCAAGTGGCCATGAGCGGCTAGGTCGCCAGCGTGATCACCAGGGGCTGGTCTCCCCGGTGATGCGCAGTGGCGATTGACAGCGTCGGCGGGGGTACGTATACTGGGGCAGACCTGTGTGGAGTGAGAGACGTTGACCAACGACGAGCTTGAGGAAGAACAACCCCCAGTTTTCGAGCGCCTGCCTGAGGACCTGGAAGAAGCCCTGATCCATGCCCGAAAGGCTACTGAGGAGTTGCCGCCCCTGGAGGAGTTGGCAGCGCTTCAGGAGGCCATGGCTGGGCTGGCGCAGATGGGCGCTGTGATGGGCAGGATGAGAGCGGCTTCTCAGCGGGATGAAGAATCCGCGGAGAATCTGGGGGAGGATCCCGACCCGCAGCCCTTGGGCTGACCACAAGAAGGCGTCCGGTCAAGCGTGTGGCCCGAGAAGATAGTGAGGCAGCCGGACAAGCCGCACCCCTCGCAGCACTTGTCACCTTTGCCCTGTCTGGTATACTTGAAGTAGGAAAGCAGCAGTCAAGTGGGAATGATGTACGCACACAGGTACTGCAAGCGTCTTTGGATGGTCTTGGCCAGGCTCATGGTGCCGGCACTCCTGGTGGTCATGGTTGTTGGCCCGGTCATGCTGGCCACTGTTGGTGAAGATATCCCCCCTGCAAGCGCATCTCAGGACGAACCCGGCATCCCGCCAGCAGAGGACACCATCCAGTGGCCAGGCGGATTGGGAATGGTCCCGTCGAGTCCGGACAAGCAACACTTCGTGCGACTGCCCCCGCAGTTAGGTGCCGCCAGCCAGCTTCCTTCCAGTGTCGATCTGACCGGATCCTCCTTGACGCTGCAGGGACAGCCCTCCTCCGCAGGAATACCACCCGTGGGGTACCAGGGCGAGACCAATACGTGTACGGGCTGGGCGGCGAGCTACTACTACAAGACGTACCAGGAGTGGCTGGAGCACGGTTGGGGTCTCGGGACCAACGACCACATCTTCAGCCCCAGCTTTGTGTACAACCAGATTAGCGACAAGCCCGATTTCTACTGCATGAAGGGTGCCGAGATAGGCGACGCCTTGCAGCTTATCGTCAATCAGGGGGACCTCCCCTTGAGCGCTTTTGGGTGGCCCCCCATCAACTGCGATCTTCAACCCAGTCCTGCACAGAAGGCCGCGGGAGGGGAGTACGATGGCATCGGGTACGGAGCCTTCTTCATCACCCAGGGACCCCCAACTGGGCCCGAACAGGATCACAACCTCACGCCCCTGAAGCAATGGCTGGCCGACGATGACCCCTTCATTCTCGGTTTTCCCATCTACTCCGAATTCGATAACTATCGTTGCAATGGCGTGGTCATGCCCCCGCTCTTTCCTGCGAGCTACCGAGGCCTGCATGCGGTGGCCGTGGTAGGCTACGACGACAACTGGGCGGGTGTCGGTGGATTCAAGATCATCAACTCGTGGGGTGAAGGCTGGGGCTGCTACGGGTATGCCTGGCTCTCATACGAGTTCGTGCGGGAGTACGCCTGGGAGGCCTGGTGGATGACCAGCAACCGGCGACCCTGGATCAATCCACATGTGCCAAATCGCTATAGTCCGATCATCGGTGGCTGGATCATGGTCGATCTGACTCCTTACGAAAACGACCGCGAGGAGAGTGGGACTGGCCTGAAGTGGTATGTGGAGGGCAACGATCACTGCGCTGTGTATGGAGCTGGCAGCGCGAACGACGTGCTTCAGTTCCAGCCGATTCCTGCTGGCTATGTCGGCTATGACGACGTCACCCTGGTTCTGCGGGATTCGGACGGGGCCGAGGACAGGCAAGACATCAGACTGGGCTGGTTTGATCTCGACATCAACTACTATCTTCCTCTAGGGCTGGGCCGTTGATCTGCCCAGGCTCCGCTGGACCCCCTTGAGCATACGGTGGTTGTGGTGCCTCATCTGGAGCCCACTCCCCATCACCGTGCGGGTCCGCTCCATTCGCTGCCGCGCGCGCCGCCTTGGACAGCTCTCACGGAGTTCTGCTACAATGAGCGCAGATGCCGCATCCAGGTCAGGTGCGGAGCGCGACTTATTGGTGCTTCTGGAGCGACCATGCAGCTGAAGGACCTGCTCGCTTCCATCCCCGCGAAGGTGCCAGCAGGGCTACGGAATGTCTCCGTGGAGGGTCTGGCCTGCGACTCGCGAAAGGTCAGGAAGGGAGACCTCTTCGTCTGCTACCGGGGCGTGGAGACTGACGGCCACCGGTACATACCTCAGGCCATCGAGGCCGGAGCGGCGGCCCTGGTGGTCGAAGATGAGCGGTATCTGACTTCACCATCGGGTGAGGGTTGGCCCGTTCCCAGCGTCCTCGTGCCGGATGGCAGGGAGGCGCTGGCTCATCTGGCGGCGGCCCTGCAGGGCTTTCCCGCCAGGAAGCTGCGCGTGATCGGAATCACGGGCACCGACGGCAAGACTACCACCGCGAACCTCGTCTGGTCAGTGCTCCAGGCTGCGGGATACGACACTGGGTTGATCAGCACCGTGAATGCCGTAATCGGCGAGACGCAGCGGGACACAGGTTTGCACACCACGACTCCGGACTCCCTAGACGTACAGGCATACCTGGCGCAGATGGCGGACGCGGGAGCGGAGTACGCTGTGCTGGAGGCGACGTCCCACGGCTTGGCCCAGCACCGGGTCACGGCCTGTGACTTCGACGTGGCGGTGGTGACCAACATCACCCACGAACACCTCGATTTCCACGGCAGCTTCGAGGAGTATCGGGAGGCGAAGGCTCGCCTCTTTCGCAGCCTGATGAGCTCCGCCCGCAAGCCGGGCGTGCCGAAGGTCGCCGTGCTGAACGCGGATGATTCCTCTCTTGATTACCTGATTGGGATCCCAGCCGACCAGCAACTGACCTACGCCGTGGATCGGGAAGCGGACGTCAAGGCGGTAGGCATCCAGGTGGCAGGGTGGGGGACCTCATTCACCGCCGTGACACCTCAGGGTAGTTTCCCGGTGCAGATGAAGGTGCCGGGCGCGTTCAACGTCTACAATGCCCTGGCTGCCATCGCCGTCGCTCTATCCCAAGGTGTCGCTGTCGAGAACATCAGGGAGGGGATCAAGGCGATGGAGCAGGTGACCGGCCGCATGGAGCAGGTGGACGCCGGTCAGCCGTTTGGCATGATGATCGACTTCGCCCATACCCCCAACTCCCTGCGAAGCGCGCTGGAGGCAGCCAGAGGGATGGCGACGGGTTGCGTCATCGTGGTCTTCGGCAGTGCGGGCCTGCGTGATCGGGAGAAGAGGCCCGCGATGGGGGAGATAGCCGGGCGGCTGGCGGACCGCATCGTGATCACGGCCGAGGATCCACGCACCGAGGATCTGGGTGAGCTCATGGGGCAGATCGCGTCCGGAGCCGAGAAAATGGGCCGTCGAGAGGGCGTCGACTACTGGTGCATCGGCGACCGTGGCGAGGCCATCCAGTTTGCCGTAGACATGGCTGAAGCTGGCGATCTGGTGCTCGTCGCCGGAAAGGGGCATGAGAAGTCTATGTGCTTCGGTACCACGGAGCACCCCTGGAGCGACCACGAGGCGGTCGAGAAGGCCCTTCACAAGTGGCGCTCACGCCAGGGTGGCCGCTAGCCCGCCCGCATCCTGAATGGGAGGAGTGATACTGATGTCTCTATTGATGTTGAAGTCGATACTCACCACGGTGGTCCTCATCTTGGCCGTTGGACAGGCGGTCAGTGGACTGCGCATGACTGGGCGCCTGAAGCGCATCCCTGCGCCCGTCAGGAATCTGCGTTTCGGACATCGCCTGGCCGGTGACGCAGCCCTGCTTCTCACCTTGGGCGTGGCCATCATCTGCGTTACTCATCAGTCGTATAGCGCGTATTCTTTGCGCGTGCCCCTGCATGCTGCGTTGGGTACCTTCGCGGCGGTGGTCTTGATTCTGAAGGTGATCAGCGCTAGGCGATTCCGGCGGTATCTGAGGTACGCACGGATCATGGGCGGCGTGGCCGGCTTCTCGCTACTGGGCTGTTTCTGGGCTAGTGCCTTGTGGTACTTTTTTCTAGTGTGGTAACAGGAGGCGATGATGAGCAGGCGGAATGTGGTATCCTTGCTGGTCCTGGTTGGCCTGATGTTGATGGCTCTGGCTGTGGCCTGCGGAGGCGGAGGGGAGGAGACCCCGGACACCCCGCCGGTCCAGAAAACGCCAGAGGAGGCGGAGGGTCCTCCTGCCCTTGGCGGCCAGGACCTGCTCGAAGCCCGGTGTACGAAATGCCATAACCTCGATCGGGTGAAGGCAGCCAGCAAGACTCTGGACGAGTGGACAGCCACAGTGGGGCGGATGAGAGGCAAAGGCGCAGAGCTGAGCGACGCCGAGGCGGAGATCCTGTCGGAATATCTGGCGGAGACCTATGGGCCGCAGGTTCAGGGACGGGACCTTTGGGCAAGGCGCAATTGGCCCTGGCAATCGCATCGTCGGTGGCTGGGGCACGGAGCGTTGGCGGCTGTGTGTTGGTGTAGACCGGGGATTGAAGTTCACGGGCCGGTGAGCTCGCGTGTGCGGCCTCGCCTACGTTGACGGGCATGGCGCGCCGTACGACATGCAGGCCAGGAGGCTGGTGGCTGTGGCACACGAGGGTGACGATGGCATGAGAAGAGCGGAGAGGGAGATCAAAGACAAGAGGGCGATAGAGGAGATATTGAGGAGGGCCATGGTCTGCAGACTTGGATTATGCGATGGCGACATGCCCTACGTTGTCCCGCTGAGCTTCGGCTACGAGGACAACTGTCTGTACTTTCATTCTGCCACCGAGGGCAGGAAGATCGAGATCATCAAGGACAACCCAAACGTCTGCTTCGAAGTGGATGTCGATCAGGACGTGACAAGAATGGACACCGCCTGCAACTGGGAGATGAAATATCGTAGCGTCATCGGTTTCGGGAAAGCCCATATCGTTGATGACCTTGAGGAGAAACGAAGGGCGTTGAATATCATCGTGAAACACTACTCAGGCGATCCCCACGAGTACCCTGAGAGTGCTCTTGGGGATGTAGCAGTCTTCAAGATTGAGGTAGAGAGCATGACTGGAAAGAAATCTGGATACTGACAGGGCGCGAAAGTGGCCCACAGGGAGCGGTGAACTTCCTCTCTGCACCAAGACGTGCTACAATGTACCTCAACGAGCTGACGGCTTGACAGAAGTGAGA
>Ga0307378_10005869_pt1 | contig 16966 bp, 16 predicted proteins | sample UN1MG_FD_202238 | JGI IMG/M metagenome (GOLD analysis project Ga0307378, IMG submission 202238) | Soil microbial communities from Risofladan, Vaasa, Finland - UN-1 | ecosystem: Environmental > Terrestrial > Soil > Coastal area > Acid sulfate soil | place: Finland: Risofladan, Vaasa | collected... | reverse complement strand
GCTGTCACTGTCGTGAATTTCACAGGGCAGGCGGGGTAAACATAGCTCATAGCGATTAAGGAAGGGGAGGAGGGTGGTTTACATTGCTTCAGCGAATTCTGGCAGGTATCGAGCAAGGCCTGCACTCTCACGCATCTGAGATTTATCAAGTAGCAATATCATAAAGGCGGTATCAGGTACGTCCCACTCGCATCGAATTCCGTAATGAGAGGCGGGCTCAAAGCCAAATCTCGGGTAGTAGGAAGCATGGCCGAGCACGATGATGAATGGAAAGCCTTTCTTCCTCACTCGTTCAATGCCGTCTCGAACCAGTTCAGCGCCAACTCCCTGTCTCTGGTAGGCAGGCAGCACTGCCATTGGGGCGAGCCCCATTCCCCGGATTGTTTTTTTTGCTATGCTCTCGATTGTTACAGGGCTGAAAAAAATATGGCCAATGATTGTATTCTGGGCAACGGCCACCAGGGAAATCAGGTCATTGCAGCTTCGGCGAATTTTATCCACGAGGTCGGCCTCCTGATTTTGACCGAAGGCCTGTATGTTTACCTCACGAATTGCATGTATATCCTGATGCTGCTCTTCACAAATTGTTATCATCTTTTTCACAACCAGTATTTTACAAACAAGGATGGGCTTTTCTTTAAAAAAAGCCCATCCATGTTTGTGGTGTGATAAAAAACTGCCCTGTTGAATCCTCCCACATAGTAATTCTGTCTAAAGCTTGAGCAGTGCATCCAGAATACTCATTCCTTCTCCCTTCTTCTTTACGGCAAGCAAGGGAGATGTTGTCGTATGGATCAGGTGTTCTGCCACGCTTCCGAGCAGTACACCGGCAGCAGCCCTTCTTCCCCGTGCACCGATAACTACCAGGCATCGTTCACGCGTGGTAATAACATCTTCAATGCCCTTGGATGCCTTTTTCTCAAGGTGGAAAAGGGGAACTGCGGTGAGGCCCTTTAAATCGATTTTATTAATAAATTCAGCATAGCTCTTCTCAGCATGCCCTTTCATGATCTCGGCAAACTGATCATAGCTCCTACCCGTTTTGTAGTATCCCATGGGAACGCTATATACATAAAGACAGGTTATTTGCTCTATCCCTTCAGAAACCTTGGCGAGCGCCACTGTCGCCTCCATTGCGTCCACTGAGTTTTCCGAAAAATCCACGGGGACAAGAATGTTGGTAAACCATGTTGTGGTTCCCTCTGGGACAAAGAGCACAGAGCAGGGTGCCTTTCGGGCAAGTTTTTCAAAGAGGGTCCCGCTCGCAGAGGGTATTTTTCTCTTGCGCATGATGATCAAATCGATTTCATGCTCTTTCGCCCGGCGCAAAAACTCTATCAAGGGTGAGCCTTCCACGACCTCATAGTCGATCTGGGTTTCCGGGTGACCATCAAAGTATTTATTGACAAGGGCTTCCATTTCGTGCCGTGCATACTCATCGACTGGCTGAAAAAGATCCGGATACTCAGTACGGAGTTCATCCGGAATATCTGCTGTGCTCACAACGTGGAGAAAGGTGATCTTTTCGGATTTTGCCAGTCTGCTGATGAGGCCTGCATAGCGAATAGAGGCTCCGTCCTGGTTAACAAATGAAACCCCAACCAAAAGGCGATTGTATCGATACATAGTGACTCCTTTTTTCTGTGTTAGTGTTGAAAGCTTTGCATAACTTATATTCCTTTAAAGAGGGTGGGCTAAAGTCCACCCTCTTTTATTGGGTTACAAAGATTGTCAGGTTGTGCAAAGATCTCAGTGTTGTATAGATTTTGTATGCTCATACCGGATGCCGATTCTAACACATAATGCATTTTCCCTGTACATGCCCTGAGACCTTTACATATCTCATATTTTCTTAGCGAGGATGGCCTTTAAAGCCAACCCTTGCTATTAGGATGCTAAAAATTACCAAATTTTGCAAAGATATAGCCCTGAATTGCGCCAGGAATATATCAGAGCAGGCATAGTGGTTTACCTCGGGTGAGGGGAGTATAGGACAATTTCCAAAAGTGGTCAATTGAAAAGGCATTGTATGGAAAAAGAGAGTTCAAACGTACACGTACAGCGAGGTGTAAACCTTTGCGAAAGATATTCTCAAAGATAGGCATAAAAAAAGGGCATTGTCATTGGCTGTAGAGCCTTTGAACAATGCCCTGTGAGAGTCAGGCTATTAGGCCTTTTTGGTTTTTATATTCTTTTTTCCTGCCTTCTTTTCCTTGACTTCTATTTTTTTGACCTCACTGACTTCAGCTTTGGGGAGCGTGAGTTTCAAAACACCATCTTTGTAATTTGCATCTAATTTGTCCGTTTTGACCTTATCGGGAACTCGAAAGCTCCGCTCGAATGAACCGTAATGTCTTTCAATGCGATGGTAATTCTCTTCATTGGCTTCAGTTTCCTTTTTCTTCTCCCCTTTAATGGTGATGATACCATCAGTAAGGGTTACATGAAGATCTTTGACATCAATTCCCGGAATCTCACCACTAATCAAATATTCTTTCTCTGTTTCAGATATGTCAAAATTAGGAACCACCATTTTCTCCCCTTCAAAAAGGGTAGGAAGCTCAAAGCTGTTGAAGAATCGGTCAAAAATATCTATCTCTGGAACGAACGGCATAAACCTTTTCCTTCTCGGTACTACTTGCAACATTCTTGTCATATTCGACTCCTCCTTTCTCAATTCATCAAACTTTATGCTAACAGTAATCATTCTTAATTAGATTTCAAGAGAAGAAATTTTTTTTTAATTTTTTTTTTCAAATAAAAAGTGTGCGTTGATGTTAACAGTGGCGCAGATGTGAGCTTATAACTTTTAGCTGATAGCTCATAGGTGATAGGTGGGATACATAAGAAATAGTGATGAAAGAAAAAAAATAATTGCCTTCACGCCAAATCGTACAGAGCGGGAAAAATAGATCGAAATACCTTGCATGTTCGGCACGATTCCATTTTCTCACGCCAGCTTTCTTGTACTTGGCCATGGCATATCGTTCCATTAATAAACCAGCAAAGGTGTCCACCGTGAAATTCCCACGCAGGACATGTTTTCCTGATTTTCATGGGGCATTTTTTTATAACCCAACAGAGCTTCTGCTTCCTATCTCGATTTCGCTTTATAGCAAAAAGAAAGAGCATCTGTCGCTCAATATGCACCGGAATATTTCTCCATCCCTGTTCGAAGCTCTGTATGGCTTTTAGGGAGGTACCGAGCAGTTCTGCCATTTGGCTTTGAGTTTTTCCCAGTTGGCGCCGAATTGAAGAAAACTCCTCTTTATCCACTAAAGTATACCTCCTTTCTTTCGTACTTATACCGCAATGTGGGGAATGTAAAGAAGTCTTTCAAAAAGAACTTGACAAAAATAATGGAAGCATTATTTTTTTGTATAGGCAATACCACAGTGTGGTATTATGAAATGGGTTGCTTAATTATAAGCAAACCGAAAAATCACAATTAATGGAGGAAGGAAGATGAAAAGATGGTTCGTACTATTAGGAAGTGTACTGCTCGTTTCGGCTCTTGCTGTGCCCTCCCTATTGGCACACGGTCCTGGTTTTACAAGAGGCCCGCACATGATGGGACCCTGGGGGACCGATTCAGGGTATTGTGGGCAGCATGAGAGAGGATACGGAAACTTGACAGAAGAGCAGCTAAGCACACTTCAAGAGCTTGACCGGAAATTCTATAACGAAACCGCAATGCTACGAAATGAGATTATGGCTATGTCAGATGAGCTGAATAACCTCCTCAATAGCGCTGACCCTGATCCTGAAAAGGCAAAAACGCTTCAGAAAAGCCTCAGTGAGCTTCGAGCAAAGATGGATGAGAAGCGGCTTTCCTATACCCTCGAGACAAACAAGATTATTCCTGAGTTGCGATCTAGGCACAGGTATGGATGGGGATACCGCCACCAAAAGAGAGGCTACGGTTCAGGTATGTATGGTCCAGGGAGTTGCTGGAGATAACCAACGTCATGGGGGTGAACGATGTGTCGCCCCCTTGATTGTAGCACTCTGTGTCCTTTTCCTGAGTCACTGAACCTGGGTAGAGTGTTTTGAGGACTCATCGATTAAAAAAAAGCATTGACAACTGATTGTTGATAGGTATCGTAACTTATAGGAATTGTAGGTGTACAAAGGAGTGAAACATGGCACAAGAAAAGGGTTTGGTCACCAGCATTACCGAGGATGGGTGGGCGCAGGTTGAAACCGATAGAAATGATGCGTGTTCTCATTGCGGTTCATGCCGTGTCTCGTTTGGATGCAATTCCGAGATGACCAGCAAGGCTATAAACAGGGCTGGGGCAGGAGTGGGTGATCTGGTTTCCATACACCTCAGCTCAGGGACAATAATGAAAAGTGCTGCAATTCTCTATTTGATACCAGTAGCAGGCCTGATTTCAGGGACTTTTATGGGTGAGGGTTTGAGCACGAGATTGGCCATTAGTGAAACGAGCGCTATCGCGCTCTTAAGCCTTGCCGGCTTTATCCTGGGCTTTATAATAACCGCCCTCATATCTAGATGGATGTCAGCTCAGCGCACGCTAAGCCCCATCATAACCCGTATCATACGGCGTGGACTTGTGGCTCCTGAATCCTCTCCAACGCCTTCAATGAAGAGTCCAAAGGACTCCCGCGCGGTGTCTGGCAAAGCCGGATCGTAAAGCTTCCAAGACCTTCCAGAGGCACGCCCTCACCAAAGAAAAACATATCGTAACATTTTAGCTCTATAAAAATTACTCCTGGTCTTTACTCAAGGCCACAGAGATATCCTTGGTGATACGCATGAGCATGGGGATGTCTTTTTTTACATCATGCCCTCTAATAGGGGGCCTCAGCGTGCTGCTTCAAATCCCGCTAAGCGGGACAACTCGTCATTGTCTTTGAGGAACTTTGTCCGTATGTCCTTCGACTTTGCTCAGGACCATGAGCTTGTCGAATGGCACCGGTTTGAAGCGGCCTACCGTCTCGCCTTTGTGAGGGCAGAGTAAAAAAAGACATCCCCATGCTCATTCACCAGGTAATTTAAAAGAGCTAAAATGTTACGATATATCAAAAATATTCACCCCTACTGCATTACGCGCTCCCTATGAAGATGTAAGCTCGTAGTTACTCATAGCCCATTCTGTGTGAAAAACCTTGATATCTTTTGAAATTTAAGGCATTATTTCGAAAAAAATAAGGGGGTGGAACAAATGTCAGTGATAACCATATCCAGAGAAATCTACAGCGAGGGCAGTTATATCGGGGAGAAGGTTGCAGAGGCCCTTGGCTACCATTTTGTAGACAAGAGCACGATGGAAAGGGTGTTTGCAGAGCACAGCATTGTTCAATTAAGCGGGGTGTATAACTCTGGGCCGGGATTTTGGGCACGCTTTGACGATATGAGGGCGACAACGGTCAAGTTTTTAAAACAGATAATTCTTGCCCTGGCCAGCCACGGTAACATGGTGATAGTAGGTCGGGGTGCCTTTGCAGTGTTATCTACTTTTGCAGATGTACTGAACGTGCGGGTACAATCCCCTTTCCCTGTGAGGGTACGGCGGGCTATGGAAAAGGAGAGAATAACAGACCGTGGCAGGGCCGAGGCATTGCTCAGGGAGTGGGATAGAGAGCGTGACGCCTTTGTTAAGACGTTTTACGATATTAGCTGGTATGATGCAACAGCAGCCAGTGCATTTGACCTGGTAATCAACACCGGCAAGGTGCCCCCTGATGTGGCGGTTACCTGGATCATCCAGGCACACACGGAGCTGAAGGAGAAAAAACCAGGTAGAAAGCTTACTACCGGAACCATAGAGGTGGATACCGCCCTGGCCAGCACCGTTTCCGAAGTGTTGGGCTGTCATACCATCCATTAGAAGGCATTCTGTCAAGAAAGTCTTACTTCTCTATGTGAGATGTTGGACTTTTCGATTGGAAATTTATCCTCAACAAGGCCATAAAAGGGTCAAGGCTATGCTAAAAAAACCTATTCTTTACATTCAAATTGTTCTTAGCATTTTCTGCATCACCCCGTATCTTTTTGCTGATGAAACTGAAAAAGAAGTCTTCCAGCCTCGTATGATCTATGAATCTACAACTTTTTCACAGGGATCTAATACGTATATCACAGTAGGGATTGGCGGACTAAACGGGGATACTACCTATCAGATTGGGGGGAGATATGTCACTCCATCTGGGAGCGGCACCTATCATTTTCCAATAAGCAAATTAGAGTTTCCCTTAGATATATGGATGATTTCTGTTGAAGAAAGCAAAGAGTTCGAAAAAAATTGGAAGGTGAGCGTAGGTGCGAAAAAAAATTATACACGTGATGCAGGAAAAATGGAAGACTCAGACTGGTTGACTGTAGCGAATCCATCTCAGCTGGATGTATATTCCCAAAGCGATGCATACCTTGATGCATTAATACTGGGCATAAATGTTTCCTACAGGTTTTTTCAAAGGCCACACTGGTCACTTATTGCAGGAGTTGGATATCGTTACCAGAACTTTGACTACGAATGTAAGCTTAACCGACAGTGGTCTCCCTCTGGCCTGTCAGGATATGATTACACAGGAGCTGGCAGTGTAGATTTAACATATGAAGTGACCTATAGCATTCCTTATATTGAAATCGGAACACAGTATATATTTAACAACAAATGGAGCCTCGACGCGAGCCTTGGTTACTCCCCAATTGTTCATGCAGAAGATTTGGATGTCCATGTGTTACGGGCCAAGGTTTCAGAAGGAGACTGCGATGGAGATGCTATCTTGTTTTCGCTAAAAGGGCGGTATACTATTTCGCGAAGTTTGTTTTTCGCTCTTCAGCTTGATTATACGTATATCAATACAAGCGGGAGACAAAAACAATATAAAGATGGAGCATGGATTGCAACAATCGACCAAGAGATCACAAGTGAGCAGCTATTTGGTGTTTTATCTGCAGGATATGCATTTTAGATACTATTTTTTTAAATCGTAAATTTAAATAGTTATAAAATTTATTTAAAGTAAATAATTATAATTATTATTTTATGATGATTACCATTCTCACATTTCAATAATGCGGTTTTTTTGCATAACCCATATTTTCTTAAAGAGGATGGACTTTAAAGCCCACCTTTTTTTGTAGGGTGAAGAAAACCTGCCCTGCGGAATCCCCCGAAGGGGGGCCCGCAAAGCGGGCATTTCACAGGGTGAATCATGTTTTGAAAAGGTTTCAATGCTACGGAAAAAAGAATAAATGATGAAAGATTTCAAAGAGTGTGCAATAGAAATAGCACGAGAAGCAGGGATATTTCTCAAGAATAAGCTTAATTCAGTACATACAATAGATTATAAGGGAGAGATTAATCTGGTAACAGAAGTAGATAAAATCTCCGAAGAGATGATCACCTCCAAAATAAATGTCCTGTTTCCCGATCATGATATCCTGTCTGAGGAATTTACCCATATAGATAGGGGATCTGATTTCAGATGGATTATAGACCCTCTGGATGGAACTACTAATTATGCCCACGGGTACCCTTTTTTTTGTGTTTCTATCGCACTTGAAAAGTTAGATACCATGATTGTAGGCATTGTGTATGACCCTATGCTCGATGAAATGTTTGTGGCAGAAAAAGGGAAGGGGGCCTTTTTAAATGACAGAGAAATCCATGTGTCGAACACTCGCGGAATAATCAAAAGCCTTTTAGCTACCGGGTTCCCGTATGATATTCGGGAAGACAGACATAATAATCTGAATTACTTTAATGAAATGATCCTCAAGGCACAGGCTATCCGAAGGGCAGGATCAGCAGCACTGGACCTTGCCTATGTTGCAGCAGGGCGCTTTGATGGATACTGGGAACTCAAATTAAATCCCTGGGATATTGCTGCAGGATGGTTGCTCGTAGAGGAGGCAGGTGGGAGTGTAACAGATATGAGAGGGAACAACTATTTCCTTGAATCTCTATCTATTTTGGCATCGAATGGAAGTATTCATAAGGAGATGATGGCTGTTTTAGAGAGTGCATCCTCTATTTAATGATCTTTGTTAACTTTTCTGCCTTTTTCTTAATTGCAAGGCCTTTTTTGATCACCGGAACTTCTTTCATTACCTTTTCTACCAATGTATTTTCTATGGACATTCCCTCTTTGTGTTTTTCGTTTGAGCTTTCTTTGGCATCATTCGGGGTTATATCCTGTTTCACCTTTCTGAATTCCTTTATAGCACCTCCGAGACCCTTGCCAATTTCTGGTAATCTCTTGGCGCCAAAGATGAGCAAGATAATTCCCCCAATAATAAGCAGCTCTGTTGTACCCAGGCCAAACATTGCTTTACCCCCCCTTATTTAGTTACATATATCGGAATTTTTGCAACGTATCAAGATCAGTGTGGTTTTGGTGCCCATCATATTATATCATCTACAATCCCTCAATCCCTCAATCATTTTAGTAATATCCCAGTCGACTAACAGTCGCAGTCTTTCATTTTGATTTTTATTTCGATAGACAAGGTATCCAGTTTCCAGACCATAAAAGAAAAGATCTCTGGTTAATTCGACATCCTGTTTGCAATAATGAGTTAATTTTTCTATCTCTCCTGCCTTGAACCATTCCAAGGCCTTAAGTCCATTCGCTGATTTTCCTTTATGAAGGGTTTCTTGAGCCAGATGATCAAGGCTTAGTCTGTATCCAAGCCTATTATAGATATCCTCAAGTATATCAAATGTTGGTATGGTATGTAAGTTGTGGCTCGTGTACGGTGCAAGTACTGCATAATCAAATCTTTTACAATTAAAACCAACCACAAGATCAGCTGTGGTGAGCTGTTCAATTAACGCATCTATTTGATCTTCTGTGAAGGTATAGAAACGCTCATCCAGGCTATCAAATACTACAGCCACAGATACCATCATTAAATGTGTATTCTGCCACCCACCTACATCTTCCGCTGACTTCTGCGTCTCTAAATCAAAATAACAAATCCTTTTTTTATCCACCACTTTAGCTACCATTTCGTTGTGTACCGGAAAGAGAGAACCTTTTTTTTCCTCTCCTGCAATAGCAGGAATATCTGACAAAGGTATTACGCCTGTCAGGGCCTCTAAAATCAGTAACGCAGCGTTTTTATCTAAGGGCTTATTGCCTGAACCACACTTTGGCGAATATATGCATGAGGGGCAGCCCTGCTCACAAGGACAGCTTTTAATAAGCTCCAGGGTCTGACTTAACAGATCCAGGATTATATCGAAACCCCTCTGTGCGAGCCCTACACCCCCTGGATAGGAATCATAAATAAATATGGCTGATTTTTCTACCTGGGGGTGAAATGGGTATGATATTCCTCCAAGATCATTTCTATCACATAATGCAAAAATGGGAAAGAGACTAATGGCTGCGTGTTCTATGGCATGAATACCCCCCATAAAGTGATACCCTTTATCGCTCACCATTTTCTTGATACTATCCTCAATAATAACCCACAGCCCTACCGTCTCAAATGTCTGGGGAGGAAGCTCAAGCGGGAATACACCAATCAATTCCTGGCCGGGAGTCCTCCTTTTCTCGTAGCCGGTTATTGTTTCCGTCACTGTAAGATTTCCAAGTTTCACAACAAATTGCCCTTTTGGCTGGCTCCTGGTAATCTTGATAATCTCGGTTTCTTTTTCCGATCGTATCCGGGTAAAATATTTCAGTTCTGTGTGTTGTGCAATAATGTTTTTTTTTCCGATCAGTAACTTCTCTACGAGATACGGGCTGGCCCTATGAAGATATATTGCACCTGGATGACACTCCTTAAAGGCTCGTATTCCATCAACGGTTCCTATCGCCTTCCCTGTATTGGCATCAAATATGGTGTAGCTTTCACCAATTGAGCGTATGTTTACCCTCAGATGTGGCCTTTTTTTGGTCGCAAACCATATGTGGTTCCCTTCGCTCGTCCTGCTAAGCTCTCCAATAGATTCTAAGAAATCACAATGACCACTGAGATCATTATGCCAGAATTGGCTATCCTGCAAGGTGAGAGGGTTTTCTGCTGCTGCACAGGGTAAATGGGCCCGTATAATATGGGCATTGTCCGGGTCAATGACTGCGGCTTCAAAAGATTGGTCAAAAAAGGAAGCTGGATGTTTCATAAAGTATTGATCCAGGGCATCTTGATTGGCAGCCAGAATTACCAGGGAGTCTCTCCCGGAGCGTCCTACTCTTCCCCCTCTTTGCCAGGTATTAATAATGGTTCCCGGGTATCCAACTAATATACATACATCCAGATACCCTATATTAATTCCCATCTCCAGGGCACTTGTCGATATAACACCAAGGAGGTGTCCGCGTGGGAGTCTTTTTTCAATAGAACGGCGTTCTTCAGGTAAAAATCCAGCCCTGTATGAGCTGACCTTATCCTTTAAATCTGGCGCCAGTTGTTTGACCCACATATAAATGAGTTCTGTAACTTTTCTGGACTGGGTAAATACAATGGTTCTGAAGTGAGCGTTGAGACATTGTATAAATAATTGTGTGGCTAAAAAATTGGTACTGGTCAAAGGGTTGAGAAACATAAAATACTGTCCGGATTTGGGGGCACCGCTGTGAGAAATCACGTCTAAGTTTTTATCTATGAGGCTTGTACCAAAATCATGAGGATTTTGGATAGTGGCTGAGGAAAGGATAAATTGTGGTATGGTATTATACAGAAGGCAAATTCTTTTTAATCTTCTCACTATCTGGGCAAGGTGTGAGCCAAAAATTCCACGATACGTATGAACTTCATCAATAATCACAAAGGTCAGATTAGAAAAAAATTCAGTCCATTTGTCGTGATAGGCAAGAATGCCACTATGGAGCATGTCAGGATTAGTCAGGATGATATTTGGAACCTTCTCCTTAATCCTCTTTCTGTCACCTGTTGATGTATCTCCGTCATAAATGGCTGCACTGATCTGGTGTTTCTGGAGCCCAGAGGTAAAGTCATGGAGATTTTTGAGCTGATCCTGTTCCAGGGCCTTAAGAGGAAAGATATACAGGGCTCGTGCTGATGGTTCTTTTAATATTGTTTCAATGACACCAACATTATAGATAAGGCTCTTGCCACTGGCAGTAGGGGTAGATACTACTATGTCTTTACCCTCTTGTAATTTCCCGATGGCCTCGGTCTGGTGAGCATACAACGCTTTGATATTGCATTTCCGAAGAAGGTCTAAAACGGTTTGAGAGAAGAGTGTGCTTTGATCGTATTGAGGATCTTGGTGAGAAAGATAGCGATGATAGACTATCTGAGGACCGAGATCCGTTGATTTTTTTATTTGCTCAACAAATTCTGATAATTGCATGTGCCCGATGGTTGTAATAGGTTTTAATTATCTACAATGTCTATCATATTTTTACCTGGATTGTAAGAGCAGTTACTAAGCAGAGCATTTTATTGTTTGCATTGTACATAACCGAGAATGCTATAGGATTATCATGAGGTCTTATCTGTCGTTCCAAGGCTCTCGGCCTGGTCTTTTCTCCGACGTATCTGCAGGGGATTCTTGCCCTCCCCGCATTCCCCTGATAAATCAGGGGCTGCGGTTTCCCCCACTGATACGTCGTGAAAAGGACAGTGGCCTCCGACTCGGCCGAGCCTTTCGGTCTCGAGTCGTTCGACCTGGAGGCCATTCGGCTCCGAGCGACTCGACATGAGCTCGTCGACATGTCTCACGGCCGAGGGGCTCTCGACAGGCTCTAGGCCGAGAGGCTCGTCGCGGGCCACCAGTCACTAAAGAAAAGACCTCATGCTCTCCTGATATTGCAAACTATTTGATGCTCTCAGTAATAATTGTAAAGGGAAATTTATTCTGGACAAATTAACATATCTCCTTTATTTTACACTCTAAAGACTTGTTTAAACGTTTTTCAAGCATTTCTCTTGGTTTAGCATAAGGTTTGATACATGGCTGAAAAGAAAAAAACACCTCCAGTCGTTCATCTATCGTATTCAAAAGGTGAACTAATAATTAAAGAAGGAGATTATGGAATATCGATCTATAAGATCTATGAGGGGCATGTACGAATCTTTAAAAAGTCAAATAATACTATTATTCCCCTGGCTACGTTAGGAAGAGGGGAGGTTTTTGGAGAGATGACATTTTTTAATTTTCTCCTTGAACCACGATCCGCATCTGTTGAAGCAATAGATGATGTTGAGCTCGAGGTCTGGCATCCTGTACGGCTTGCTGAAGAATACAAAAACATGCCTGCGATATTACGGGATATTATTCAACAGAGCCTCCATAGGTTGCTAAGGATGAATAGGTTCATTAATGAATTAACTGCGAAGAAAAAGCGAGTCAAGGAGGAAAGATTAGCAGCAGATAAGAGAGACAATAAACGGAGATATTTCAGAAAAAATTGTGATAAGGAATGTAGTTACTGTTTAGCAACCCATTCAAAAAAAGTAAACTTACATGGCGTTATTAAGGATATCAGTCCTATGGGTGTAGGGATTGAGGTGAATGCGAGAAATGCTATTAATGTGAGCCATAAGCCTGGAAATCAGCTGAAAATCAACTTCCAGCTTCCTTCAGGGAGCAATATCAATGAAGCTGTCATAATAAAATCAGTGAAAAAAAGTACGGTTCCTGGCTATCTTTTCTTGGGGTTAGAATTTCAAGATATTAGCAAAGATGCATTGAAGCAGATAGGTTTTTTTATGATGTCGTAGAAGGAATGAGTGTGTAGATGGCGATAGACAGTATCATATATGCATATATTGTGAAAGAAGAGGTTGTTCAACCCAATGTTACTATAATAGAGGAGGGCGCGAAAGGGGATTGGTTCTTTGTTGTGTTGGAAGGGAAGGTAAAGGTTAAAAAGCGCACCCCAAAGGGATTGCTAACAATAGATACCCTTGGAGAGGGAGCTATTATCGGAGAAATTCCTTTTTTATTAAAGACACAACAATTGCGCACCGCATCAGTAATATCAGAAGGTGTGGTAAAGTTAGGTATTTTAGACAAGGAGAGACTGGAAAAGGAATATGAATCATTATCGCCACAGTTAAAAAGCTTATTTAAAACCCTTGCGTTACGATTGAAAGAGACAACCAAAAAGGCCAGTGTATTAGCGATGGGGCAGTAATAAATGTGGCCGTGAGAAAAATAGATTTTTTTCAAAGGAAATAAAAAAAATAACATGAGGAGGAATGAACGGAATGTCATTCCTCCTTTAATTTTTTTAAGGCTCGACTTTTATAAGCATACCGTCACCCTGGGCAGAGCCAGAACAGATACCACATATGCCAATTCCGCCTCCTCTTCGCCTCAGCTCATAGGCAAGTGTCATAACGATTCTTGCTCCAGTTGCTCCTATAGGATGCCCATAGGCAATAGCGCTTCCGTTCACATTAACCTTGGCAAACATCTGCTCCTTGGTGAGTCCCAGAATTGTTCGAGCGCTGACTAGTACCACAGCGGCGAACGCTTCATTGATTTCGATACAATCAATTTGGTCAATGGTCATATCATTCTGCTCTAAGACCTTTTTTATGGCCAGTCCCGGAACAGTGGCAATATCCTTTGTCGGTTGAGAGACTTCGGCATAATCTACTATGGTGAATAAGGGCTTCAGACCACATTCATTTGCCTTTTCTCTGCTCATCAACAGACACACATCTCCCCCATCATTGATGCCCGGGGCGTTTCCGGCAGTGACACTTCCTGCCTGTCCAGTAACTGTGCTTCTGTGTCCAAAAACAGGGGGTAATTTTGCCAGCCCTTCCATTGTAGTATTTGGTCTGGGTGGTTCATCTTTGTCAATAATAACCACCTCTTTACCCTTTTTGGCCTCTACTGGAAATGTCTCATCGACCAATCTTCCAGCCTTCATGGCCTCAACTGCTGCCGTCTGTGAATGGCAGGCCCATTCATCTTGCTCTTCACGGCTGAAACCAAATTCATCACCCACCTCCGAGCCGTGAATAGCCATATGTCGGTCATAGAATGGGTCCCACAGACCATCATATACCATCAGGTCAAGTGCCGGCCGGCTTTTAAGCCCCATTCGTACACCCCACCTCATTTCTGTGAGGGCATACGGGCAATTACTCATACTTTCCTGTCCACCGGCTATACATATCTCGGCCCTTCCCAATTGAATCATCTGGGTTGCCAGGTCAATGGTTTTAATTCCAGAAGAGCACACCTTGTTGACAGTAATAGTAGGGACCGATTCAGGAATTCCTGCAAGTATTGAAGCAGACCTGCCAGGAACCTGTCCACACGCTGCTGGTACAACCTGTCCCATAAAGATATAATCGACATCCCCTGGCTTGACCTTGCCGTTGGTTCGTCTCAGGACTTCCTGGATTGCCATTGCCCCAAGTTCCATGGCTGTAAAATCTTTAAGGACTCCTCCTAATCGACCGTAGGGAGTTCTGCATGCCTCTACTACCACAATTTCTCGGAAGTTTTTAAATTGATTTGTTATTTTTCTTCCCATAGTTGAAAAATCCGGTTTTCTTTTACCGTATTGTGCAACTGGTGCGTCAGCATAGATTTCGGTCATTTTTCTTTCAACTCTCTGTGGCACTTTTTCCATATGTATCTCCTTTTATTAGTGAATAATTAACTTTAAGAAATCAATTCAATATCCTTAATCGCTTGGAATATTATATCAAAAATATCTTGAATATCTTCTTCTTCAATACAGGAGAATGCTATTCGTATATCCGTTTCACCCAGTGAGATTACCCCAACACCGTATTTGTTTAAAAGATGAAGTCGTAATTCTTCAGCATTTACTTTCTTTAACCTGAGACACATAAAATAACCTGAATTAAAAGGATAGACATCCCAGGCCTCATAATATTTATTATTTGCAAGTACTTCTTTAACCCGGGTTGCCCTTTTGCACATTATTGCAAATTTATCTTCCTTTTCTTTTTCATAGTTTTCTGAGTTAAGTGAGCCAAGGATGATAGATTGGCTCAGATGAGGACTGTTTGATATGCTGCCCCTGACTGCACCGGCAGTCTTTCTCTCCAGGGCATCATAGCAGTTGTTGGAGTTGCCCTGTAATAACGTGCCATAGGTAACAAACCCCACCCTTAGTCCCCACACGTAGTTTTCCTTGGTTCCACCATCCAGTTTTACTGCCATTATCCTTGAATTAATTCCGGTGAGTAATGCAAAAAGAGATTCCTTCATTGAATTGTCATCATAGAAAAGTCCAAAGTAGGCATCATCTAAAAGCACTACAAGGTTGGTGCCTTTTTCTGCCAGATTAAGTAAAATCTCAGCAATCCTTTTTCCTTCTTCCTTTGTTGGCGTATATCCTGTGGGGTTGTTAGGGAAATTTAACAATACCACAATTTTTTCCCTTCCTTTAGCCTCTTCCCGAAGGCTATCTTCAAATGCAGTGAGATTGAATCCCCCCTGTGATGAAAAAAGCTCATAGTTTTTAATCTGTGCACCATGCAAAACCGTTAATATCAGGGTATAGTTCCCCCAGATCTTATCAGGGAGCAGCACAACATCGTTTTCATCGATCCACATCTCAGCGGTAACAGAGAGGCCGTGGGTTATGGCATTTGTTGCGATTGGGAGACTTATTTTCTTACCAGCGAGGGATGGGTTTTTGTGGAATAATAGTTGCTGCCAGGTCTCTCTGAGCTTTGGTATCCCAAAAGAGGGTGCATAAGTAAGTGATTGCTGAGGCGGTAGGTTTATATATGACATGATCGAAGGAAGATGCATAGGCACTCCATTTTCTGTGGCAATACCTATGGTAGCATTATATTTAAATGCCTTTTCCTTGGCCTCAGCACCTTGCGAGAGAATGCCTTTGGGAAAGTAAAGGTTTTTTCCTTTACTCGATAGCATATCATATATATGGGGATTAGCTTTTTTGATACTCTCATTTAATTCTTGAGCAAGGGGGTTCATTATATCTTCCTCTTTTTATTGTTTATAAAAGGCTACTGCTCCATATCCAACTACTCTTCGGGTTTCTCTGCGGCCATGTATGGCTACATCACCGCTATTTGCATAGTGAAGTATCTTTACCGCATCTCCTCCGAGTTGTTTGACAGTCATCATTACTGTTACCACTGAACTCAACCCGCAAAGGGTGGTAGAAAGGTTTGGGACCCCTTTGTTAAGTACCTTTTTCTCTGAGGTGAATACCAGATTTGGGTCGCATTTCCTTATCAAAGAAAGAGTGTTTCGGTCAACATTATTTGCATTGCTGTAGTCTGGATAATGGGACATGTCGGATGATGCCACAAAAAGGACATTTCTTTTTTTCACAATCTCTACAAGGGCCTCACTGATTTTTTTGCAATACTTAGGGGACGGGGGGCCCATTACAATGGGGACAATATCAAATTTTTTTAAAACCCTTTGCAAAAAGGGAATCTGTGTCTCTACAGAATGTTCCATTATATGGGCCTGCTCAACAAAATGAAAGGGTTCCCCTATGCTGAGAAGGGAGGTAACAATTTCCTTGTTTACTTTTACCTTTCCCAGAGGGGTCGCATAGGCATCCCAGTTCCCTACTGATGCACCTTTGAGATATACACGATGGCTTGGACCAAGTAGTATGACTGTATCATACTGTGTATCCTTGATGTACCTGTAAGAATATGCAGCTACCTGACCTGAGAAAACATATCCTGCATGAGGTGACATAATGCCTAAGATTTTGCCTGCTATTTGCGTGTGCTTGACATTTGAAATGAAATCATCAACTGTTTTTGTGAGTTCTTTTGTATCCTTTGGATAGAAATAACCAGCCACTGCAGGTTTTCTAATCCTTTCTTGTGCGGTGAGGTGGGTAAAAGGAAAGCACGGTATGATCATAATGAGAGCCACTACAGTCCACCATCCGGTGGGTAAACCAGCCACAAGTCTTGTGGGTAAACCCGCCGTAAGTCTGGCGGATAAATAAGAAGCGTTTTGTTTTTTATTCTGATCAGCCATTACATGTTGCTTTTTTTATTAGCCGCTCACATTTAAAA
>Ga0307378_10005867_pt1 | contig 16968 bp, 17 predicted proteins | sample UN1MG_FD_202238 | JGI IMG/M metagenome (GOLD analysis project Ga0307378, IMG submission 202238) | Soil microbial communities from Risofladan, Vaasa, Finland - UN-1 | ecosystem: Environmental > Terrestrial > Soil > Coastal area > Acid sulfate soil | place: Finland: Risofladan, Vaasa | collected... | reverse complement strand
CGGCCGCCAGGAACACGCATCAGACCCGATCGCGGCGGCCTAGGAAGGCCGCCGCGCGACAAGTAGCGTTGTAGGATTAGAGTGTGCCGTGGATCGCCGGCGCGGCGCCCAGCGCCTCCGCTCCCTCACGGTCGCGGCTCGGAGCCAGACGGGGTGGCATGGTCATCCCGAAGGGTGACCATGCGTTTGGCTTCGGCCGCGCGGCGGGTGCGGGGACCCGCCGCGCCAAACGCGTGCGGGCTCAGCGGCCGCCGAGGCCCGCGTCGAGGTCCGCGAGGAGCGCGTCGGCGGCCTCGCCGGCCACGTACCCGGTCATGCCGGCCAGGAATCGCCCCCGCCGCATGGCCGCCACGTGACCGTAGGTGGAATCGGCGGCCACGAAGCCGGCCTCGCCGATCGCCAGGGCCGTAGGCGGGCCGGCCTTGCCCAAGGCGGCCTCCAGGCGCGTGTAGGCCTGGGCGGCCTCGGCCGGCGTGTCGTAGCGGCAGACGAAGAGTGTCGGCTTGGCGTTGCCCACCTTGTACCGGGCCACGACCGTCCGGACGAGAAACTCGCGGCCGAGGAAATCGGCCGGCAGGTACTGCTCGGACCGGGCCACGCGGCCGCGGGTCGGCAACAAGTCCAGGTACGCGGGCCAGGCGCCGGTGGGGGGCAGGGCGGCGGCCAGGTCGCGGGCCAGGGCAGTCACGTGCTCGCCCTCCTCGGCGACGGGGTTGCTGACGACGACGTAGTGCGGCCCCTGCCAGAACTCGACGCGCCCGTCGCCGCCGGCACCCTCGGTGCCGATGGCCAGCGGCTGGGCCTCGACGTTGGCGTTGCTGCGGAACAGGGCGAAGGCATTGTCGGCCGATCCCATGTCGTAGAGTTCGACGGCGGTGGGCGGCTCGTCGCCGCGGCGGTAGTCGGCCACCGCGAGCGACTCGAAGCCGAACGAGATGACGAAGGGCGCGGCCCCGTCAATCTGCTCGTGCAGGTTGCCGGCGACCAGCCGCCGCACGGGACCCTCGCGGCGCCACGGGCCGCGCGCTTCCGGCAGGGGGCCCTCGTCGCCGGCCGACGCGCAGCCGCCGGCTACGAGGGCGAGCATCGCCAGGGCGAGGAGTCGGTCAGGCCAGCGCATGGTGGGCCTCCCGGAGGCGGCGGCGAATGGCGACACGCATCGGGCAGGCCGCCTCGCACGTGCCGCAGTCCTGGCAGGCGTCGGCCCGGCGCGGGGCGGGCAGGGCGGCGTACTCGGCCCGGGCCTCGGCCCGGTGACCGTGGAACCAGTACGCGTGGAACCGCAGGATGTCCTGGACGGCGATGCCGGCGGGGCAGGCGTCCAGGCACGTGCCGCAGAACCCGCACACCCGCGCCGCCGCCAGGCGTTCGAGGTACCGTACCTGGCCGGCCGACAGGCGGATGCCCGGCACCTTGATGTTCTCCTCGACATGGGTCATGTTGCCCATGCCGCAGACCACGGCGTCGACGCCGGGCATGTCGAGCACGTACCGGTAACAGAGTTGGTACGGCGAGTACCCCTGGGCCTTGAGTTTGGGCTCGTCGACCTGGGCGACCATCTCCTCGGCCCGCAGGGCGGCCTTCATGGCGACGATGCCCAGGTCGGCCTTCCTTGCGGCGTCGAGGGCAGGGCGGATGGAGGGGATGTCGGTCCGCGAGGGTGTTGCACCCGTGGAGCATCATGATGTCGACGTGGTCGGTCTGGAGGCGCTTGAGGGCTTCGTCGGCGCGTGCCATGGCCTTGGCGTAGACGCCCTTGCCGGCGTTCAATTCCGGCAGGAGGTACATCTTGGTGGCGATGAAGACGTTGCCTCGCCGGCCGTCGCGTCCGAAGAACTCGCCGAAGGCCATCTCGCTGCGGCCGCCGCCGTACACGTGCGACGTGTCGAAGAAGTTGACGCCGGCCTCGTACAGCCTGGCCAGGACGGGGATCCCCTCGCGATTGGTGTACAGGCCGCCGTGGACGATCCGCGAGACCTGAAGGTTGGTGCGGCCCAGGCGAGTGTACGCCATGCCGGGCTGCTCGCGGCGGCGCTCCAGGGGCGGCGGGGCAGGGGCCTCGCCGGCACCCACGTTCCCGTGAAGACCGCCGGCCACGACGGCCGCACCGACTCCCGCGGCGGCACGGCGAAGAAACTCGCGCCTCTCCATGGTCGGTGCGCCTCCCGTGCGCCGAGGTTCACGGCTTGCAAGCAAGCCGTGGCACGTGGGGAACATGGTCACCCTTCGGGACGACCATGCCACCGGTCGGATTGTAGCGGAAGGGACGCGGGGGAGTCAACCCGGAGACGCGCGGCCAGCCCCTGGTCGCCCTTCGGGATGACCATGCCACCCCGCCATGCGACCCGCCCGCGCGGTGGCCTTCCCATGCCGCCGCGCACGAAGTCGGCGAGTTGACAATCTTGCACTAGGTGGCGGGCGGGGCCCGCTTTTCGAGACGGAAACGGATGTCGCGGATGAAGCAGCCGCGCACGTCGTCGTGGAGGGCCTCGAGGAGTTCCTGTTTGCGGAAGTTGTTGAGTTCCGACAGAAGGGCACTGGAGTCGACGGTAAACGTGGCCACGTTCTTCCGCAGGGACTCAAGGTGCGTGTGCTTCGCCTCCGGACCCAGGCGGCGCTGCCAAGCCTCCCAGACCCGCTCGCGGTCCGACAGGCGCAAGGCGCCGCTGCGGGCGACCCAGCGCCGGAGGACCTCGCCGAGGGGCTCGGCCCAGTCCTTGGCGAAGTCCGACGCCTCCAGGCGCCTGGCGGTCATGCTCAACCCCCTCGTCCGAGAAGAAACTACTTCTCACAACTCGCCCGGGGCGAGCCGTGGCACGTGAAGACGCGCCGCGTGGTGGGTGCGGGGACCCACCACGCACAACCCGCGTCGGCCCGCTTACACGATGCTGACCGGCATCACGACGTGGGTAAAGACCTTGCCCTCGGAGATGACGCCGGGCTTGCTTGGCCCCTTGAACGTGAAGGTGAGTTCCTTGGCGTCGACGACCTTGGCGGCATTGATGAGGTACTGGGGGTTGAAACCGATTTCGAGGGGCTCGCCCTCGTAGGCGGCGGGCATGTGGATCTCGGCCTCGCCCATTTCGGGCGTGCGGCTGGTGATGACGAGTTCCTGGGCCGTGAACTTGAGCATCACGCCGCGCGATTCCTCGTTCGTCAGCAGCGCCGCCTTGCGGACGGCCGCCGAGAACGCCTCGGTGTCGAGCGTAGCCTTCTTGTCGAAGTCCTTCGGAATAACGTCCTCGTACTTCGGGAAGTGCCCGTCAACCAGCCGCGAATAGACGACCGTCTTGCCCCCGTCGGCCGGCGGAACCTCCAACAGAATCTCTTTCTCGCCGATGACGACGCGCACGCTCGCCTTGGCTTGGGCGGCGTCGGCCAAGCACCGCTCAATGAGTTGCATGGCCTTGCTGGGGACGATGGCCGATATTTTTTTCTCCACGGCCTCGGCGCACTTGCAGCGGGCCAGGCTGAGGCGCCGGCCATCGGTCGCCACCAGGGTCACGTCCTTGGCCTCAACCTCCCAGAGGACGCCGTTGAGGGCATACCGGGTGTTCTCCTTGGCAGTGGCGAAGAGCGTCCGCTCGGTGACGGTAAGCAGGTCGGCGGCGGCCATGGCAAAAGCCCCGGTCTCGGAAAACTCGGGGACCTGGGGAAAATCGGCCGGGTCGTCGCCCAGAATGGTGAAATGCGCCCCGGGGGCGTCGATGGTGGTTTCCCGCTGCGTCGCCGACAGGGCAACGGTGTCTTCGGTCAACTCGCGGAGGATAGCGTGGAACCGGTCGGCCGGCACAAGAGCCATGCCAGGCTCGCGGACCTCCATTTTGTCGAGGTCAATGCGGATGCCAACTTCCAGATCCGTCGCCAGAAGGGTCATCGTGTTCTTGGTGGCCTCTATCTTGATGCACCCGAGGGCCGGCTTCGGACTTCGCGGTGCAACCACGGCGGAGGCAACCTGGACGCCCCGAGTGAGTGTCGCGCGATCACAGGCTGTTTTCATGCGAGGACCTCCTTGACTGCGAGAGTCTACCTTTTTAAGTATTAGGTCAATTAGAAAGACTTAATAGTCCTCATAACGCTTGTGGAAAACGTGGCGCCCTTTGTCTGTCTCGCGCAACGTGCTTCTGAATAAAAGGTTACGCCGCCCGCCATGCCGGTGCCCGTGTGAATAACCGGTGAAATACACTGTGGCGCCCGTAGTACCATCTTGTGGCGCCCTGCCATTGCGATGACGGCCTGTTCTATACGACGGTTGGGCGCCACGGGTGCGCCACGGGTTTTCAACGTCTCCTACGGCCTCAGAACATGCCCCTCGATGGCCTCGACGAGACCACGGAACGCTGGGTCGTGACCGACCATCTGCTGAATCTTGCGATCGGCGTGTAAGACCGTCGTGTGGTCGCGGCCGCCGAAAAAGGCACCGATTTCCTCAAGGCTGCGATTCGTGATCCGCCTGGCGAGGTACATGCATATTTGGCGCGGCAGGGCCACCGACTGGGCCCGCCGCTTGCTCTGGAGGTCCGACAGGCGAGTGTTGAACCGCTGGAGCACGGCGTCGGAGATGTTCTGGATGGTGATGACGCGGCTGGGGGCCACCACGAGGTCCCGGAGGGCCTCCTTCGCCAGGTCCATGTCGATGGCCCGGTTGCAGAGTGAGGCGTAGCCGAGGATGCGAATGACGGCACCCTCGAGTTCGCGGTTGTTCGAGTCGACGGCCGAGGCGATGTAGTGGATAACGTCCTCGGGCAGGTCGCGACCACGCAGGCGGGCCTTCTTCTGCAAAATGGCCACGCGGGTCTCGTAACTGGGCCGGTCGATGCGGACCACCAGGCCCCACTTGAACCGGCTGACGAGCCGCTCTTCGATCCGCGGAATCTCGTGGGGCGGCGAATCACTCGACAGCACCACCTGTTTCTGGGCCTGGTACAGCGTGTTGAACGTGTGGAAAAACTCTTCCTGCGTCCGGTCCTTATCGGCCAGAAAGTGGATGTCGTCGATCACCAGCACGTCGAGGTACCGGAACTTGTACCGGAACTCGTCAATCTGTCCGCGCTCGATCGACGCGATGAACTGGTTCACAAAGTCCTCGCACGACACGTACATCATGGCCGCCTGCGGCCGGGTGGCCAGGACCTTGTGGCAGATGCCCTGCATCAAGTGGCTCTTGCCCAGGCCTACGCTGGCGTGGATAAAGAGGGGGTTGTACGCCCGGCCGGGCAGGTCGCTGACGGCCAGGGACGAGGCGTGGGCCATGCGGTTGCACGGGCCAGTCACGAAGTTCTCGAAGGTGTACTGCGGGTTGAGTGGCGGCCGGGCATCGCGTCGCCAGCGCTCGGGCCACAGCGGCGCCGGCTCGACGGCCGGGGGCTCGGCCGCTGCGGACGCCGGCTCGGACCGGAACTCAAGGGCCACCTGCCGGCCCAGCGCCTTCTCGAGCGCCTGCTCGAGCGCCGACCTCAGGGCCGCGCTCACGTCCGCGGCGCGGGCCGCCCCCGGAAGCGTCACGGCCAGGTGCGAGGCGTCCACCGCGTCAAGGCGGGCCTGGGCGAGCCACGGCGGGACGGGGACGTCGCCGCTGTGGCCGTCGAGTTGTGACAGGGCTTGTAGCCAGAGGTTCCGCTCGGCCGGCGCCATGAAAGCGGCCTTCCCTATAAATAAACATCCCACAATGAAAAGACACCGCCGGGCCTGGCGCCGCGACCGCGTTACCCCTCAGCCGGACCCGTCCACCCCGTGGGCCTAGGAAGTACAGCATGGAAACCGGCACACCCTACCATAGGCCCTGGGTGCCGTCAACGTAAAGATAACGGCTGGGCGGCCGCGTGCGAAGGATTCTTTTTCCCCGCCCGGCATGCCGCCCCGGGTGTGTTCACCCGGGGCTAACGCGCGCCAACGTTTAGCCGTCGCCGGCACGGCGACGGGAACGGTCGTCGAGCATCCGTCGGCACCGCTCGCGGCCGTGCCGGCCGCGGCTAAACGGGCGCGGTGGCGCCTGCGGCTGGAGCCCGGGTCGGGCGTTTGGCCGTCGCCGGCACGGCGACGGGGCGGCCGGCTGGGCATGGTTCTGCTTGAATATACCGCAGTGCCGACATCGGTAGTTTGTGATGCGCGCGGCCACCGGCGGTGCGCCATGTGGGCGACGGCGCGAGGCGGTCAATGGACTGCTAACAATGGGGCTGGGTCGCGGCGCGCCGTAAGCCTTGGCCAAGCAATGACTTACGGGACGCGGGCGAGAGTATCCACAAAGTATCCACAACGCCGGGTTTGGCCTAACTCTTTGTGTGTCAATGGCTTGCGCGCCGGTTACACACCATCCAGGCCGACGTCGCGCAGGCGGCGGTACGCGGCACACGTCTGAAGCAGTTGCTCGTGTGTCCCGGCAGCGAGGATCCGGCCGGCATCCATGACAACGATGCGATGAGCGATGGTGAGCGTCGAGAGGCGATGGGCGATGAGGAGCGTGGTCCGCCCCGCGACGAACTCGCTGAGGGTGCCCTGAACGAGGGCCTGCGTTTCCTCGTCCAGGGCGCTGGTGGCCTCGTCGAGGATCAGAATGGCCGGGTCGCGCAGGATCGCCCGGGCCAGCGCGACGCGCTGGCGCTCGCCGCCCGAGAGGGTGGTCCCGTGCTCGCCGACGAGGGTCTCGTAGCCCTCGGGCATGTCGCGGATGAAGAGGTCGGCATGCGCGGCCCGTGCGGCCCCCTCGATGCGGTCGCGCGCGGGCGGCTGGCGGCCGGCCTGGGCGGCGCCCAGGCCGATGTTGCCGGCGACCGTGTCGGCAAAGAGAATGGTTTCCTGCGGCACGTAGGCGATCTGGTCGCGGAGGCTCCGCAGGGTGATGTCGCGGGTGTCGGTGCCGTCGATGAGGATGGAGCCCGTGGTGGGCTCGAAGAAGCGCGGCACGAGATTCACCAGCGTCGTCTTGCCGCAGCCGGTCCGGCCGATGATGGCCACGACCTCGCCGTGGCGGACGGTCAGGTCGATGTCCTGGAGAACGGGCACGCCGGGGACGTACTCGAACGAGACGCCGCGGAACTCGATGTCGCGGGCCAGGCGGGCCAGCGGCTTGCCCGTGGTGCCGTATCGGGGCTCGGCGTCGGCCTCGAACAGTTGCCAGAGGCGGTCGGACCCACTGGCGCCCTGCTGGAACCGGTTCGACACGTTCGACAGTTTGCGGACGGGGTCCAGCGAGCCGATCAGCAGGCCGAAGAACAGCATGACGTCACCCGTGTCGACCCCCCGGTCGATGATGATTTTGCCGCCCAGGATGGCCGCCAGCGAGGCGGCCACCGTGAACAGCACATCCACCGTCGGGTTCGTGATGGCGTCGACGCGGATGGCCCGCAGAATCTGCTTCAGAAGCCGGCGGCTGGCCGCGAAAAACCGACGCCGCTGATGGGCCTCCAGCCGGTACCCTTTCACCACGCGGATGCCGAACAGGCTTTCCTCGAGGATCCCCATCAGTTGGGCGGAACTCTCGAGGGTCTTGCGGCTGGCCCGACGCATCAGAATCGCGAACTTCCGCACCAGGTACCCCACCAGCGGGGCCGCCACCAGCACGATGATCGGCAGCCACGGGTCGATGCTCACCCCAAGCACCACTGCCAGCACCAGGCACAGGATCGCCCGGGGCGGCTCGACGACCACCTTCCCCAGCACCGTCTTCATGCCCTCCAGCACGAGGAAACAGTCCTGCTGGAACCGGCTCATGATGTCGGTGGCGCCGATCCGCGAATACAGCGACAGCGGCGACCGCAGAACGTGCTCGAACACCCGCAGCCGCAGCGACAGCATCGCCCGGTTCGTCGCGTGGCCCACCAGGTAGTCGGTCGAGTACGTCAGCGCCCCGCGCAGCACCGCCATCAGCATGACCACGCCCATGATCCAGGCCAGGCAGGAGAACCGGTCCCTGGGCATGCGTGCGGCCAGATAGACGGCGACCGGCGCGTAGAACTTGCCTTCTTCCTGGGCCTGGCGGGCAAAGCCCATCAGGCCCCCCTCGGGCCGGACCACCGCGAGGTCGGGCCGCACGCGGACCCTCGTCCCGCGGACCTCGAACGTCTCGACCGACGCGTCCGGCTCGACCTGCCACGACGGCGAAACCTCCAGCGTCCAGACGCGGACCCCGGGGTCGGTGGCCGAGTTCTTCTGGACCAGGCGGACGCCCTCGGGCGGCTGGTCGAAGAGGAGTTTGAACAGCGGCAGGACGGCGGTGATAGACCCCACCCACAGCGCGGCCGCCACGATACCGCACCCCCACGCCAGCAGAAGCCGGTACCGGTAGGGCCAGCAGTAACGCAGGGCTTTCAGGAACGACTTCATGCCGTACCCCGCTGGCACAAGACGACCGTGCCCGCCTCCAGGGGCGGGCACACGCGGCTCCGGGCCAGGCGGTGGCGCGCTACGAGTCGTCGGGCGATTCGTTGCCGCCAGCGCCCGTCTCGTCCGCGACGGTTTTGGCGCCGTCGGCGGACTTCAGGGGACCGAGGTCGCGGCGGACTTCGGTCAGGCGGGTGGCCTTGCCGATGCGGTCCCGCAGATAGTGGAGCTTGGCCCGGTGCACCTTGCCCGAGCGGGTCGGCCGGACAAACGTGACCGACGGCGCGTGCAGCGGGAACGTCCGCTCGACGCCCTCGCCGGCGACGATCCGGCGGACCGTAAACGTCTCGCTGGCGCCCCGGCCGCGACGCGCCAGCACGACGCCCGTGAACACCTGGGTCCGTTCCTTCTCGCCCTCCGTGATGCGGACGCCCACGTCGACCGTGTCGCCGATGTCGAACTCGGGCCGCTCGGCCTTCAGGTGCTCGGCCTCGACGCGTTGGATGGCTGCCTTCCTCATGGTCCTGCCCTTCCTCAAGTTAGGTGCGACGCCGGTCCCGCCCAAGGCGGTGGCCGACCGATCTTACGTCTCGCCCGGACCCGGGGGCCCCAGCAGGTCGCCGCGGCGCCGGCGGGTCCGCGCCTTGGCCTGCTCGGCCCGCCACCGCGCGATTTCGGCATGGTTGCCCGACAGAAGCACGTCGGGCACCGCCATGCCGCGAAACTCGCGCGGCCGCGTGTACTGCGGGTACTCCAGGCCGCCGGCCGCCAGACCCTCGCCGAAACTCTCGTCGTGGGCGCCGTCCTCGGCCCCCAGGACGCCGGGCAACAACCGCGTCGCGGCGTCGATGATGACCATGGCGGGCAATTCGCCGCCGGTCAGCACGTAATCGCCGATCGAAACCTCCAGGTCGGCCAGCGTCCGAATCCGCTCGTCGAACCCCTCGTAATGGCCGCACACCAGAATCAGCCGCTCGCGTGCGGCCAGGTCGCGGACGCGTGCCTGCGTCAGTCGTTCGCCCTGCGGCGTCAGAAGCACCACCGCCGCCGGCCGCCCGTCCAGCCCCCGAACGTGCTCCACCGCCCGGAACACCGGCTCGCACAGGAGCACCATGCCGGGCCCGCCCCCGAACGGCTTATCGTCCACCGTGCCGCGCGCGTCGCCCGCAAAGTCCCGAAGGTTCGTCAGGACGACCTCGACGCGGCCTTCCCGCAGGGCCCGACCGACGATGCTCGATGCCAGCACGCTGTCGAAGGCTTCGGGGAACAGCGTGATGACGTCCATCCGCAACGCCATGTCGCACCTTGCCGCGAGGCCGCCGCGTGCGGCAGTTACGCATCGGCCTCCTTGGGCTCGGCCTCATCGGCGGGCGGCGCGGCCTCATCGGCGGGCGGCGCGGCTTGGTCGGCCGCGGGGGCCTCGCCCTGGGCCTTGGCCTTCTCGGCGGCGACGCGTTCGGCCGCCTTGGGCGGCGGGCCCTTCTTCTTGGGCCAGGCCTTGGGCGGAATCTCGTTGCCCTTGGCGTCGAGACCCAGGTGCCTCAGCATTTGCGCGACCGTATCGGACGGCCTGGCCCCCGCTTTGAGCCAATGGACGACCCGCTCGCGATGGATCTTGATCTTGTCCTCGTCCCGGAGGAAGGGGTCGTAGTGCCCGAGTTCCTCGATGACGCGGCCATCGCGGGCCGCGCGCTTATCGGTGGCGCAGAGGCGCCAGAAGGCCCGGTTGGCCCGGCCCAGCCGCTTCAGACGAATGCATACTGCCACGTTTGATGGCTCCTTTCGCACGCTTGCCGCGCCAAGCGCGCAGCAACCCACTTGGCGAGTCGAGTAGTGTAGAGGCGGATGGGCTCGGAGGCAACCAAAAAATCGGCATGGTCGCCCCTCACCCCTGACCCCTCTCCCACGGGGCGCCGCCAGACCGCTTGCAGGGCCGGCGAGCAAAGGCTATTATCGGCCGACGAGACACGGACCGAAAGGGCCCCCGCGCGATGGACCGCGACCGATTCGAGGAACTCGTCGACGAGGCCGTCGACCGCCTGCCGCCCGAGTTTGCCGCGCGGCTCGATAACGTCGATGTGGTGGTGGCGGCACGGCCGTCGCGCCGCACGCTCCGCGAGATGGGCCTCCTGGGCCGGGGCACGCTGCTGGGCCTGTATCGCGGCGTGCCGCAGACCCGCCGGACCACCCAGTACTCGGGCGTGGCGCCCGACCAGATTGTCATCTATCGCGACCCGGTCCTGGCCGAGGCCGACGCCAGCTGCCCGCCGGAGGCCGACGACGAGGAGTTCGAGCAGACGATCCGCGAGGTGGTCCGCAAGACGGTCCTGCACGAGATCGGCCACCACTTTGGCCTGAGCGAGGCCGACCTGCGCCGCATCGATTTCGGATGAACCCCGGCCGCACCGACTCGAGGAGACTCTCCGCCCATGGGCATGGTGGAACCTCACGCGACCGGCGCCCTAGTGGCCGTCAAGGCGGTGCCGGGGGCGTCGCGCGAAGGCATCGTCGGGCCGCTTGGCGAGCGGCTGAAAGTGGCGGTCCGCCGGCCGCCCGAGAAGGGCGCCGCCAACAAGGCCGTCGCCGCGGTCCTGGCCAAGGCGCTGGGCGTCCGCGTGGGCGACGTGGAGTTGGTGCGCGGCCAAGCGCGGCCCGAGAAGGTGTTTCTGGTGCGCGGTCTGGGTGCGGCCGAGGTCCGCCGCCGCCTGGGGCTGCCGTGACGGGGCCGGTTTCGTGCCGCAGCGGCGGGCGCGCTCGGGCCCGCGTGGCGCCTGGCTCGGGGCGCCGTCGTGTCAAGATGGGCAAAATGTTCCGGCTATGCGGGCGGAATCGGAGCAAAAACCATGCCTTTTTCCCCGCCGATTTGACTGGGGCCCGTTTTTGTGGTATAGTCCTGATGCATTTCGTTGTACGGGGGTTGTGGTCGTATGTGTACGGGGGTTGTGCGAGGGTTGACTTCGCACCGGGGGTAGTGCGATGAAGGACGTACTGACGACGGGGGAGGTGGCGCGTCTGTGCGGCGTTGCGCCACGGACTGTCTCCAAGTGGTTTGACGCCGGCCAGTTACGCGGATTCAAGATACCGGGCTCGCGGGATCGCAGGATTCCTCGCGAAGCCCTGGTTCGTTTTATGAGGGCCCACGGCATCCCGCTGCGCGGCCTCGATGGCGCCGTGACCCGCGTCCTGATCGTCAACCGCGACTATGACGCCGCCGATGCCCTGCGCGTGGCGCTGGAGAGCGGCTTCGACTACGAGGTCCAAGTGGCCACGGGCGTGTTCGAGGCCGGCCTGCTGGCCCGCCAGACGCGGCCGCACGTCCTGCTGCTCGACACGTCGGTGCCCGGCATGGCGCCGCGCGAGATGCGCTTGGCGCTGCGGTCGGACCCGGAACTCGTGGCCACGCGCGTCGTGGCCGCCGAGGACCAACTCACCGACGAACGCGTCAGGCTGCGGATGGAAGAGGGATTCGATTCCTGCATCGCCAAGCCGTTCAACCTGACGGCCGTGGTCCGTGTCATCGAGGAGGCCACCAACATCGTCGGCTGAGTGATAGAGCACGGGGTGCCTTTCGGGGTCGCATGCGGCGGCCTCTTTTTTTGCGCGCGCCGGCCGACTGGGGATGGGCCAACCGGGCGGCTGCTGGCAGGGCGTGCCCCGCCGCGGTATAATGACGCCGGTCGTCCAGGACCCGAACGGAGGCCCCGATGAGCGCCGACGCCAACGCCTACGAACGCTTCGAGTCGCCCCTGCTGGCCCGCTACGCCGGCGAGGAGATGTCGCGTCTCTTCAGCCCGGCCGCCAAGGTCCGCACCTGGCGGCGAATCTGGATCGCCCTGGCCGAGGCCCAGAAGGAACTCGGCCTCCCCATCACCGACGAGCAACTGGCCCAGATGCAGGCCCACGCCGACGACATCAACTTCGACCGGGCCGAGGCGCTCGAACACACCCTCCGCCACGACGTCATGGCCCACGTCCACGCCTTTGGCGAACAGTGCCCGGCGGCCCGGCCCATCATCCACCTGGGGGCCACCTCGTGCGACGTGGCCGATAACGCCGACCTGGTGGCCATCCGTGACGGCCTGCGGGTGCTCGAGCGGCGGCTGGCGGCCACCATCGGCTGCCTGGCCGGCTTCGCCCGCCGGCACCGGGCCCTGCCCGCGCTGGGCTTCACGCACTACCAGCCGGCCCAACTGACGACCGTCGGCAAACGGGCCTGCCTGTGGCTGTGGGATCTGGTGATGGACGCCGAGGCCGTGGCTGGCGCGCGCCGGGGACTTCGGTTCCGCGGCATCAAGGGCACCACGGGCACCCAGGCGTCGTTCCTCAGGCTCTTCGAGGGTGACCACGCCAAGGTCATGCGGCAGGAGCGCCTGGTAGCCGCCAGGATGGGTTTCACGCAGGTGCAACCCGTCACGGGCCAGACGTACACCCGCAAGGTCGATTCGCAGGTGCTGGCCGTCTTGTCGGGCCTGGCGCAGAGCGCCCACAAGTTCGCCAACGACCTGAGGCTGCTGGCGAATTGCAAGGAGATGGAGGAACCGTTCGAGACGTCGCAGATCGGTTCCTCGGCCATGGCGTACAAGCGGAACCCGATGCGAAGCGAGCGGATGACGGGCCTGGCGCGGGTGCTCATGGCCCTGGAGCCGGCGGCCGCCGCCACGGCCGCCGAGCAGTGGCTCGAGCGGACGCTCGACGATTCGGCCGCGCGGCGCATCGTCCTGGGCGAAGGGTTCCTCCTGGCCGACGCCATCCTGCGCTTATATCAGAATATCGCCGAAGGTCTTGTGGTGTACCCCGAGATGATCGCGCGGCACATCGGCGAGGAACTGCCCTTCATGGCCACCGAGAACATCCTGATGGCCGCCGTCAAGGCCGGCGGCGACCGCCAGGCCCTGCACGAGGCCATCCGCGGCCACAGCCAGGAGGCCGCACGCGTCGTCAAGATCGAGGGCAAACCCAACGACCTGCTGGCCCGCCTCAAGGCCGACAAGGCGTTTGCCAAGGTCGACATCGGCGCCGAACTGGAGCCGTCGCGGTTCGTCGGCCGTGCGGCCGAACAGGTCGACGAGTTTCTGGCCGAGCACGTCCAGCCCATCCTCGACGCCCACGCCGGCGACGCCGCCCTGGAGGCCGACATCAACCTGTGAATCGCGGTCCGCTCGCCGACGCTCGCGGCTCAGAGAGAAACGCCCGCCGCCACAGGTCCAGGCACAGCAGGGCCCAGAGGCGTTCGCCGTGGTCGGCGCGAAGCGAGGTGTGTTCGTCGATGAGTTGCTCGACGGCCTGGCGTCGCACGAAGCCCCGCGTCGCCGTCCCGGCATCGAGCAGGATACCGCGCATCCACCCCGCGTAATCGGTTGCCAGCCAACGACTTACGGGCACGCCGAATCCCATCTTGCCCCGGCCGAGGATCCGCCGCGGCAGCCGCCCCGCGAAGGCCTGGCGCAGGATCCACTTGCCCAGGGGCGGCCGCCCCAGCCGCCGGCGCCACTTCAGGTTCGCCGGCATCCGCCGCGCCAGTTCCACCACCCGGTGGTCGAGCAGCGGGCAGCGGACCTCCAGGCCGTGGGCCATCGAGGCGACGTCGACCTTCGCCAGGCAATCGTTCGGCAGGTAGTCCTGGAGGTCGATGGCCATCGCGCGGTCGAGCCACGGCCGCGCCTCGAGGCCTGCGATGGCGTCGCGCCACGGCCCCAGCGGGTCCGCGGAGAGGGCCTCGGCGGCGAAGTCGGGCGCCAGTAGCGTCGCCAGGTCGTCGCTCGAAAAGAGCGACCGCCACGCCAAGTATCGCGGCAGGGGGTCGAGGTCGAGGGCCGCCAGAAACCGCCGCGCGGCATTCCAGGCGCTCTTGCGACCGGCCCGCGGCCGCATGGCCCGGCCCAGGCGCGCGAGCGGCGACCGCAGGCCCGCCGGCAGGCTCTCGCTCAGCATCATGGCGGCGTGGCGCGGGTACCCGCCGAACGACTCGTCGCCGCCGTCGCCCGAGAGGGCCACCGTGACCTCGCGCCGGGCCTCGCGGGCCAGGTGATACATGGCGACGGCGGACGAGTCGGCGAACGGTTCGCCGTGGTGCCGCACGAGCGTCTCGAGGGTCTCCAGGCACCGCGGCTCGACGCGGACCTCGGTGTGCCGGGTGCCCAGGCGGTCGGCTACGACCCGGGCGTACCGCGTTTCGTCCCACCGTTTTTCGCCGAAGCCGACCGTGAAGGTCCGCAAGGTGCCGCCAGCGTGCTCGGCCGCCAGGGCCGCCACGACCGACGAATCCAGACCGCCCGAGAGCAGCAGCCCCAGCGGCACGTCGGCCGCCAGTTGCGACGCGACGGCCTCCGAGAGGGTCCCGACGAGCCGCTCGCGCCACGCGGCGGCGCTGGTGCCGGTGTCGACGGGGCCGCGCGGGATGTCCCAGTACCGCGCCGGGCCGGCCAGGCGGCCGGTGGCGGCGTCGAACTCAAGATAGTGGGCGGGCGGCAGTTTGGCGATGCCCGCAAAACCCGTCGCCGGCGCGGGCACGCAGCCGAATCGTAGGAACGCGGCGATGGCCGGCGGGTCGATGTCGCGCGGCACGTCGGGGCAGGCCAGGAGGGCGGCCGGTTCGCTCGCAAAGACCAGGGCGTGCGGCCCGCGCCACCAGTAGAGCGGTTTCTGGCCCAACCGGTCGCGGGCCAGCACCAGCCGCCGGGTCCGGGTGTCCCAGATGGCCAGCGCGAACATGCCGACCAGCCGCCCCAGCAGGCCGGTCCCGTCGTCCTCGTACAGGTGGGCGAGGACCTCGGTGTCGCCGGCCGAGGCGAAGCGGTGTCCGCGTGCGGACAGGCGCTGGCGCAGGTCGCGGTAATTGTAGATCTCGCCGTTGTAGACGAGGCGGACCGAGCCGTCTTCGTTGGCCATCGGCTGGCGGCTGCCGGGCGGGTCGATGACGGCGAGGCGGCAGACGCCCAGGCCGGCCGTGCGGCCCTCGTCGATCCAGAAGCCCTGTTCGTCGGGGCCGCGGTGGGCCAGGCCGGCCACCATCCGGCCCAGGACGTCGGCGTCCACGGGTGCCCCGTCGGTCCGGACGATGCCGGCGATGCCGCACATACACGTGCCTCCCAGTCCGGCGAGTCTAGGCCCCGTCTCGGGCGGGTCAAGGCAAACTTGCCGGGTGCGCGGGCGGGGGTGGGGTCCATAAAGGTTGACACCCGGCGTAGCGGGGACCTATAATCCGCCCTGAATAATTGTCAGCGCGAAGGGAGCCAACCAGTGGAGCGATCCATCAAGCGGGTGCCGCGCGTGGCGCGGGTGGCCGTGTTGGTCGGCTTCGTCGGCCTGTTGACGACGGGGTGCACGTCGCTTCGGACCGGCGGCTACGAGCGGGACGAGATGGTGGTGAAACTGGCCGACGCGCTGCGCGAAGAGGCGCTCAGGGTGCCCGAGGACGAGACCCGCGAACGCTTGGTGACGGGCCTCATCCGGCTGCGCGAGGTGATGCTGGGCGACGTCTTTGTGAAACCGACGGACCAGCCGGCCGAGGCGCCCCGCCTGCCGCAGCCCGAGGGCGGCGCCAGGCCCGCCCCGCCCTGGGCCGTCATGTTTGCCCCGCAGAGCCTCGTGGTGGGGTTCTTCACGCGGAGCAAGAATTTCGACAACGTGCCCGGCGACGACGGCCTGGAGGTGCGGCTCCAACCGCTCGACCAGTTCGGCGACCCCACGAAGGCCATCGGGTCGTACCGGATCGAGGTCTTCACGTACCGCCTTCAGTCGGGCGAGAAACGGGGCGACCGCCTGGGCCACTGGTTCGTGGCCATCCTGGACGCCGCCGGCAACCGCAAGTATTACGACCCCGTGGACCGCTCGTACGTGTTCCCGCTGCTGTGGGACAAGGAGATTGAGGCCGGCACGGCGGTGATCGTTCAAGCCACGTACTATCCGCCGGGCGGGTTCACGGAGAAACTCTTTGCCCAGCGCGTGGTCAAGATTGGGGACCAGTCCGAGTAACAGCGGCGAGGTGGGGCTATGGTGCGGCGGCTGTTGTGGGTGATGCTGGCGGTCGGTGTGGCGTTGGCGGCGACCGGGTGCGAACTGACGCGGAAGAATTACCTGGCTGTTTCGCTCGGCCAGTCGGCAGATGAAGTGAAGAAAGTCCTCGGCAGTCCCCGATATGAGTTTGAGGGACAGTGGGTGTATACCCGCAACGACCCGCGCGACCTGGCGAAGGTCGAAGTGTATTTCGACGACGAGAAGCAGGTGGTCGCGAAATCCTGGCAGAACCCCGAGCGGCCCTGGGAGAACCATCGCGAAGGGCAGGTCCCCGCCAGCCAGGGGGGATGACGCCCGGCGGCGCGGAAGCGAAAGGAAGGACGCATGCGCGTGAATCGGTATCTCGTGGCGGCGCTGGTCGTCGCCTGCCTGACCCTCGCCGGCTGCTGGTACAAGCGGCCGAAACTCGATGAGATGTACACCGACGTCAAGGTCGGCATGACCAAGGACGAGGTCGTCGAGTTGCTCGACCAGCCCACCGCCATCATCGAGAGCGAGATGTTCTATCTGTACGACGACCCGCTCGACCCGGTCCGGTTCCGTTTCGTCCTGGACGACAAGGGCATCGTCGTCGAGAAGTATTACGAGACCAAGAAGGAACTGGCCAAGAAGGCCGAGGAGACCAAGGGCCAG
>Ga0307378_10005866_pt1 | contig 16969 bp, 16 predicted proteins | sample UN1MG_FD_202238 | JGI IMG/M metagenome (GOLD analysis project Ga0307378, IMG submission 202238) | Soil microbial communities from Risofladan, Vaasa, Finland - UN-1 | ecosystem: Environmental > Terrestrial > Soil > Coastal area > Acid sulfate soil | place: Finland: Risofladan, Vaasa | collected... | reverse complement strand
ATAATTCTCTTTGTTCCTGGTAACTATCACTCATATTATTATCCTCTGTTGTGGTTCGGTTCTGGTCACCCCAGGACGACCGATTTCCAACGCTTGATCCACACCTTCCCGGACTTTTTTATATAACACCGGATCGGATACTGTTATAACGTCTTTGCCTTCTGGGTCGTATGTATCGCTTGGGACGAACAGGATGGCAGGCTCTTTCTGGTTGATAGTTTTCTTGAGTTTACGTAGTGTTCCCATATTCCATCACCTTCATAACTACAAGATTTGGGTCGGTATAGAAGTTCATATCAACCTGAAATCTGACCAGTGTGCCATCATGTGTGACTTCAAAGGTAGTCCCCTCGGGGATAGGATTGTTTGTCATTACTGGTTTGCCGCCAACGACAACGGGCTTCATATAGTCCGGTCCTGGGGCTGTCTGGTGTATCGGGTATTCTCCCATCAAATCCCCCATGAATTGTTGAGTTAAAAACGGAAGCCTGCCGTCGAGACTATTGCCAAGACGACAGGCGTCCTGCGGAGGTCGTAAGAAGGGGAACGGCAGTCAGATTCTTTATAAAGTAATGTTTTAATCTCGTCGTCCCCTGTTCCATCTATTGTTATTATACCACAAATCATTTATTTTCCAACCCCTCCGCAGGGGAAATATCTTTTGTTTTTATTCTTTTTACATAGTTATCCCCATGACATCTACGTGGGGGACAATTTCCCGGACAGCCTAATCGTTTTCCTGTGAGGTATTTTTGAATTTCTCTTAAAGACGGTGGCTTGCGTCCGTCCGGGGCTTCAATCTTCCCCTCCAACCACAAGTCATGTTTGTCGCATACCCCATCCCGTGTTCCATGTATCCCCAATACAAATGGATTTCCCCATCGTCCGGGGCGTCCTATCCATATATCATAAGGATCAGTAATTCTTACTACTCTGGTTGTTTTATTCTCAGTCATTTTTCTCCTCCAGCAGCACAGGCGGTACATCAAATGTCTCCTGCAACGCACAGGCGACCATCAGGTGTAGCATCAGCGTCCCCACCTTCCGCCGCGTGTCCGAGTTCCTTGCCTTCCAGGGGATAAACAACAGCCGCAGATTGTACTTGGCAATAGCCAGTCCCAGCCGATGACATACAAGCTCAGGTTGCTTAACTAACAGATTGCTCGATAGGAGTTCCCCTGCGGAGGCTTCCACCAAAAGGTATGGGTACTTGCAGCCGGTCGATAGTCGCCTGAACGCCTTGGCCTGCCTGATGCGGTCGTGGCTTTCGTTCATATTCTTGTATATTTCCAACTGGCTTGCCTTCCGTTCGATAACACACTGGTCGGGATATTCTTTCAGGCGGTAGTCACCGAAGTCCAGTTTGGTTTTTTCCTGTTTGACGGCGATGGGCAGGGACAAATGCGTTAGCTCGGGATGTCCGATCATAAGAGTTTCGGGAAAGAGTAGCGGTATCTGTTCGCGGGTGTCGATTTGTACCGTGATGATGTTTGGAATTTTATATCTATAATATACGTCAGTTTTTCTTGGCAGCATTTCCTTTTATCCTCCCCCTTATTATCTCACAGTAAGCAGGTTCTTTCTCGATTATGATGCAATCCCTTCCCGTGTTCATGCAGGCCAGAGCAGTAGTGCCGCTGCCCCCGAACGGGTCCAGGACTGACCCACCTTCGGGCGTCCTTGTCAAACGGCATAGATACTCCATGAGCTTTAGAGGCTTGACTGTGGGATGGTTGTTGGCTCGTGGTTTTCGTCCCCCGTCTGTTGTACCAAATATCTCAAGGGAGTTAGGACTATTATCACATTTATACATCTGCTTTTTCTCCATCCCTTCCAGCCCCGCGTTTCGTTCCGACCTTGAGGCTTTGGCACAATAAAAGAATCGGGAAGCACCGCCGGAATCGGCAAAACCAAAACTATCTTGTGCATTGCCTTTGCCATATTTAATCCCATCTCCCCAACCACGATTATTTTTACGTACCCTATCAGTTGATTTACTAACCCCGCTCTGCTCATCCAGCATAATCCCCGCTTCTTCATCGAGGATTACATTGGCGGGCCAGCGACCTTGAGAATTATCTTCTTTAACAGGATTTTCAACTGCATAACCAACTCGCTTACTTTTTGTTCCTTTACAACCTCCGCTTGTTTTGTTTTGTCCGTTTAACCCTATCCTCCCGCCGTCTATCCAAAGACCGCCCACGCCCCACTTCTCGGCGTTATGGGCAAACGTGCCGTCTAAAGGCTTCATGGCGACTATGATAGGCTCCCAGGCAGGCTTTAAGGCCGTGCCGTAGCCGTGCCATTGCTTTGCAAGGTCAGAGTTTGGCATTGTTTCTAATGTCTGCAGATTTGTCCCTTTTCCATTTCCGTATTTTTCGTTAGCTGTGCGAGTATGCCTAATTCCAACAACTTCCCGCTCCGCCCCCTTCGCCTTATCAATCGCCTTACGTTTTAGAGTATCGGCCATGAATGAGATTAGGTTTGCCGCTGTGGATTCCGTAATAATGACAGTTGTGGCAGACACAATCTCCGTTTTCTGTATCGTGTCTAAGTTCTGGAAAATCTTGGATTGATTTAATATGATGAGCTTCAAGTTTTCTGTCAGTGCCACACACAGAGCAACGGTATCCTGCTTTTTTGAGGATTTCGTTTTTCCAAGCCAAATCATCAGGGCTTCTTCTACCTTGATTGTCTCCGTTATGTTTTCGTTTAGCAATCCCTTGGCATGGCATTGAACAATACTTGGCGTTGATTGTTTGTTTTCCGCAGACTCCACAAGGCTTGTAAAATCTGACTCGGCGGCATTTGTGGGAACAATAGGCGTGTTTCCCTCGCATAAGCGCAGGGCTTCTTTCGATTTCAATTCCGCAATTATAGCATTTGCATTTGACTTTTCTGGATTGATTGATAGCAGAACAATCGCGGGAACAGAATCTTTTTTTGGTGTAACTATTCCAACTCCGGTTTCGCTCTTTTGGGATAGGATTTCCGCAAGCCTCACAGTTTTTGAGTATTCTTTCCATGCTTCTAATATAGCCATTTTTGCGGGATTGTCAATAGCTTTGCTTATATTTAACCACTTATTCTTTTCCTGCAAATCCAGTTGTTTTGAGATATTGTGAGATTTCGGGAATCCCGAACCGTAAAGCCACATCATGCAGTCCCGTATCTCCCAGCCCGCGTCCTCGATAGCACAAGTCAAACGGTGAAATGTCCGCGTCCCGCCAAAAACCAGCATCATAGCGCCGGGCTTGGCTATTCTGAGGACTTCTTTGGCCCATACTGTAAACCATTGCTGAAATTCGGCGTTGCGGGAATGGTCGTAAGAACCAGCAATAGCAGCAGGGGAATGTATCTGTGTTGGACTACCAAGTGCTTTGTGATTAAATGTTTTATTTTTTCTATGTTCGTAGCTTTCTCTATCTGATTTCAAACCGCTTTTTATATGTTCATTCTTAAACGTATCCCATTCCTTGCCCATGAATCCGAGTCCGTATGGTGGGTCGGTGATAATCGTATCAATGGAATTATCCGGCAAGCCCTTCATAACCGCTATGTTGTCCCCCCCATATAGTTTTATCATTGCTTGGCCTCCGCAGTTTTTTTATGATTGCACCTTGTCTTAAAATGTCGTATCCCCTTTTTTGTTATTAACCATTCCTGCCAATTAGTCCGTTCAGATTTTTCCGTCCACAATTCTTGCTCGCAATCATTACATATATATTTCGGGAATGAACTGTACTCACCAATACAAGCTAAACTTAAATTAGATTTAATCATTGTTTGGCCTCCGTAGGTTTCCACACCGAGTCGCACGTCATATTTTTGCCTATTGCATATCCACATGGGTTCCCATTACCAAGAAAACACCGTAATCTCTTTTGGGGCCATGTCGGGAGTTGAGAATATCGACAGTCTTTACAAGAAATATCTCCCTTTTTCGCTTTTCGATAATGTATCAGCATTATTCGTACTCCTTCTTTTTATATTTCCAAGGGATAGTTCGACCGACCCATTCCTCAAAGACCCGAAGCAGCGGGGGATGGGTCATTGCTTTGTCCACTATCTCATCGACGTTCCCTTCCTCCCCAGGGTAGGTGTCCACAAATACCGCATCGTGAATGTTCAAACAAACCAAACTGCGGAGGTGGTACTTCAAAAATTGTAAGCTGCTTTTATACTGGGCTGATTCTGTTATCTGGGCACACGGGGTCTGGTGTACGAAGTTGCAAATCTCGCTAACTTGCCCTTCAACATTTTCCTTTCCTATCCCAAACGTCCTCGACCACCCAGTAGGCAATTCGAGATAGCCTTGTCGAGCAGCTTGGTCGATAAGTTTACCCTGCCAGTCCCGGTAAACCCAGTGTTTTGCGAACCATTTGTCAATCAAATCCTGACAGTAACCCACCTCATACTCAATCCCCATATCCTCCATAATCATCTTTTGAAATGCGTATGCCCCCCCTCGAAATATAACTAAGAAGTTGAGACACCTTGACATCCGGTATTCCTTTGACCCTTTGTCTTCTAACACAGCGGGGTCGCCATCTGGAAATAATGTTTTGGCGGTTACAGCGTGCAGGCTTTTATTCCCCGTTTGATAAACTTTCATCAGTTCGGGGTCGCCCGACAGCAACGCCGCCATCCGCAGGTGATCGTTCGATACATCGTACTCTACGAGCTTTCCCCCTCGGAATCTTGAGCAGGAACACTCTCGGATACTGGCTGGTTCTGTTTGTCGGGCTGGTTTTCGACAAGAGAATCTTCCTTGAATTTGCCCCCCTGACTTTTCATCCCTTCTTCCCCCCCTTTCAGCGTAGGCTGGTACAGAATACCAGTTAGGGAAAACAAGGCCAACTCGTCCAGAACGTAGGACAATTCCTTTCCGTCTATTTTCGAGGATAGGCTTTGTATATGTGGAGACAATTTTAGCCCGTTCCTTATACTCTTGAAAATCGGTAATGACACCAGAATAAGGACTGGCTGTTCGTAAGTTTTGTTTGATGAGGTTGACATTTTCGACTCCTATTGAAATTTTCTTTGTTTTCGGCGACCACTCTACACGGGGGTCACTCATTAAGCCAGCCTCCGCAAGACAGTCGAGCATCAACTGTCGGAGAGGAGCGTCACTCCCCCTCCCCGCCAGCTTGATTCCATGTTTTTCTCCTGCGGAGGTCATCAATTCATTGCATCGCTTTTGTTCCTGCACATGGTACTTCTGCAACTTGGGAATGTCGAAAGTACTTCCATTTTTCTCCAAGTCAAGCGTGTCCCAAATAATCATATTCCGTACCCACGCACAGGTGACACTCAGCTTAGGAGAGTCCTTTCCGTATTGGTCGATAATCCTTTGCCGCAGGTCTCTCTTCAAAGTAATAGTCGCCCCGGAATCCAAGCAATTATAATAATGCAAGTCCTTATCTCGTGGGGACTTAGCAGTACCGGATTTGGCCGTTACCTTTGCCATAGAGTAATCGGCGATGCCGTACAGGGTAGATAGTTCCTTCAATCCCTTCTCCGGTTGTTGTTCAAATAACAGGAAAGACCATATCATTGTATCATCAACTATCAACCTACGCGGGTCAATCCAATATGGAATCTCCTGATCCCCACAGAATTTCAGGTAGAGCAAATCAAATTTAATATTTTGACCGATGCAAACGATTCTCTCCCGTGACATCCGGCGAAACCATTGGCGGATTATTTTGCGGTGTTTCTTGAGATTGAAAATATACACCGCCGTCCTTAACTTCGCCCCCTCATACCATCCAAAACTAACTGTCACTATCTGATACTTGAATGGTACGCCGTCTATCTCCTTCGATTTAATCGGATGAAAGACGGTTTGTTCCGCCCCCGCGAGAATACCGTAGGTCTCGATGTCAAGGCTAACCTCCGCAGGTAAAGTTTCGGGCACTTCGACCCCAAGCTCCGGCTCTATCTTGAGATTGTTTGGGATGAACTCGCCTTTGAGATAGCGAAGCACAAGGGAGAAATGAGTTTGTACCGCCCGGACTTTCCCCGGCTGTCTGGTTGGGTGCAACATGGCAGGGTGGTATGTGGCAAAGACAACCGGCTCAGGTGTGCCGAAGAACGGACTCGGTTTGCCTTGCTTCTTGAGGGTTTCGTTGAGTGAACTGATATTCAAGACGGAATAGCAAGCCTTAGCCCCCAGAGCAAATATAATTAACTCTTTATAACGCCCCTGCAATTTGGCAATATCCTCCTGCAAGTGTGGGCGGCAAGCTCTTATGTTGGCCTGTGTTTCGTTCCCCCCCTGCGGAGGTTTGCAACGACAAGCATTGGCTAAAAATATATCAGCATAAGCATATAACTCCGAAGCTAATACCATCTTATCCAAAAGTTTGCCCGTATATCCGAGGAAAATTTCTCCCCTCTTATCCTCCCAAAAACCGGGGGATTGCCCCACAAAAAGAATGGCTATATCTTTCGGCACGGGCAATTCTGTTTGTTGATAGAGCACCTTAGAAGGCAATCCCGGATTCTGTGCGGACTGGCACAACGGACACAACTGACAATCCGAATGTCTCTCAAATTCAATCATCGTCTTCCGGGAAGAAAGTGTACTCTGGAAATTCTTTTTGAAGTGCTTCGAGGCAAACGTCTCGGTCTTGTTTACGCCGAAACTTTGCAATGGGCTGTTCCCCATCTGAAATGAGATACTTCATCACCAAACCCCCCACCTGATTATTGAATTGCTTTTTTACAACTCCCTATTATGCGTATTATAACATATTTGAAAGGCAAAGTCAAGAGAAAAGTTATTGCGGGGCTAAATATTTTTGCAGCCCACCAAGATTTTCCATCTCAACCGGGGCAGTCACTTGGGACAACGTGGCATCGGCGAGTATCTGCTCAAATATCGGACGGTACGCTTGCGGTATTGCCCTGCCTATTCTCTGTATACGTGACATTTCTCGGCGATTCTCAAGGGCGGACAAGTCAGTTTTCTTGATTTGTAGTGGGCCAAGCTCGGGGTACACCTTCTGAAACTCTCTGTTAATTCGCTCTGCCCTCCCGGTCTCATTTTGGAATAGAGCCATCGTGTACTCCCTCCGGTAGTTCCTGATTCTATCCCTTTGGCTCAACAACCATTTCGCTGCACCGGCCTCCGCAGAAACAGATTGTGGTCTCAGTCCAATCGCTCGCAAGGAAAGCTCCATCGGACTGAGTGTGCCGATTAGGGCTTGGTCATCATTGTAAAGAGGAATCCGTCCATCCGGTGTCGGGTTCTTATAGTCTGCATATCGAGGGGAGAATGTTTTGAACGCCCGACGAGCCGCGATACCGCCTGGAACCATCATTGATGCGTAAGAACCAAGCTGTTTTGTATCACCGGTCAATAGGGCTTTGGCTGTACCCCCTAATACGGTTGCTGCCGGGGGAACAAGAGGGAACGGATAGAACGGGGCTTTCTCATAGGCGGGGATTGGTAATGCCCCCACAAATAACCCCCGACTCAAATCCATACCAAGAAGATTTCGTCCTGCAATATAAAGCCCCGTTGATCCCGCCAAGACCCTGCCTATCGTCCCCCAATCCAGCTTAGACGGGTCTGCTCCCATCCGTAATGAGCCGTGTAGATAGCTCAGGAATCTCATGGGGAAGTGCATATACTGTCGCCACATTGGGTTGAGATTCATTATGTGACTTGGGATGCCAAGTGGCCCACCGGCAAATTGCGTCAATAAAGCCAAGCTGCTTCCCGCTTTATTCGCATTGGCGAGAACCCCTGCCTTTTCACCTGCGGAGGCTAACTTAGTCGCATTCTCGAAGATGTGTTGATTCCGCCCCGAATAGAAAGCAAGTAACTGGTTGCCTGCTTCTGTGCCGGAAAACGGCATCATCATATACCCTTTGACCTTCTCCCATACCCCCTTTGTTTTGAATAATTTAGGGAAACCCGATGCGGCTATATCGCCCTCTAACAACCGGCGGGTTGTCTTTGCCCATTCTCCTTGTTCGGCTACAAATTCTGGAAATGCGGTGTTGAATGCTTTCGATGATTCGACCCCTTTAGCTACGTTAGCCATATATCGAGATGCTTTCTTCAATAGACCTTCTGCTCCCGCCGCACCATTAAGACCACGCCAAACCCCTTGTGGCCCGACGTTATTGATTGTGGTAAGAAAAGTCTGCATTGCGTTGGCGGATGTCGCCGACAGGTTCATGCCGAGAGTGGTAATATGAAACCAGTTGGCTACCTGTCCGCCAATAGCATCGGAAGAAAGAGATGCCGACTTTTCCAGCCGGTTAATAAGGGCAGCTTTCTTTTCCGCCCCGATTGTCCTCTCTACCATTGGATGATTCTTGAGCCAATTTAATACTTTATCCTTACGCACCAAATCATTCAACGACCGCTGTGCTTGCGGCCACGATTTGTACCCGAGCATTTGGGGCAATAGATTGTCCATTAGGTACGGTTCGAGGTGTGGTTCACCTTTGAAGATACCCGGGGTATTCACAATATTATGAATTCTCTTCGCATTGCCGAGGCCGTGATAGGCATAGTCCGATGCAACGGATTGTAGATACTTTTGTATCCCTTCTCTGGGGTTCAAAGAATATTGTCCGGGGACGGCGAGAACTTTGCCTATCTCCCGTAGCTCATTCTGAACAACCTCCGCAGTTTCAAACCGTGCATCCTGTAACGCCTGTGCCATAGCCCCCAGAGTCTCCCTGGCTTTTTTGGGATTACCGAGTCGGCCTATAAAGTTCAAATGTTTGCCTGCCCCCTTAGTATAATGTTCGGTCATTCGAGTTGCAAACTCAATTTGTTCCTTGCCTGCATCTAATCCGAGAGTAGTTACATCGTCCCAAATCTTACTTGCAACCGAAGCCGCATCGTCAGTCCAGCGATTCAGCACCGGCTGGATAACCCGCCCATTGAATCCTGTGGGAATAATTCCCTGTTTCTCCAACTCAAATAAATGTTCCAGATTGGCAAATAACCCGCCTTCTCTCGCTATCTCGTGTGGCCCGACTTTTTTCAAAACTTCCCTGCGGAGGTAGTTTCGATATACAGTACCATTCGAGCCACGTATGGCGGATTTGTAATATTTATTCCAATCGGCGGAACGCGGAAAAAAATCATCTACAGCCCCGCCAACATTGTATCCTTTTAGCTCCAGTGATTTGGTTATACGTTGCCACGCCTCGGAATCCCCCGTCAGCTTACCCCATACATCATTGAATACGGTTCTTAATTTATCAGATGTCTTAATGAGATTTGGCGACATCCTGGCCTGCATCCCTGCGGCAATGGGGACATCCTTCTTGCCAAAGAAGGCCATCCATTCTGGTTCTTTTTGTAAGGCTTTGACCATATAATGAGTGGGCTTGTGGAGGCCATCGAGCCTGGCAGCAATAACAAGATCATCGACGTTGGAAAGAGGGCCAGCGTTGACAAAAGCCGATCTGAATTTCTCCCCATACTTTACCGTGAATTTCTCCATCCCCAAAAAAGTACCATTCAATGCCTCGAACATTCCCGGTACGCTGCGAAATTTCATCATTGCCCCGTGCAAACCGCTCATCCATTTTCCCATTGCTGCGGCCTTCGGCAACATTCCCTTGCGAATATTGAGAAGGACGTTAGACCCCGCCATCGGATATTTAAGCGATACAAGTAAACCGGCAATAACAATGGGATTCGTTGCTATATCGAGGATGGTTTTCATAATCGGGCCAGGCTTCTTGCCCTTCATAAACAGTTGGGGGATTGTCTTCATTTGAGACGGGGTAAGCGTATCGGGAGCGAACATAGCTCTTGTTAGGCCATCCACATCTCCCCGAAGTAGGTTGGCAAACGCATAGCTCGGTTTTTCATACAAAGTGATTGGGAAATCTGCGGAGGCCAAACCGAACGGGGTATCTTCTTCTGGGTCATATCGCATCAAAATCAATTTTCCATTCTATATGAACTATTCTTGCCGAGCCGGGTGGCGGGAGCCGATCTTTACCAAAAGCTCGAACGAATTCATCCACAAAAAGAGCCTTGAAAATTAGGATGGGGCGTTGAAACGTGGACCAAAATCCATTGTGATCCTGTTTTATTAGTTCAGCATCTGTTGCTTCCCAAAATATCACGGATTCCATTTTTTTGAATTGACTTTTGGCTGCATCATCCCGCGTCATTATAAGGGTCTGTCTCATTTCCTGTCTCCTCTTCGGTGTATGTGTTAAAATTAGTCGCTGTTATTTTTGTGTGTCTCACCTTATCCCACTCAATTATGTGGCTATTATACCATATCCAAGAGAGAAAGTCAAGAGAAAAATTATTACCCCCCTATCATTCTTTCCCCTCTGGCGAGTGTTGGGCCAATTACGCCCCCGGAAAGATGTGTCAGTAGGGCGTTGCGTGCCATCTCTTCCTCTTGTTGTGCCTGTGGTAAGGCGGCCTGATAATACAAGTTCTCTGGTGTTTGCATGGCTGCCTGTTCCTTCAATGTGTCCATCTGGATATTTTTCATTTTGGATTCATGGCGACCACTGAGGTATTTCTCAAGCAGCAACCATCCGATTATCTCCGGGCCGAATCGCTTCGCTCCTTTTTTCAATGTCTTAAAGATTCCACCTTTTGCCCCAGCAGCACCCGCAGTACCCACCGCACCGCCCATCACTTCGGCCTCGGTTGGCCCCAGTAGATTTGTGTAATATTCCTCGACCTGTTGTGTTGTCATATTCGGCATTTTAGAACCCCTGTCTCATAACCCCCGTCATACCGCCACCATAGGGAGTTTGTGATAATCCTTGTATAGCCTGCGTAACCATCCCCATTCGCTGTCCCTGTAATCCCATGAAAGTCTGCATCATCTGATTCTCACGTTCTGCCAGCATCTCCTCCTTGCGTGACTTCATCAGCGTATTTATCATCTTCTCAGTCTGAGCCTTCGATTCCGCAGTTAGTTTCTTGTTAGCCTCCGCAGAGGTAGATTGTAGAAGTTTTTGTATGTCAAGTTGTTCCTTGGTTAATTCACGTTCCTCGGCACGGCCTTTTTCACCCATTGCTGTAACCCCCAACATTCCGCCCGTAGTAACGGCAGGCCAGAACGCCTTCGACGCATAAAAAGCCTTGGCAAGTTTAGGTATCAAAGGAATCAACGTAAGAAGCATCGCAGGACTCATTAGTACGCCCCCCAATTATTGCCGGTATTCGGTGTTGTTTTTTGTGCGACCGGTGGAGTCTGTCGCGTTTTTGCTACCATGTCACGCCCTTTGCTGTAGGTATCGTTAATGATATTATTTATTTCTATGTCGAATTCATTTGCTCCTTCTGCCAATTCCATCGGAGTAAACGGGTCTTGTGATTTAGTGAACTCGTCAATAATCTGCCCCGCGTTCATGCCTTGGTCGAAGAAGTTTCTCACGGAACTCCCGAAGGAAATGTTATCTATAGCCCCGAGTCCAAGTCGAGTCATTTTACCTACAGTCATTTTGGGATTACTCTTTAGCGGAAGGTCGCTATTTATAAGTTTGGAAAATTGCAGTTTCATGGTTTGCAGTTTATAAACCTGGTCTTCCCAATATATCTTATCGCTGTGTTCCTCCTTGTCACCTTTATCCCACAATGTCTCGGATGCCTCATCCGCCTTTCCCTGATAAATAGGAATTAAGGCATCAATCGCTGCCCGGGCTGCGGAGAAATCTTCGGCATCATATTTCCCCCCAACCACACACTGTTCGAGGTCGCGGTATCTCTCCGGTGTCAATTCCAATATATTTATCTTAGAACCTGCGTCCTTAACGGCATCTTGTGTTATCCCCATAGGGTCAGTTTGTGACCCCACAATCGGCTCTCTCTCATAGTGTATCCCAAACTCATATATCCCCCGCCGGGCGACTTCCCGGTATTCCACTCGCGGAGGTTTATCTAATCTCTTGTCCTTTTTAAGCCGCATAGGAATATTGATTTGTTCGAGGTTATATAGCTCGTTATTTTTTCGGGCGGTTTCGGCCTCGTCAAGCAAAGTACCAGCAAGTTTTTCTTTGGACTGCTGGTCTCCAAATTTGAGTTTCATCGTGGTTATTAAGGCATTGTAAGATAATAGAGATTGTCTCCCCATCATTTTAAGCTGTGCCTTAGACGTAGCCCACGCCTGATCCATTGCTTTTTGTCTCAATCCCCTATCAGCTTGAGAATCAGCTTGGCGAGCGTCCAACTCATTTTGTGCTAATCGCTCCTGCAAAGCTCGGTTGGCATTCCCCTCGGTTTCTCTTAAAATCCTATCTTCCCTTTCCCCCGCAAGGCGATTAGCCGCTATCTTTTCCTGTTGTGCCCTCTGTGCGGCGGCCTGATATGCCTCCGCCCCGAGTTGTGCACCCTGCTGCACACTTTGGGCTTGTGTTGCCTGCTCCTGTCGCTGTGCGGCCCCAGCGTTATTCATGGCAGCAACCAGTCTATTGTTAGCCTGCTCTTTACCTTGTAATAAAGACTGCTGAACATACGGAGAAACCTCCCCACCCGTAACTGTTCTTTCTTGTCCTCTTGCCATATTATTTCTTCCCCACCTTGTCACCAATGCGTTTCCCGATTGCTCCACCTATACCAGCACCTACACCCCCAGCCATTGCTCCAAACCCCGTGCCTATGATTTGACCCGCTAAACCTCCCCACTCTAATCCCTTTTTTGCGGCATCTTTGGCTATCTTATAAGACGCCCACTGTGCCTCAGATGTTGATACCAAATCTCCAACAGCCGTAATCAACGAAGTAGCATCCATCGTAAAAGTAGGGGTCTCCACTATCCAGTTGGCAAGATTCTCCATTCCCGCCATCTTCATTTGCTCGATACCTATATCCAACTGTGCTCCCTGCATTGCATAAGCATTACGCTGTTCATCCCTAAATTTCAGCATCTCAACGTGCTGCTGTTCCTGAAATCCAAGATACATATTTGATTTAGTATAGGCGTCATTCATAACATTAAGATAAGTCTGTCCCTGCTGTTCCTGTAACTGAGCATAGTTCGCCTGAATATTACTCTGCACGGTCGCCAACGTCGTCCTCTTGCTCTGCATAAACTGTGCGTATTCCTTGCTGTTCGTACCATAGTTTTCGACGATATTCCGCTCCTCATTCTTCATCGAACCCATCACACCCTGAACAGCAGCTTGCATGGTATGAGCCTTGGCAAAATCCCTATCTGTTCCTATCTTTTGGTTTATCTCATCGAGCTTCCCTAAAACTTCCGTAACCCGACCTCGGGCGGCCTTGACATATTCATCGGCTTTCTCCGCCGCAGCCCCCCATGAATCCGATGCACTTTGAACATTCTGCCGGATCGTACCCTGAATGGCCTCCAGATTCTGCATCCCTTGTAACGTAGAAGACCCGACCATCTCCAAAGCATCTGCGGCCTTATTAGCCTGCTGTTGAACCCCCTGTTGCTGCTGCTTGAAATTAGAGATCAGGGCAGCACCAGTATTTGCGGCAGCCTGTCCGAATCCCCCATGATAAGTAGATTCATAACCCAAGGTTCTATTCAAATGGGCTTCTGTGGTGGGATCAAACCCTTGCACGTTCCGCGTCTTGGCAGCCGCCTCTTGAATCTTCTTCTGATAATCGGCGTAATTCAAACCCCCAGCCGCAGGTGTCGTTACTGTTGTATCCCCATTAGCCATTTTCGGCCTCCATAAACGCACCTTCCCCTCTATCCTTATTATACCATATTTTTCAAGTTTTTCAAGCTGTTACTTTTCTCGAATCCGTCAAATGTAGTACAAACTCTGCATCCGTCAATTCAAACGAAACACCGGATGCGATCTGCTCAATATAAGGCTCAATATCTATCCCATCTATCGCCGTAACCTTGTCATTACTGTCCTTAAATACTTCCACAGAGTCGGGGGCATTGGCGTCTACTTCCGGCCACGCCATAGCTGTTTCGATGGATGAGCCACTATTACGATATACCCCAACCCGCCACAGGTTATTCGGATTGTCGCTAAATCCCGATAGCTCCCTTACCTTCATCGAGACCCCTATTGTATCCCATCGGGCGAACCTGGACATTTCCTCCGCCTGTACCGGCCAAGCCCTCACCGAGAACGGCACAGGGCTAATGGCGTATTGATCCCCAGCAGCAATCGCATTCGGAAACTCCGCCGAAAAAGTTATCTCCTTACCCGTTTCTTCTACTGCATTGTATTCAGTATTGTCGATTGTAGCGATTGTGCGGCCTATGCCAGCATTATCGCCTGTAACCATATAGAGCTTCGCACCAATCATATCAGCATTGAGTGTCGCTGCGGAGTCCGTCAGAGAATCAACAGCCCCCGCAATGGCCGTCCCGTTAAGAGTATAAGAGCTACTTATATCCCACATCGTCCCCGAACCAGCTTCCGTCACATCCGGGGATACAATCAATCCCGTCTTGGTGCAAAAGAATGCCCGAACTTGCTTGCCCGTTGCAATATCCGGCCCCATCGTAGCACCTACGAAATTTGCCCCATCCAGCATCGAGACCGTCTGTGTCGAGTGCCAAAGAATCAATATCTCCTCCGCAGATGAATTCAGGAAAAAGGATGCGTTTGCCAGGGCGTCATAACAACTCTTTACATCCGCCTTAGTGGACGCCCAATCGTCAAGCATAATACGGTCAGCCGCCGATATAGTCCCAATATTTCCATTGGTCGCATTGAGAATCGCCAATCCCAATCCACTAATCATAAAGACTGAGTTGCCGCTCGAATGTGCCGCCTCTTTCCCCACAAGCCCCCAGTTCCGATGCAGCCTGTCGATCTGAATAGGCCGCAGCTTGCCCGATTTGAATACATGGATTATCGCATTATAACACAACTGAAACAGGGAATTTCCTGCGGGTATGAATCTCAACGGCCTGCCGTCCTCGGGATCGCCCACTCTCTTATTATATGTACTAAAGTATTCCGGCGAGGCATGTTCGACCGAACTGAACAGTGTATCATATCCCCCATCGGTCGCCGCAGCCTGGGCCATATACGTCTGCCCCTCGTACCTTCCAATCGTACCACTCTGTGGAGGGGCGGTTACTATATCCTTCTCAGGATCATACTTATTTCCAGATGCGGATAAAGCGGTATCTACCATTGTCCCGATTGTCACCTGCAAGGAATCCCACGCTCCCGATGTTGCCCAATTCCCCGTTTTAGCTATTGTTTGTTCCAACCAAAATATCGCCCCAGTTTGACCAGAAATTGAACCTAAATCTATTGTCCTGAATACATCTACCGTATTGAACAGGGCAGCAAAGTCGGCATATACTTCATCGGCCACAACTGCATTATTGGCCGGGAAATCAATTACTGCCTTGCATTGTTTCTCGGGCGTACTGGTTGCAAAACCCCCTCCTGATAAGGTACTGCCGGAGACAGCCATATCATTCTGATTCGGAGCTACTTCCGTCACGCTCAAAGCATATCCGTTGCCGGTTGATCCTTCCAGCTTAGCCTCAAGCAGTACACCATTTGCCTGTGCCGAAGCCGTCACCACCGCCGAGCTATCCCCATTGATTGCATTTGCCAGAGCAATGGCATGTTCGGAAATTTCAGTCAAATCCGTAATATCGACAGTTACATTCCCTTCTGTAACCGACGAATCGTTATCAGCCTCATAATTCCTTTCGCCGATTGTAATTACATCCCCATCAATCATCAACCCAGAATCCCCCCCTGCGGAGGCAAAACTAACAGTCCCCGTCGCCTTGGTCGTCTTGTAGTGGTCGAGATGAATCGTGAGCGGGGCACTCAAGGCACTATAAACTCCCCGAGTCGAATCATAGAACCGGTACGCAACCTGATATGTACCGCTACCGTTAAGCTGATAGCTGGTATCTACTGCCGTCGTGCTAAGCGTCATTGCTCCCAACTCCGCAGAGAAAGCTCCGGGGCCGGATGACACTGCGACTAATGCCTCTCCATTCCAATAGATAGTTTTGGTTGCTTTCGTATCGACAGCAACCATGAGGTATCCACCGGACACGGCACAATCAATTTCGAGGGCGGAAGTAATATCGTTTCCGGCAGCCCAGATTGCAAGCACCGCCCATGAATCCCCATTGTTCGCAGTATATACCAAGTCAATTTGTTCATTATTGTTATTATTCTGACTATCCCATCTAATCACAAAACCATGATATACGGTCGATGTCCCCTTCTTCTGAAATGTAACCCGCTTGAAATAATCTATCCCATCGTATGTGTCGATGCCCCCCATACCCGACACTTCATCATCTATGTCAAGGACTTCCCTGTTCCCATAGTATTTATGCAGACATCCGTTGAATCTTCCATCAACTCCTGATAGCCGACCGAACGAACCAATCCGCACCTGATTGGGCGGTACGGAAGCGTCCATCCTCGGCGACCGGAATGGATACGAGATATAAGGTCTATCTTCCATTAAGGTTATTCCTTATAATTTCTATTTGTTATGTCCACCAACCCGAAACAACCAAATTAATCACATTCCATGATGCATTGGTGGCCCAATATTGAATTTGCCGATTTGAATCACAATCTACTCTAAACGTACCTCTTGTAGGCATCGTTGCGTGTAATGTTGTAGCTGCATCAATGTTTACGGCATTGGAATTTCCGTTTTTCCTGAGATAAAACTCTAACGATGATCCATCACCAATAGCGTATCGAAATTCAACTCTTTTAGACCCCTCAGCGATAATTCCACTCAAATCCAAATTTTGCCAAAGTCCATTAGTAGTAAAATTTCCCACTGACCAATCCCAAGCAGCGGGATCACCCCTACTTGTAAAAGTATCTCCTGTACCGCCACCGGCAGCGACTTTCCATATTGCGTTTCCGGTGTCGGTGTCTTTAGTCAATACATGCTCATTTGTTGCCGCACCCACCGCAGTCAAAGCATCAATAGCTGCCTGTGCCGTTGATTGTCCCGTACCCCCGTGTGAAATTCCTACATCGGTAGCTTCCCATGTGCCGGTTGCTACCG
>Ga0307378_10005864_pt1 | contig 16971 bp, 17 predicted proteins | sample UN1MG_FD_202238 | JGI IMG/M metagenome (GOLD analysis project Ga0307378, IMG submission 202238) | Soil microbial communities from Risofladan, Vaasa, Finland - UN-1 | ecosystem: Environmental > Terrestrial > Soil > Coastal area > Acid sulfate soil | place: Finland: Risofladan, Vaasa | collected... | reverse complement strand
CCTCGAACCTTTTTTGCGACTCAACTTCCCACCCTTGAATCCCGACACGGGCCCCGAAGATTATTATTGGAAACTGAATGCTCGAGACGCGCTAACCATGATCATCACTTGGACTTTTTACGGAGCACATCAATTTTCCGTTTGGCTTGTCATTGTTTGGGCACATAAGAATTATCACGCTAAAAAACTCGATGAAAAGAAATTACTTGCATATACTGGGATGATGGCACTCATTTTAATAGGCTTTACGCTTCTTCATTTACTTCAGACGCATTTATGGTATGATGGGCTTGCCCAAGATGTAGCAATCTTAACGAGTCAAGGAAGCGTAATCATAATGCTTTCGATTCTCTTAGTCATGCAAAATCCCAAGCGTGGTTTATTCTTTGGTATTAAGGAAAAAAAGTTAATGCGACCCGAAGTCGCAAACACTTTCATGAAGAGTCATCAATTAATCTTCAGTTGGGCATTAGTGTACACGTTCTGGTTCCATCCAATGGATTCCTCTCCCGCCTTGCTCAGTGGTTTTTTCTTCATGGGTCTCTTGTTTATACAGATGGTACTAGCATACACTCGCATGCACTTGAATAAATGGTGGGTGTTGATCGTGGAGTCTTACGTTGCTGTGCACGCAACCATAGTGGCAATTGCTCAATGGGTCGATTTTGGATCCAATCCTCCCATGTGGGCTATGTTCTTGCTTGGATTTCTCGCAATGCTCGTGTTCACCTACATTCACGGCTTAGGCTTGCCAAAATGGCTACGATGGTTAATAGTAATTGCTTATTTCGTATTCCTAGTTTTCATTTATGTTCCGCAGCCATTTGGTTTTGGTAGAGATGTTGCTTATTTCCTAAGATTAGAGTTTCTTTGGATTCCAATGATCTTGTTCCTCATAGCGTTTATTGCTGCTGCGATCGCCCATGTTTACGTTCTTATTCGAAATAAAAGAAGTAGTGGTAAGTAACCTATTTATTTTTTTTAAAATCATAAGATAGTGGAAGAGTAAGCAAAAGGGAGCTTATTATGTAAAAAGAAACCATAGACAAATTTCTTTAAGGAAAGATTTAAAAATTGAAAAAACTGAGGAAAATTATGGCGTACAATGAAAAAATCTTGAAAGATGACTCGATAAGAATATTTTTAATAGGATCGGGGGGTCCTTTCAACAATGAAGTAAGGGTCGCTTCGTGTATCGCTGTTATCGCAGGCGGAGAGTTCTTTCTTATTGATATTGGACCTGGTACATCCCGAATTATTGACATTATGAGACTTCCAATACCGCACTTAAGCAAAATTCTTCTTACACACTTTCATTCAGACCACATAGGAGATCTTGGGGAGGCAAATATGATGTCGTGGGCTAACGGAAGAACGAAGGCACTGGAAGTCTACGGTCCAGAAGGCGTTGAAAAAGTAGTGAACGGATTTATCATGGCATACGAACACGATACCGGTTATAGAGTTGCCCATCATGGTAAGGATATAATGCTACCAGAAGCAGGAACGCCAATTAGCAAAACTATTGAATTCTCTGATCCGAACGAAAGGATTTTGTGTTTTGGGACAAACGGATTAAAAGTTTACGCCTTCCAAGTCGATCACTCTCCTGCAGAACCTGCTGTAGGGTATAGGATAGAATATAAGGGGAATGCGGTAGTAATAACAGGAGACACGAAAAAAACCGATACTTTGGCAGAGCACTGCGAAGGTGCGGATATCCTCTTCAGTGAAGCAATCTCATATGACCTGCTAAATAAAATGATTGAGGGTTTAAAACGAAATAATCTCACCAGACCCGCTAAGATACTGAAAGACATTCAAGATTATCACATGGATCCTGTTGTTGCAGCAAAAGTAGCAAAAGAAGCAGGCGTAAAAAAACTCGTGTATGTCCATATAACACCTCCATTGACTAATAAGGCAACTGGAGAACTCTATCTGAAAGGTGTGAGCGAAATTTTTGACGGAGTAATTATTTTAGGCAGAGATCGCATGAAATTCAAGTTAAAACCAAAAGAATAGAATTTTTTCACTTTTTTTACCTAAAGAGTTTTTGCTAACCCTAAGATTTCTTCTGTTTTCTTCCAGAGTGTTTTCTGAACTTCAATATCGTAAGTAATTTCTTTTGAGGATACTGAACGATTATTTACAAAATACTTTCCAGTTACTTTTTCTAATTCCGGAGCTGTAGCTGCGAAAACTAATGTCTTAGAACCCTCCGCTAGTGATGCACCCCCCGCTCCAAACGCAGCTCTCAATAGTTTAGTATTAATTACACCTGGATGAAGACAATTTACAGTTATATCTTGATTACGAAATTTTTGTGCAAGGAGATAAGTAAACATAATAAGCGCCGTTTTAGATTTTGCATATGCTTTAACAGCAGTATATTCCTTTTCCAATTGTAAATCCTCAGTATTTAGTTGATTAGATTGAACTCGCGAAACTACATTTACAATTCGACTCGATGTTCCCTTTTTCAGCAAATCGAGTAAAAGTTTTGTAAGGAGAAAAGGAGCTATATAATTTATTGCAAAAGTATCTTCTAATCCTTCTTGGTTAACTGTTCGTTCTGGTCTAATTATCCCCGCGTTATTTATTAACACATCCAATTTATCAAATCGCTTGTAAAGATCACTAACCATTTCTTTGATTTGACTGGAAGATCCCAAATCAGCATAGGCATAACTTAAATTATAACTATTGGTTACTTCTTCAATTTTCCTCATTGCTAACTCGGCTTTTTCTTGATTTCTTCCGTGCACTATTACATGATTCCCAGATTTAGCAAGATCAATTGCCGTTTGATAGCCAATCCCATCTGTGGAACCCGTAATCAAAATAAATTTTTTCTCCATAGTATTCAACTATCTTTAACTCTTAGCTTTTTTCATTGAAATATAGGCTATTATGATTCCAATTTTTTTCCAAAAATCCAATATTGATATTCTCCTCCTCTTTCCAAAACAGCTTCAGATATGATTGAGAAACCTGCTTCTTTTACGAGATTGAGAGTGGTTTTTGGACCGAAATTACTCCAAAACATTGGAACCCCAAAAAACCGGCTCGTTCCTTCTGATTCTGAGACCCCATTATTAATCATTAAAATACCACCAGGTTTCAATACTTCAAAAAATTTCTTAAATATTTCGAAGTGGTTTTCTTTAGGAACATGAAAGAGGGCATATACACTTACAATCCCATCAAAGGTTTTTTCATTAAAATTTAACTCATTCATATCCATTTTAATGAATTCAGCACTCGGCACATTCTTTCCCGCTAGATTTAACATTGTATCAGATAAATCAATCCCAGTTACTTTAATACCCTTTTCTATTAAAAATTTAGCTGTAGGAATACCCGCACCACACCCCACATCTAATATATGAGCGTTTTCTGGGAGTAAAGATACAAATTCCTCCAGTTCATTATTGAACTTACTTAGATTCCTATGACTATAGTAATCTTCAGCAATTCTATTATAACCTTTCTCTACTAATTTAGTTATTGCATCCATATTAATAATACAATAAATAAATCTTAAGTAGGCACTGTTAATATTTTATTACTGAGAAGAGTTCTAAGCATTATAAAAGTTAATCCCTTATAGAAAAGGGTTTATAATTTTTAACAATGAATTTCTTTAATTTGTCCAAAATTCTCGATTCTATCGTATTTCTTATTCTTGGATTGAAAATGAACTATAATATCAGAATTTTCGATTTCTGGCATCTCCTCAATAAGTTTCTTATCTCCATATTTAAATGCTTGAAGTACGAGTGGCAAATGATAACAAAAGATTCTGTCTCGTAATCCCGCCCAACCAAAACAAAAACCTCCACTAACATGCATATAGATATGTAGCTCGTACTGATCATTATTCTTTTGCCATTCAGCTAACACCTCATCCCTCATAAAACGCGTATAAAGACTTGAAATTTGTTCAAAATCATAATCGGATCCTATTGTAAGAAAAAGATCTCCCGTTGAATCAGAATGAGTTAATGTGTATTTGCGAGGTAATTTAAGGCTTACTTCATCAACCGAGTCTTTATAGACAACATGCAATTTATCAGGATTTAAATCTGTCATGAATATGAATAAAGTAGGATAACAAGAAGTTTAAACCATTTTCTTATGAAATATTAAGTAATACTATTTATAATTGTAGCGGGATCTCGAATCTCACAGAGTATAGAATTATTTATTAAAAAGAAATGAATGTGTATTTTTTCCTAATTTTAAATTATCTTATATGAAATTATTAAATTTTTTATTATCTCAAGCCTTATTACAGTAATTTCACCTATTTAACTATGATTAAGATAAAATCTGAATATCAAAAACTAACTCCTCTTTGGATTGCCGTTTTTGTAGATATTCTTGGATTTAGTATTATTCTTCCGTTTTTACCTTTTTTTATTGCAGAATTCAATAGTTCCCCTGTAATAATTGGATTTCTTTTAAGTTCGAATGCTATTTTTGGTTTTTTCTTTGGACCATTACTCGGTAAATTGAGTGATAATTATGGGCGGAAACCAGTTATGTTGATTTCGTTAGTGGGAACCTTAGTAGGTTTTATTGTTTTGATACTTTCCAATAATATTTTACTCTTGTTTATTGCTAGAATTATAGATGGAGTATTTAGTGGTCAATTTCCAATAGCAAAAGCTATAATAGGTGATTTAGTACCTCCAAAAGAACGATCAAAACAGATGACCAATATTGGAATAGCATTTGGTTTGGCTTTCATAATAGGTCCTGCGATTGGTGGAATTTTATCTCCTTTCGGTCTTATTTGGCCTGGTATTCTTGCTTCCCTTTTGACCGGATTCTCACTGGTTTACACTACAATCTATTTAGAAGAGAGCTTACCTAAAAAAATTCAATCAAAATGGCAAACTAGTCCCATAGAAACTCGTAATTTGAAAAAGAATTCTGTTTCGATTTGGAAAAATAATAAAACTGTAACACTTGTCATTCAGTATAGTTTTATTGCAATTACGGGAGGAATTCTTCAAACAACCTTTAGTATTTTTGCGGGTATTCGACTTGGATTAAGTCCATTTATAGTAGGAATTCTATTGACGCTTTTAGGCATATTTCAAATTATTTTTAGGTTATTAGTCTTCAATCGACTGAGAAAATCAATTGGAGACCCAATTACTGCGCTCTTAGGATTAGGAACTTACATAGGTACATATATATTCTTCGGTATTGTAACTCAAGTCTGGGAATTAGTAATCTTATTGTTTTTTCTTAGTTTTGCTGGTTCAATATCTCAGGGTATCATTACTGGATTTATAAGTCGATCTGTAGATAATCAAAATCAAGGTAAAATAATGGGTATTACAACCGGAATAGACAATCTAACTCAAATTATAGGGCCAATTGTTGGAGGAATCCTACTTAGTCTTTCTGGAAATATTGCATATGCTCTAGTTCTGAGTTTATTAAGTGTTATACCCTTTCTTATTGGTTTTAAAGTATTAAAATTCGGTTATGACAATAGAGAAAAGGAAAAAACAACCGATAAACCTAGTTTACTAATTAAAGCTCCGGCTCAAAATTAAGATTTTTAATTCTCATTTTTTTTCCAATAAGATTTTCCTCTCCAATGCTTCTTCATATCGAAATTCATCAACTCTGGGAGATAAGGATTGAAATACGTTTGCTGCTTTAAATATGATTGATCATTCCGAACGATCCAAGCTTTAATTAATTCGGTTATGGCAAATAGAGGTATCCATCCAGCCCTGCATTTCTCTAGTTCACCCAAAAAAAAGCTTTTTCTTTATGACTTAAATTTTTTTTAAAGTACCCAAGAATGTGAATCAATACATTAATATGTGAAGTATAATGAGGGGGTTCCCTGAACGAAAGTAGTAATAGGTTTTCATATTCCTCAACGACGGATTTAAAATTATGTCTTAATGGATTTGCTACAATTCTTCCCATATTCCTCATTATATTCTGATTATATGCCATGAGCAGAAACTTGTTAATGGAATGAAAATTAACCAAATTTTTATAAGATTCTGAATCCTTAATTGCTCGATAAAATCTTAAAACAAACAGTTTAGTTAGCCATTGTTCTCTTATTCTAAAATTTGTTAGAACCCTTCATTTTCTATCACAGTATTTGGATATTTATCTAATATAGATTTCCCAAATAATCCTGCTCCTTTTTCTATCACTGCAGAACCTGGATTTTAGTAAAAATAATATATGGTCTCATATAAAACGCATGAAGGTGAACTAAATTTCATAATAAAGCCTTCAATGTCACTTAAAGAATTAAGATAGTTTTCGGAAGACTATTCCATACCTTTTGTATATTCTTTCATCGTTTTTGGTTGTATTAATTTCAATCGTTCTGATTTTACGATTTTTATCGGATCTATTGGTACTCCCAGTCCAATTTCGAGCTCAGCGCAGATGGGATAAAATTCTATAAAGGGCCTTAAAACTTTCACAAAATCACTTTTTATAATATTTCCATTCCATCTACAGTGTTAGAATTCTATAGACTTGCTTATTACTACCTTAGGCTTTAAAAATTTCTTTTCAGTCAATTTTTAGCATCTAATTTTCGTTTAAATTATTTTCAATATATTGTTTTACATTAAACTTTCTTTTCATACCATCATAACTCATATATCTTATTTTACCAAAGACTTTTCTCTCACCCCAGGCTCGATCGTGAACCCCACCAATAGACCATGCTATTCCCGCATAGCCATTAGGGTCTCTCCCATCAAGTTCGTATTTATCGTTAAGATATATTGCGAACTCTAACGCTTTTTCGGGAGTTTCTGTCCATTCAAGGATTTTCTTTGCCCAATACATTCTAAGATAACCATGCATTTTCCCTCTATTCATCATTTGATACTGAGAAGCATTCCATAAATCGTCATGTGTCTTTCCTCCTTCCAATTCTTTTAAAGTATAAAAGTAATCTCTCTGATCTTTTCTATGCTGATTCAGAGTATCTTTAGCCCAAGAATGAAAACAACTAGAAGAATCGTAATCAGGAGAATAAAAACAGAAATTATCTGATAATTCTTTACGTACTATGATTTCGTCATAATAAGAACCCTTGAGATTTATTATTCTTTTTGACTTTGTCGATTCTAAAACTACTCTTTGAGAACTAATTTGTCCAAAATGTAAATATGGAGAGAGATTGGAAATACTATTTTTATTTGGATCGTTCCTCTCCTTTGTATAGTTTTTAAGTTTTTCTGGAACGAATAATTTCATAGCTCCTCTTGCTTCATTCTCTCCTGGCCTTATCCATTCAAAATTCTTTCGTAATTTATCCATTGAAACGAAATTTCTCAGCTTTATCCAATTAACTTCACTAAAGTTTTCATTCCAAGAATATGGGTGATTCTTAATATCTGGAAACGCTACTAGAAACTCAGCTAGTAATTTGCTTATTTTTGAACGTATTGTGTAGGCCGCATATTCTTTTTTATTAGATGTAATCCAACAAGGGATAATATTATGCGTATCTACTTCGCAAAAGGGTATGTTTAATTTACTACGTAATACTTCAATCCAGTTCCTTTTTATTCTTATTGGAGAAAAGTCTGTTATTAACATTCCTATTTTATATTCTTCTATAAAGTCCATCAAGACAGTGCTTGGATTTCCTGTTAATACCACAAATGTTACGTTGAGTTTTCTTAGATCATTTTCTATGATTTCCAATCCATCAAGCATAAACTTGAAGATTCTTGCTTCGGCATTTAAAAATTCCGGTTGCAAGCAAAAAACAACAATAATTGGTTGTTTTTTATTTAGCGCTAGTTCCTGAGCATATATTAAAGCCCAATTATCTCTAATTCTATGATCTCGACTCATCCAATATAATATCGGACCACTGATCCTCTTTTTTATTATTATTCTAACTCTTCTATTGTCCATATTGACAATTTTCCTTGCATATATTTGTTCGAACTAGAACTTTTTTTTTAATTAATTAGAAATGGAATTTGAATTTTTAATCCTGTTAAATCTACAAAGGATTCATATACCTGTGAACTTAAAACGAGAGTTTTAGGATTTTTAAATTGTTTTTTTTTTTTGGAGACATGATAAATTAAATCCTTTTCCTCCTACTTTATTCCGTTCTTTTTCAGATATTTCATCAAGTTTAGAAAAAATTTCAATCTTCTAACTCCAATATTTTTACATCTTGAAAATGACTCACATATTGATATTTTTCTACATTTAATTGTAATAATGCACAATTGGGTGAATTTACAAACTCTTCCAGATATGGATGCTTATTTAAATAGAGAGTTCTAAATTTACTCTGGGATTTCTGTAATTCTTCGACAGATCCTTGAGCAGCAACAGCAATCGCGTCGTAGAAATCGGTTCGTTGGTTACTTCGATTATCAATTAATAAGGTTACACGAGGATTTCTACTCATATTAGAAAATTTACGCGTATCTTTTAAAGTAGAAAAAAATATATGATGTAAATCGTCTGTAGCCGCAAATGCAATTAAGCTTGTATACGGCAAACCATCTAAATCTGTTGCGAGCACTCCTAATTTTTGATTTTTGAGTAAATCAGAAATAATTTTTTTAAAATCTTCTTTTACCAAATTTATCCTCTCTTTTAATTTATCTCATATTTTACTATTCTCTATTTGAAACAATTGTTTTATATGAAATTAATATTTAAATTTTAAGTTAATAATTCTTCAAGCATTATGAGTACTTTCGAAATTTCAAAGATAGCAGTAGAATAAGAAGGGTAATTATTGAAGTAAAATAGAAAGCTAGATTAAGATTAATATCTGATATATATCCATTAATTATAGGATTTTTTAATTTTAGTTTAAAAATTTATATTTTATAAGAATTTGTTCATAATCCAAATAATTATTAATTTAACTTTTTTGTCACTTAATCTAAATAGAGTTCAAGATTATTGCCTTAAATAGGGTTATTTACCTTTTTTTCTTGAAATTTGTTATTAACAAATTATAAATGATATTTATTAATAGTTCCATTTCTTTTTTTTAATTTACAAATCAAAAAAAAGAGGATATTAATTATTCCGAATATTGTACAAGTAGCTAAGAAAGCTGGCAGTTTTTCTACTTTATTAAAAGCTGCCGAAGTTGCTGGTCTTGTAGACACATTATCAACTGGAGGTCCCTTTACTATTTTTGCTCCTACTGATGATGCCTTTTCTAAGATTCCTTCTAAAACTTTGAATGCATTACTTAAAGACCCCGAAAAATTAAAAGGAATTCTTTTATACCACGGAATCGAAGGAAAAGTTAAATCAACTGACCTTTCAGGTGTCATGAAAGTGAAGACTTTACAAGGACAGGAAATAACCATAGATGCCACTAGTGGAGTAAAAGTGAACGATGCAACCGTTATTAAAGCTGATATAGAAACAGATAACGGAATCATTCACGTTATTGATAAGGTAATATTACCTTCTTAAAATCTTTCCAAGTGGTATTCTATTAAATAATTTTTTTAAACCTTTTTTTTAATCCTTTGTTTGTAATACCGATACAAATAGCTTTGTGAAAGAGATCCTTTAAATACATATACTATCATTTAATCTTTGATGGTATATTCGTTAAGGGACTTGAGTACTTTTGATGAGTGGTTTTTTCGCAAATTAATTGAGGAAAAAAATCGAAGAATAAATTATATTAGAAATACATGGGATAATTTAGATAAAAAAAAAAGAGAAAAACTGATTGAGTTCATTAATGACAGTTTTTTAGTACGTTTTACTCCTTTTATTATTGAAAAATCTTATGATGAGCTTTATATTGTAATTAAAGACCGTATAGAGAATTCATTTGAAATTATTGAGAACTGGGATAAAAAATAGGTGGATCAGTCTATAGATAATCCCCCATCAACAGGTATTATTGCTCCTATGACCCAGGAAGAATTATTTGAGGCTAGATAGCGAATTGCATCCACGACATCTTCTGGCTTTCCGATTCTACCTAAAGGATGCATTTTATTTGAAATTTCTAATGCTTTCTCATTTGTAGTCAATTTAGCTCCTGCAGCCAGTGGAGTATCGACAAATCCTAAAGCAACTCCATTGAATCGAATACCCTTAGAGGCATATGTAATTGCAGCCGATCTTATCATACTTTCAAGACCTCCCTTTGCCGTACTAATCGCTTCATGATTCCGTAAACCTTTAGATCCTGCGACAGATGAGATAATGACTATAGATCCCTTTTTATTTCTCATCATTCCACTTATTACGGCTTTTATTGATAGGAACACAGAAGTTAAATTTAGTTTTATTACTTCTTCGAATTCTTCCAATTTTAGAGCATGTATCGGTTTTAAAAGAATAGAACCTACTGCATGTATTAGGATCTCAATTTTACCGAAGTTCTTAATACTCTCTCAACGACTCTCTTTAAATCATCGGGATTAGTAACATCTGCTTGGATTGAGATTGCATGTTCCAATTTACTTTCTAATTCTTTCAAATCAGTCGATGTTCTAGCTACTAGTACTAACTTCGCACCCAACTTAGATGCCTTTTTAGCTACTTCGGAACCTATCCCTCCTGTAGCTCCTAAAAAATTATCATAACTTTATTTTCTAGCATAAAAAACCAAGAATAATTATAACAAAATCAAAAAAAAGTTCCTTATTATAAGCTATTAATTCAAAATCTTATAATTTTTATAGAATTCTTTTAAGTTAACTTCACCATTTTAACTCATAATAAATTGAATGATCAACTTAAAAGAGTATTTTTATGAATTTACCACTTGAATCTAAGACATTTTTAAACTCAAATCTTAAAATAAGCCGTATTATAAACGGTATGTGGCAGGTTTCTGGAGCTCACGGTTATATCAATAAAAATGAAGCAATAAAAAGTATGAATTTACATGTAGAGAATGGATTTACAACATGGGACTTAGCAGATCATTATGGGCCTGCTGAAGATTTTGTCAAAGTTTTCAGAGAGCAGAGGATTAGAGAACAGAAGGAAGAATCCCTCGAGGATTTGAAATTTTTTACTAAATGGGTACCCAGACCTCAAAAAATCACTAGAGAACTAGTTAATAAGGCAATCGATATTTCCAGAAATAGAATGGGAATTGAAACTTTAGATATGCTTCAATTTCACTGGTGGGAATATCAAGATAAGAACTATCTAAAAGCTATTACATTTTTAGATGATTTAAGAAAAGATGGAACACTATCAACCCTCAGTTTGACTAATTTTGACACAGAACATACTGAAGAATTCTTAAAAATGGGAGTTAAAATCGTATCCAATCAAGTTCAATATTCATTAATTGATAGAAGACCAGAACAACTTATGGTCCCGTTATGTAAGAAATATAATGTTAAACTCCTGGCATATGGTACTCTATGTGGAGGATTGTTAACTGAAAAATATTTAAATCAACCTGAACCCCTCGGAGAACAGTTATATACTGCATCACTTAGTAAATATAAAAATATGATCGATCGGTGGGGAGACTGGAAACTCTTTCAGGAATTACTTCAGACCTTGAAAAGAATCGCTTCAAAGTATAGTGTCACCATAGCCAATGTTGCTGTCCGTTATGTTCTAGAAAATCCAGTTGTAGGTGGTGCTATAATAGGAGTTCGGTTAGGAATATCTGAACACATTGAGCAAAATTCTAAAACCTTTAGTTTTTCTCTAAATCAAGATGATTTTGAAGAAATTAACAGAGTTTTATCAAAATCAAAGGATTTACTTCAAATCATAGGAGATTGTGGAGATGAATATAGAAGATAAGATTAGTCTTAATCACTGCAATCTTAGAATTCGCTTTTGAAAATGTTTTATAATTTATAGATTTTAATGAATATCTTGTTATTTATGATTAAACAATCCTTCTCCTATTGAATGTATTATTATGCGAGCTTTTTAATAACATATTAGAATAATACTTACAATAAACTAAAGATTAAGAGATGAAAATATGAAATTTCCAAATGTTTCAGGTAAAAATTTAGAAAAAAAGAAATACAATATTCCTTACGATTTGGAGGGTGAACTTAATGTGCTAATTGTGCCATTTCAGCGCTGGCATCAGAGCCTTGCAGATGAATGGAGCGTTTTTTTAAATAAGATTGAAAAATCAACTCAAGATTTTCGATATTATGAAGTTCCTACTTTAAACTCAGGGTATAAAGTTATGAGATTTATGATTGATGGAGGAATGAGAGCTGGAATTCCCAATAGAAGTGTAAGAGAGCGAACGATTACGCTCTATACTAATAAACCTTTATTTGAAAAGCTATTAAACATAAAATCTGAAGATACTATCTATTTGTTTTTAATACGGAAAAATGGTGAAATTTTATGGAGGGACGAAGGAGAATATGACACCCAAAAAGGGGAGGAGCTCTTGAAAACGATCGAAAACCTAAATGCTTAAGCTTTATCTTAAAATAATATAGAAATTATATCGTTTCATCATTTATAGCATAATCTACAGCAGCTCTTAAATGAATTCTTAGAGTATCATAAAGAGGAACATTTACATCTTGAGAATTGATTATCATTGGGAGTTCAGTACATCCGAGAATGATCCCTTCTGCCCCCTTTTTTATCAAATTTTCAATTATAATTAAAAATTTTACCTTAGCTGATTCTAGGAATTTTCCTTTCGCAAACTCTTCATAGATAGTTTTATGAATGTAATCCCTTTCAATTCTATCGGGGATTATTGTATTTATTTCATACTTTTTCATAAGTTTTTCAACATAAAAAACACCTTCCATCGTAAATTTTGTGCCTAATAAGCCAACATTCTCAATATCCATAGATTTGATAACTTTAGCAGTCTCATCTACAACATTGATGAGTGGGATTGAAATTTCGGCTTCAATTTCAGCAGCAATCTTGTGCATTGTGTTAGAGCAGATGACGATAGCTTTACTTCCCGCTAATTCAAGTTTTTTGCATATGATTACCATTAAATCTATAAGATCATTCCACTTATTTTGGTTTTGCAGTTTAAGGACTTCTTTAAAATTGACCGAATATAACAATATCTCTGCTGAATTCCATGTTCCTAATCTTTTATTTACTATTTCGTTTATTAAGCGGTAATAATCTATTGTATTCTCCCAACTCATACCTCCTATCAATCCTATTAACTTCAATATTAACACCATTAAAATTACAAGTCTTTACATAAAACAAATAAAAAAAAAAAGAGTTTTAAATTATGCTGGTTGTAATACTCCTGCAAATACCAACCATGCTAGAAGAGTTTTAGACCACAAACTGAGTAGAATATATCCTCTTTCTCCATGCAAATAATCCTTCCATTTCCCAATTTTTTTATATTGAAGGATCATATTAATCGGGAAAGTATTGAAGAATAATATGTAAGATCCAAAAATCGCCCATACAAACCATGGAATCTCGGTAATATTACCGTTGCCAAATAGATATAGAAGAATTATTACCCATGGAATAAGACCTGCAAATGTTCCTATGTAAAACGATGTCCAATTCGTTTTCTGTGTTGTTTGATTATGAAGTTCCATCATCAAACCTAAAAGATTCATTGTAGCGTTGATACAAAAAATTAAAATTAAAGAGGAAAGATCGTAAACTCCGAAAAACCACGCAATTAAAACTATCATCAAGGAGGAACTTAAGGCGTATTCAAACCATCTAAAGTAATTAATTTCTTCTCCCAATTTTCTGTTATAGAAGTTGTTGACTTTGGGTAATACGATTAATAAATGAGCGATCGCTGAGAGAAGTAAAAACATAGCAACTAATGGTCCAATTGGAACCGTCGTTAATTGAATGTAGTTAGGTACCAACCTTGGAGGTATTAAGAGATCATTGTAATACAAGTAAGAGGTTGTAATAGGTAACTCAAAATCCCTTATTTGAGGTATTGTATAAGACATTAGCATCATTATGCTGGCTTGGATTAAATGTAAAAAGCCCATAATCAAGTTGAATCGTCTTAAATAAGAGAAACTTATTTTAGATTCTTTTTTTTCGTTCATATATTTCACATTTTTGTAGATTTTATTAGTTTTATATTTTTTTTACAGAATAAAAATCTTTATTAAATAATTTATAAAACCCATAATTATATTCAGAAAAAGTAAGAAACCGTCAGAGTGCCTTATTAACCATTATATTCCAATCTTTTTTAATTCAATTCCACACATTATCCCGCAACCTCGTTGAAAAAAGTTTTTAATCATGCACTATTAAATTCAATATAATTGAATGGGATTTGAATATGATTGATAAATCCACTCTATTAACACTCGCGGGGGCAAATGGTACTCCCTTGATCGTTATTGATCATGACATAATTAAAGCGAACTATTATAGATTCTGCAAGTCTCTCCCTGATGTAAAACCATTTTATGCAATAAAAGCTAATCCTGAACCAAAAATAGTTAGAACTCTATATAATGAAGGCTGTGGATTCGATGTAGCATCGTGGGAAGAATTTATAATTGTATATGAAGTAATCGAGGGAAATCAGGAGGATAAAAATGCGTTTATGAATGAGAAAGTAATTTATGCTAACCCTGTAAAAAGAATCGATTCCTTAAAAAAACTCAAGGAATATTCTATGCGAATGACTTTTGATAATTATGTTGAAGTAGATAAGATAGCTAAATACTGTAAAAATAGCCGTTTGATTTTAAGGGTAGATGTTCCTAACACTGGCTCAATTGTGGAACTATCTACAAAATTTGGAGCGAATCCTGAGATCTGCCTGGACTTAATTAAATACGCTAAAAAGGCAGGACTTACCGTGGAGGGATTGAGTTTTCATGTTGGTAGTCAATGTAGTAATTTCGAAAACTATACCCACGCATTTCAAATTACTCGTGAAATTATTGAACAAGCTAAAGAGATTGGACAAGAATTAACATTCTTAGATATAGGGGGTGGTTTTCCCGTTCCCTATGAAGAATATTTTCCTTCTTTCGAAACCTTAGCTGAAGTGATTAACAATAATATCTCCCACTATTTTGATAATTCTGAAATACGATTAATGGCAGAACCGGGACGCTTTTTTGTTGCAACTACAGCCGTTGCTATAGTCGAAATAAATGGTAAAGCGATTAGAAACGATAAAACATATTATTATGTTAATGATGGAGTATATAATACCTTTTCAGGAGTTATTTTCGACCATATCCAATATCATTTTAAAGCTTTTAAGGAAGGGCTGCTAAAAGAATCTGCAGTAGTAGGTCCAACCTGCGATGCTTTAGACAAAATATCGCTCCATGAACAATTACCTGAATTAGATCTTGAAGATTTACTCTATTCTGAAAATGTTGGAGCATATACTAATGCTTCCGCTACTTACTTCAATGGATTTCCCCCTGCAAAAGTTATTCATATAAACACTTAATATTTCATTAGACAACTGAAATATCATGAAGCTCTCGGATGATGATCTCAAAAATAAAACTATGAAAATTTCCATTGCAGAGGGTTCTTTTGGAGGGCTTAGTAGTATGTTATCTGATAATTATATAGTACCCTTTGCACTTAGCCTTAATTCAACCCCCCTCCAGATTGGTATTTTATCATCATTAGGAAATTTGATATCTCCTGTAGGCCAAATTATTGGATCTTACAGGACTGAAACAACTTCAAGAAAATCTGTTACATTAAGTGGAGTCATTGGTATGGCAACGATTTGGCCACTTTACATTGTTTTGGCTCTTATCTATCAATTTGAAATGATCCATCAATTGCTTCCTTGGCTCCTCCTCAGTTTGTTTTTAATTTACATGTTTTTTGTAGGGATAATGAACCCTGCTTGGTTTTCTGTAATGGGCGATATCGTGCCTGAAAATTATAGAGGTAGATATTTTGCGAAACGTAATCTCATAACAAATACGATCGCTTTAACTGGAATACTGATCTTATCATTCTCTTTAGATTGGTTTGAAATCCAAGGAGTGATTTTTTTAGGATTTATTCTTGTTTTTTTTATAGGGTTTATTACTCGTATAATATCTGTTATCCTTTTTACTAAACAATATTATCCTCCTTTTCATGTTGAAGCTTCAGAGCACGTTAAGTTTGCTCAAATTATTAAAGAAATCCCAAAAACCAATTTTGGGAAATTTACTTTATTTGTTTCCCTAATAATGCTTGGACAATGGATAGCTGGTCCATTCTATGCCGTTTATATGTTAACAGATTTGCAATTTAATTATTCAATTTTTATTCTCATAAATACATTCCCCTCCATGATATCATTATTTTTCTTTCCTTTATTGGGAAAACTTTGTGACAAATTTGGGAATGTAAGAATGCTTCAACTTGGAAGTATTGTCATCCCTCTCTTACCAATCTTATGGATAATTTTTAATACTCCCATTGGAATTCTCCTCGTTCCACAATTATTAAATGGTATCGGATGGACAGCCTTCAATTTAGCATGCTCGAATTTTATTTACGATAATATCCCTGCCAAAAAAATTGGAATGTATATTGCGTTTTATAATTCTTTATTAGGAATCTCAATCTTAACAGGTGGAGTAATAGGCAGTCTTCTTATCACTTATCTTCCTATCACTTTTATGAACACTTTTCATTTCTTATTTCTAATATCTGGAATCGTTCGATTTATTGTAGTAATTATTTTGTTACCTAAGATCAAAGAAGTAAGAGTAACTACCAAACCGATATCTAATTTGAAAAATATGGCCATCTATCGGTGGCTCTATGATTTAACTCTTCGAAATCATCCAAAAAATCGGAAAAAGAATAAAAAAGAAGAAAAATTAGCGAATGAAATTTAAAATGAAAGAGTTAAACTAAAAATCTAATTTCACGTAAGAATTTCAGCATAAACTAATAGTGATACTATATTTTTTTTAATACGAAATATAAGACTCCCAATTCTCCAGTAATTTGTTCTTGTTCAGATATTAATTCATAATT